>OLPA01003567.1_pt1 | contig 10476 bp, 17 predicted proteins | sample 1672811 | NCBI WGS metagenome assembly OLPA01 (sample SAMEA3136726, study PRJEB25190) | human gut metagenome | biome: human gut; feature: human-associated habitat; material: faeces | place: Austria | collected 2013
GAAGGGGCTCATCGAATTTCTCTCCACACCGGATCGCTGGCAAAAGCAGAATGATGAACAACTTGGATACTTCCCCATTACAGATACGCCGTCAGTGACAATCTGAGAGGGCGCGAACTTCAGCGAATACCTCATCAGCCATTACAGCAGCGGTTCTTGGCAATCATTCTCCCGCTTTCCCAAGTACAATGGATATGTGAAACATCGTCGTTTTACTGCACTATTCCTTGTGCCGCTCCTCACTTTGGCAACCGCCTGCGGCGCAAACCAGTCTGCGCAGACCACGGAATCACAGCCGCAGCAACAAACCAACACACTCAAAAGCAACAGGACAAGTCGGGTTCCGACTCGGCAAAAACCACCGTAGCCGATCCGCCCCAAGGCAATTGGACCGAGACGTATTCCTCACCCACCGATTTGGACGGCGAGCTGGATAAGGCATGGCTGAAATGTACGCCGCAGAACAATCCCGATCCGGAAGCATTTGCATGAAAACGCTCCACCGACCACAACAAAGTATGGCTGCACACCACCAAAGGGCAAATGGATGGTGCAACGCAGCGCTCATGTATGGCCGACGAACTCGACATTCCAGACGCCACCGAACTCACCACTTCCTGGACGAAGACAGCACTGGGTGATTACGACCGGATTCAACGTCAGAGCAACAACAGTATTGACATAGTCTGGCAGTACAGTAACGCCGTCACGGCATCGCTCAGCGCACAAACCGATTCCTACCGTGTCACATTGCCCTATTCCTGGCATAACGAAGTCAGCATTTCCGTGGACGGCAACACGATTACCGTCACGGACAAAGAGCACCCAAACTACTCGCTATGCACGTTCAAGGTCTCCAAGACACCAACGCAGGAGATATCGGCAATAGCCTCATCGAGAGCATTTTTGCAAAGCACGGCGCGGAAATCGCCGCCGATACCCTTGCCGACTCCATCAAGCTGGGTTCAGCCGGCTATGTGAAGGACTGGGAGATAAACGGCGAAAGCGTCACGCTGGGCGTTGAGAAGTCTTAAGCCAAAAACAAAAAAACGGGGGCACAGCCCCCGTTTTTGCCCCGTATTTACGGGGCTTTATTTTTTAAATTCTTCGATTATATCCATTATTATCGCTATCTGGCTTTCGCTCAATCCCTCTGTTCGGAATGTAACCTGATTTTCCATTCCAAGCAGGTAATCCAAGGACACATTAAACATTCCTGCAATCCTCAATAGTACAGCATAACTAGGCATACGCGCCGAGTTTTCATAGGCGGACACCATGCTTTTAGTTATTCCCAATCTTTCGGCAAGCTGAGATTGTGAGAGCCTTTTTTTCTCTCGCAACTTTGCTAATCTAATTCCGAAGTCAACCATTATAAGTACCTCACGTTTCCTATTAGCATACCTTGCGGTAGTTGTCATTTATTCGACCAAAATGTTCTCAATTAGTTGACTTTCGTTTGTTTTTTATATATCCTTTAATTGAGGTGATGCTATGCTGCGTAAAATATATCAGATTTCCGGCATGCGAAGCGTGAATACCCTTCCCGTGAAGCTCTACCGCAAGCGCGACTATGAACGCAGAAACCGTGCGATGCGCTATATTAAGGAGGAATACGACTATATCTCATCTATCCGCAGGAATAATATTTTATTTGATATGGCCTTGTATAAGCTCGACCAGATGATAGCCGAAATGAAATTCAACCACACCTATGACCCGTATACAGTTCTTACGGTGCCGCGGATAAGAGCGCAGATACAACTTACCGACAAGTATGACCCACAATTCCGTACAAAAAAAAGGGGGGCTTCCGCCCCCCATAATTATTTGCCCCCGGCCGTATCGTTCTTCCCGTCCTTGAGCTTCACCAGCGCACCCTTCAGCGTCTCCGGCATGGGCAGGCCGATACGGCCCGCGTTTTCCAGTATGGAAAGCCCCTCATTGGCGATGTAGAACATACATACGGCGCTCCTCACCGCACCGTTTGTGGCGGGCACCAGCTTGTCAAGCATTGTGGACAGCGCCACCAGTACGAATATGAATACCTTCTTCAGCAGCCCCTTAAAGCCTATAACGCTGCTCAGCGTCTTTGATACCGCAGCATAAGCCACGCCCGTGATGTAATCCAGGGCCACTACTGCTATGAGCGCCATTATCATGGCGTCCCAGGGGCCGAAAATGTAGCTGAGCACACCGCTCACTCCTGCCAGCACCCCTGTTATCAGATTATTGTTCATTGTTTTCTCCTTTCAGTATTTCCTTCATAAGCTGCCGGCAGGGGCAGTCCTCCCCCTTGCAGCATTCGTATACCTCTTCCGTTTCCCCGCTGTCCTTCAGTACGGGCAGCCTGCCGTATCTGTTCCAGTAGCCCGCGCCGTTTGAATCCAGGCAGTTGAGTACCACCCCGTCGTCCCGGCCCATTGCCTCTATTACGAGGCCGCAGCCGATATATGCGCCAACGTGATGTATGCGCTTGCCGTTATGGCGGAAAAGCAGGTCGCCCGGCGCCAGCTGGCTCCTGTCGTTTAGCTTTTCGCAGGCGGAGTACAGCCCCCGAGAGGACATGTCGCGCTTTATAAGCTTATTGTCCAGCAGGAATTTCACTATCAGCCCGCTGCAATCGAAGGCGGCTATCGGGCTCCTGCCCTCCGCCTTACGCTTTTCCCATAGGGCTATGGCGCGTTTGGCGTTTTTCTCGCCGGTTTCCCGCCGGCGTATCCATTTCTCGGTTATATTTGTTTCGCCCTGGGCGCCCCATACGTATATGTCGCCCACATGGCCTTTAAGGTATTTTATGAACAGCTCTGTCATATATGCTCTCTCCTTTATTCATTAAGGGAAGCTATTGCGGCGGCTATGGCGGAATCCACATAGGCCTTTATGACCCTGTTCTGCACTGTGTTTGTGGAGGTATCCGACATCTCGCCGTCTATGGCGCCGGTATCCGGCGTGATGACAAGGTCGTCCCCGCCTATCAGGCCGCCGCTCCTTGCCGCCTCATACTCGTCCACGGTCTTGAATACGTGTACCTTCATAAGGCTAAGATCCTTTTCCGTGGCTGTCATTGCTTTTTCACCCCCAATATATAGTATTCAACGCCGGCACAGTTTGCGGTGCTGGCATTATGCACCGTCAGCAGCAGCTTTGTGCCGTATTCGCCCAGCAGCCTGCAGGATACCGGCACGCTGCCGCCCGCTACTGTGGAAAAGCTGTCCGTGGGCTTTTCCCTGTAGTACACTATAAGCTCGCTGGAGGAGCCCACCGTGGTCTTTATGACGAGCGCCAGCGGGTCTATTGTCTTGTTCACGGTCAGCACCCTCGAGCTGTCTATGCCGTCAAAGCTGCCGGAGGCTATTCCCATGCTGTAGTTCACGCCGCATACGAGATTGAAAAGCATACTATCCTACCCCCATATCAGCACGTTTACCTGGAGGTCCGTGGCCGGCTTTTTGTCGGCTAAGAAGGTGAGCGAATTGTATCCCTGTACGGCGCAGTGTACGTTAGCCCCCACGTATTCGTCCCAGTCCTTTGGTACGGGGCCTACTATGGCGTACTTGCCGCTTCTCATTCCGTCCACGCTTATGGCCTGTGTGCAGCTGTATGTGCCCACCACCCAGCCGTCCAGCGGCAGCTCAACTACCATGCTTACCGGCTTTAATGCGTATTCCGTGTGTGTATGGACCTCCTCCGCCGCCCCTATGTCCGCCGGGGCCAGCTCATCGCTGCCGCCCTTTGCGTGGGTGGAGGCGTGGCCGTTGGCAAGGCTTGTGCCGCCCACGCCGTTTGCCAGCACCAGCTCATTTCCAAGGTATACTGCCATAGGCAATCCCTCCTTTTTGGTTTAAGAGTATCTGAGTATTTTCCATGTTGTGACGTTTCCCTCCATTGCTGCCCTGCAGTCCGCCGCGGCTGAGTTTGCCGCCCCCGCCGCAGCGGCAGTCTCCGCGTTCAGCACCTCCACCCTCTCCATAAGGGAAGTAAGCTGTGGGTACTGCGGCGCAGAGGTCAGCGTTTCGCCGGAAAAAATAGCCTTGCGGCAGGCAAAGTTGAACTTTGCCGTGGTGACGAGGGTGGAAAGGCTGGGATCCGAGTATATCTGGAGCTCGCACTCCACCGTTCCGGGGGCCACGGAACCCGCAAAAAGCTCTATATCCACCTGATTGTTAAGCGTGCCGCAAAGAGTTATGCCGCCGTCAGCATCGTAGCTGTCCTGACAGGCGGTGCCGTCGCTCTTTGAGAACACCGCTATGACCCGGCACCCGGTAAGGTCTACCGGGTAGCCCCCGTCTGTGAGGAGTATGGCAAGCACGTTGCCGTTGTCCCCGTCCACCACCGTGAATTCCCGGTTCGCCCCAGCGTCCGCTATGTCCAGCGCAATATCGAAGGTCTTTTTTACCGCAGCCATAGGCACCCCCTTAACCGCCGTATTTCTTCTTAAGGCTATCGTAAAGGGTTTTGCCCAGGGCGGAGTATATCTCCTCGCGCCTGCTGCTCCAATAGCTGTTTTCGCTGCTGAAGAGCTGCCTGCGCTGCTCGGCGGTGAGGTTGCGTACGTATTCGGTGTAGTCCTCTCTGGAAAGGCTGCTCTTTTTCGATTCGGAGCCGCCCTTTGACGACTTCCCGGAGCTTCCCTTTGCCGCGGCGGCGATGGCGGCGTTCTGCTGGCTGAGGTACTGATTGTACCAGTCCGACGCCATGCTGAGTGCGGTCTTCTGTGCCGCCGCGTGAGCCTCCGCGTTGTACTGCTGGGCGTTTAAGCTCATCTGATCGTACTTGTACAGCGTATCGTATATCTTCTCTGCCAGCGCCGCGCCGTACTGCGCCTCAATGTCGCTTATGTCGTCCTGGGCCTCCTCCATCTGCCGGGCTTTTACCGATGTTACATAGCTGCTCTGGCCCATGCCACGGGAAACGGCATCCGCGTCTATCTCAGCCATCTCGCGCTCGGCCGCCCTGTTGCGCCGCTCTATAGCGGCGTCGGCGCTGGGACGAAGCACCCCGCTCCACATGTCCTTCACCTCGCCGGCGCTGGGCGCCTTTACCGTCACGGTCGGGACGGACAGGCTGTTTCTTATGGCATTGTAGTAGCCGTCAAATGCCTCGTTCCTGCCGGAATCCCCCCAGTCAAAGCCGCTTTTGCTCTGGGCCTGCCGCTGGGCGCTGCTGTTAAGGCTGGCCCTGTATGCCGCATCGGTGTCCGGGCCCCATATGCCGTCCGCCTTTACGCCGAGCTGCCGCTGGTATTCCTTTACCTTTGATGCGGAATTCACTCCCTCTGGAGGTGTGTAGCCGTTCATATAATATTTTGCCATGGTGTTTTCCTCCTTTTTGTACTGCCTTGCCTATTCGAGTGCGGAAAGCCGCGTTTCCAGCTCCTCTATCTTCTGGGCAATAGCCGTAAAGTTCTGATTAAGGTTGTTTTCGTTGGCCTTTACCGTCTCGCTGTAAAGCTCCGCGTCTTTTATATCCGGCAGCGTCACATAGTAAAGCGCCCGCATATCAAGAGCCATTTATTCCACCCTCCTCCAGGTTTCAAATGAAAGCTCTATGCCGCCCCGCAGAGTGAAGCGGCCTCCAGCCTCGTTGGCGATCCTGAGCGAAAATGTCCTGCCCTCGTTTTTAAGCGGCACCTCCACTACCTCGCTCTCCTCCGTAGGCAGCAGTACCCTTGTGGCCGTCCTGGCGCTGCCTACGCTCACCTCCGCGTTCATGGCTGTGGCGGCGCCCTGGGCGTGGCCCCTGAAGCAGAGGGACCGCATGGCCTTTACGCCGCTCTTGTCGAAAAGATCCGTCTCAGGTGTGCGCCACCAGGCCTCGATGTTCTTGCCGTCGTAGCTTTTGCCTTCGTCGAAGAGGCACACGTAGCGGCCGGAATTGACTATGTACAGCCTTCCGTCCCACGAGGCTATGTCGCCTACGTCAAAGCCGCGGCGCAGCATGTAGGTGTGCCGCACAAGGTCGTATTCAATGATGCCGCCGCCCTTGGCGTCGTCGAATGAGTAGTAAAGCTTGCTGCGGGCCGCCGCCCCCTTGGAAAGGGATACGTCGGCGCCTGAAAGCAGCTTCTTTATCCGCCGGGCGTCAGGCATGAGCGCCGCGGATACGCCGTTGAACCTGCATAGGCCCCCCTTGGTCATAAAGTACAGCATGTCCCCGCTCATTACGAGGGAGGTATACGCCGCCGTCTCCACGTCGGAATCTATGCGTTCCACCGTAAAATTCGATGGCTTGTCGCCTATGAGCCGGTAAAGGCTGCGCTTTTTGAATATGAGAAGCTGGTTGGAAAGCGCCGCAAGCCCTACTATGGGGTCGCCGGCGCTGGCGCCTATCTCGGTATGCCCTCCGGATACGTTTACAGAGCTTGCTTCCTCGCCCCAATCTTCAATGGTGCGGCTTCCGCCCGGCAGCTTGGACCAGTAAAGCCTGTTGGGACAGCTGCTGTCCCCAGCCGCGAAAAGCCTGCTCCTGTAGGTTGCAAGGTAGCTTACCGGCTTATCCGAAAGCCCGTCGCTGCTGCCGAAGAGCTCTGATTGGGTTCCGTTGTACTTGACTATCTGCTGCTCGCCGCTGGCGATGAGGAGATAATCCGCAGCGTCTATCCGGGCCTCGGTAAAATCCACCCTTCCGCCGGTGAGGCCCCCGGTAAAGGTGTATATGAGCACCCAGACGCCTTCCCTGTAGGCGTACACGCTGCTGCCCGTTACCACTATCACCTGGTCGCCGCTGCCGGAATGGAAAAGGAACATGCGGCGTATGGCCTCCGTGCCGGGAACGGCTGATGTTATGTACCTGGTGTAGCCCTTGGCTACGGTAAGCTCGCCGTCCGCCGTGTCCATGTTGCAGGCGTCAGGGCTGTAGGATGCCGCCATGCCGTTTTCGCCCATGGACTGATCCAGCCCCATGAACTCGTCTATCCTGTATATCTTGCGGGCCATGGGCTTCACCACCTGTTCACTATGCGCTGGCTGGTTCCTCCGCCCAGATGGGGCCGTATGGCGGCCTTGCCGGCCTCATACATCTGAAAGTAGATGTTGCCGCCCCGCTGCTGGGAAACGTCGCCTGCAGCCCTCTCGCGGCCCACGACATAGCTTACCAGCAATCCGTGCATGTATGCGGGTATGTCGGGCTCGTCCGTGCTCGCAAACATCTCCCTTGGCACCGAGCGGTACGTCACCTCAATTTTGCCGGGACCGCCGGAGGTGACTATCACCTCGGAAGCGTCGCCGTCGTAAAAGTCCTCCTCCCGGCCGTCGCGCTTTACGCTTAGCACCTTGCGGCAGCCCCTCGACAGCATTGCGGTGGTAAATGTGCCGTCCCTGGTGTCGATAGTCTCTGTGCGCCGGGGCTTGTATGTGGCGCAAATATCCGTCACGCCGTCGTTTGCAAAGCGGGTGAACTTGTCCCGCCATACGTCCAGGCTCTGGGCGTCATGGCCGCGGTCCAGCTGGGCAAGTGCGGATACGATGATGTCGTTCAGCGTCATACCTGCGCCACCCTTCTGCCAACGCCCCTGTAGGCCTTTACCTCCCGCTCGCCCATCACCGCCACCTGCTCGCTTCTTTGTATAAGCTCCGCAATGGACTTGGGCAGCTCTGTCTCCTCTCCCCGGCGTACCCTGAAGAACCAGCCGTTTATGCCGCCCTCCCAGTAGCCGCTGCCCTCTATGCGCATGCGCACTCGGGGCTGCTTTCTCAGCGTCTCGCCCATGTCGCCCTGTATGGCGTCTATTTCCTTATCGGTTATGTAATCCATTGTCTTTCCTCCTTGACTCTCTCAGCTTTTCTCTGCTCAAATAAAAAAGGGCCGAAGGTTTTCCCTCGGCCCCCTTGAAAGGGATATGAAACAGTACCTTCGTACTTATTTCCTGATGTTATTTATGCGCTTACGCCGTGCTCAATGCGGATTATCCACAGCTCGTTGAGGATTTTTGCCGCATATGCCGCTACCTTTGCGCCTACGGTGGCGCGCTGATCCAGAGGATCCGAGGTTCCTGCGCTGCCGTGGGGCTTTATGATGATCTGAAGGGCGCCGCTGCCGCCCACGTCTACTATGCCGTAGGCGTCCCTGCCGAAAATAAGCGTGGAATGCACGTCGGCGCCCGCCTTGGTAGTGCCATCTATGCTGCCCGCGTCCTCGCTGTATACTATGGCGTCGGCGGTAAGGGTGGCATTGTCGGACAGGGTGACGGTATTGGTAGCCGCGTCAAAGGAGGCTACGGTATGCTCATCGGTGCCGATCTTTATCTTGTTTCCCGCGGTGGAGAGATACGCCGCCTCCGCGTCCTTTGGGCTGTTCTTGAGCACGAAGGTATTGGACGCGGTGGTAGCGGTCTTCACCTTGTTCAGCACGCTCTGGGAGAACACCTTTGCCTCGGTGGATTCCACGAATACCACGCCGAAGAGGCGGCCGATCTCGCCGGAATATATCTGCTCCGCGCAGGAGTACTTGGATACGTCCTGCCAGAGGGAATCGCTCTGAAGGTCATAGGTGGCCTCGGGGGAGCAGATGCAGATGAAGTGGGGCTTTCTGCCCTCGTCGCCGAAGGGGCGCGCCTTGGCCTTTTTGAGGGTGCGCACCGCCTTGCGTATCTCAGCCACGGTCAGCTTGTCGGCGGCGGTTATCTCGCCGCGGCCGGACTTGCCGTTTGCGTATTGTACGTTGGTGCCGGCGTTCATGGCGTCGCGGGTGACCCACTCCACCACGGTGCCCAGCTGCTCTCCCAGCAGCTCCGCGCTCTCGGAGATTACCTGGTCATAGCCGGTCATGTCCAGCAGGTCGGATACCTCCACGTATGCGCCGTACTGGGCCACCTCCACCTCTACGTTGCTCTGGGACAGAGCCTGGCTGGCAGGGGTAACGCCCTCCTGAAGTGCCTCCATGGCGTCGTTTGCGTCAAAGAGGTTCCACTTGCGGAATTCCACCCGCTTGCCGCTGTTCTTGGGAATGGGGCGCTTCTGGCCGTACTTGGCGTGTACAAAGCGGGTCTTGGCGCTTTCCAGCAGCTGGCGGTCGTAAAAGGTCTTGTTGAGCTTGGTGGTGCCTGCGGTGTTTGCGGTAGTGTTGATACTCATTATTTTTCTCCTTCCTTTTTATGTCGTTACAGCGAAACGCGCCTGCCCTCGCTGGCGGCGCGCATCAGTCTTTCCTTTATGAGGTTGAATTCCCTGGTGGGCATGTTGGCGTAGTCCGTATCCGCGGCGGCGGGGGTATTGCCCTTTATGGGCGAGGGCAGCGCCCTGCGGGCCGCCAGCTTTTCCATCACGTCCATAGCGCCCTTTTCACGCTCCGCCCTGGCGGCGGCATCTGCGTTGCACTCGGCGGCATAAAGCCTGAGCGCCGCCTTTACCGGCATCTCCAGCAGCATCTTCACGAACCTCTCGTCCTCCAGATAGCTGTCAATGTCGCCCTCTATGCCCCCCTCCTCGTAGAGGCGCATGAGGTCGTTTGCAGCTCTGGCGCTGATGGCGGCTATGCCCTTGGGCATTCCGCCCCCGTCCAGCAGCATGCTGAAGGCAGCCCCCTCGTCGAGGCCGGTATCGTCGCACACGCTTTTGATGAGCATGGAGCCTATTATGTAGGCCGGGTCGTTTTCCGCAATGTCCCGGGCCATGTCCAGAATCTCCTCCTCGGTGAGTACGCCGTGCTCCTTTTCCTTTCTGAATATCATTTTTCCTCCTGAAACAAAAAAGCGGCGGTATACCGTCGCTTTTCTCTGCCCCTTTCGGCGGGCCGCCGTATTTTTCATCGCGATGATGCCTGGTGCAGGCAAAAAATAAAAGGAGGTGCCGAAGCCTCTCCTTTTTGTCCCTTGCCTGTTTTTCCATCGTGTTCATTATACACCCCGCCAATATTCGCTGTAAAGGACAGCTTCGGGGCATATTTCATGCACCAAAAGTGCAGGCGCTACTCTATGCCCGCTACCTTATAGCCCGCATCGGTCACGGCCTTGGTCAGCGCCTCGTCGGATACATCGCCGTTAAGGGTCACTGCTGCCATGCCCGTCTCGTGGCTCACCTCCGCGGTCTCAACTCCCGCCATGGCCTCCAGCGCCTTCTTTACCCTGCCAGAGCAGTGGCCGCACATCATGCCTTCTATCTTTATCGTCTTTTTCACTTTGCTTCCTCCTTTTCTCTATGGAGTTTGGGTTGCTTGACGGCATGATTATACCTCAAATGACCCGTAAAACAAATATTTCTTTAAAATTTAATCAACATTTCAGCGGATCGTAATACTTTTGTGATGATTTCCCGCTCCCTAAGGGTTATAATAAGCTTGCAAGTGAGAGAAACCCTTTCAAAACCAACAACAAACTGCCAATTGCTTTGGACCCCCTTCCAAAGCAATTTTTTTGTTCGTTTTATTGACTAATTGCCCCTGCCTTGTTAAAATAACCTTGCCGCGCTAAGCGGGGAGCTAGCGGTGCCCTGTACCTGCAATCCGCTACAGCAGGGGTGATGCCAATCTGAGGCTTGT
>OLPA01003568.1_pt1 | contig 10470 bp, 9 predicted proteins | sample 1672811 | NCBI WGS metagenome assembly OLPA01 (sample SAMEA3136726, study PRJEB25190) | human gut metagenome | biome: human gut; feature: human-associated habitat; material: faeces | place: Austria | collected 2013
CTGTACCTCGGCAAACAGCACCTGCACCGCTACAAGCAGCACGCCAACGGTCTGGCGAAGGATCTTGGGCAGGAATGAGGTGAGAAGCGAGAAAAAGACACCGGCTTGCAGCGCAAACAAAATAAGGTAGATGGTGTGTCTGTCCAGCTTGTGGTAGACGCACAGGTGCAGGCACAGCTCCACATAGATGCCGGTGAAGCAGAACAGCAGCAGATCGGCGATCCACGTTTTCCAAAGGCTGCGGCGCGGGGACTGCGCGGCGTTGGGCGTTTCGGGTGTGGGGGCGTCGGGCTGCTGCGCTGTTATAAGGGAAGTATCGTCAGTTTTTAGTTTCATAAATTATTCTCCTGCTGAGGGCTTTTTCAAAAAAGAAAAATCGCTTGCGAAATTTGCCGAAATATTGACACGGAGCCTATCATAGAGCAAAAGCGCGAAAAAGGCAATCATTCTTGTAAAAAAATTTGGAAAAGCTTTACAATTTGCGCGACAGGACGTGCTCAAATCGTGCTTTTTATGACAAAAAGACAGAAAATGGCAGCAATTATGCTTGACTATGAATAGATCCTGTGATATTCTGCCACGGAAACAGGTTACGGACCGAAAGGGATAACGACTGTGCTCAAAGGCACAGTCGTTATCTTTTTTATGCTCCGAACCACAGGAGGAAAAGCAACATGTATTTGATGATCGACAACTACGACTCATTTGTGTATAACCTGAAGGCATATTTAGAAGAGTTGGGCCGGGACATTGTGGTGCGCCGGTCAGATGAGATCACGATCGAAGAGATCGAGGCGATGGCCCCGCAGGGCATCATCCTCTCCCCGGGGCCGAAGCGCCCGTGGGACGCGGCACTGTGCGTAGAAACGGTGAAGTGCTTTCAGGGCAGGGTGCCGCTGCTCGGCGTGTGCCTTGGCCATCAGGTGCTGGGCCACTGCGCGGGCGCAACGGTGGAAAAGGGCACTCGCCCCATGCACGGCAAGGTGACGAGGGTGCATCACCATGGCACGGGGCTTTTCGCGGGACTGCCGGAGGAATTCAACGTGACGCGCTACCATTCGCTCGTGGTGCGCGAGGATACCCTTCCCGCAGACTATCAGGTGGACTGCGTTGCAGATGACGGCACAGTGATGGCGCTCTCGCACCGGACGCTTCCGATGTATGGCGTGCAGTTCCACCCCGAGGCGGTGCTGACCGAGTACGGCCACGAGATGCTGGAGAATTTCTGCCGCATGGCGGAGGAAAAGGGGGTGCCGGCATGAAGCGCGTCACCGTAGAATTGGAGCGATACGTTCCAGCGTCGGAGGTTTTCCACCTGGCGGCGAAGGAGCCGGGCTGCGCCTTTCTGGACTCCTCTCTCGTCAATGAACTGGGGCGATGGTCGATCCTGGGGCTGCGCCCCTATAAGACGCTCGTGAAGGAGCAGGACGGCAGTTTCACCGAGGACGATGTTGCCCGCCCGGACACGGACTTTGAAACGCGGCTGGGAGAATTTCTCCGGCTGAACCGCGACGAGAACGAGACGGAGCTGCCGATCGTTTCCGGCGCCATCGGCTATTTTTCCTATGATTACGGGCGCGAGCACATGGGCGTTCCCTCCACTGAGCAGGACGTCGAGCCGATCCCGCAGGCGCGGGTGGTGTTCTATGACTTACTGCTCATCGAGGATTGCCATGAAAAGCGCGTGTGGCTCTCCGCCTGCGGCCAGACCGAGGACGCGCTTGAATTGCTCGCGCACTTCCGCCGGAACATCGAACGCGGAATGGAAAAGGGCTTCCCGGCCCTGCCCGACGCGCACGCGACAAAGCACATCACCGTTCGCCCCAACTTTGAAAAGGAAGAATACAAGGCGGCGGTGGATCGCATGATCCGTTACATCATCGAGGGCGACATTTATATTGCCAACATGACCCAGCGGCTGGACGTTATGAGCGACCGCGAGCCGCTCGCGGTCTTTGAGCATCTGCGCACGCACAATCCCTCGCCCTTCGGTGGTTATCTTGACTGCGGCGATCACCAGATCATCTGCGCCTCGCCGGAGCGCTTCCTGCGTTTGCGCGACGGCGTGGTGGAAACACGTCCCATCAAGGGCACGCGCAAGCGCGGAGAGACGCCGGAAGAAGACGAGGCGCTGCGTCGGGAACTTGAGCAGTCGGAAAAGGACAAGAGCGAGCTTCTGATGATCGTGGACCTTGAGCGCAACGACCTCAACCGCGTCTGCCGTCCGGGCAGCGTGGAGGTGACGGAGCTGTTCACTGTGGAGACCTACGCAACGGTCTTCCATCTGGTGTCCAACATCCGCGGCGAGCTGGCGCAGGGGAGCGACGTGACCGATCTTCTGCGTGCGGCCTTCCCCGGCGGCTCCATCACGGGCGCGCCCAAGTACCGCGCCATGGAGATCATCGACGAGCTGGAGCACGGCAAGCGCGGGCTGTACACCGGCTCCATCGGTTACCTGACACTGGACGGGGAGTGCGACCTGAACATCGTTATCCGCACCGCGTTCCACCGCGACGGACGCTACCACCTGGGCGTGGGCGGCGGCATCACCTCGGAGTCGGATCTGGAATTTGAGTATGAGGAAACACTGCAAAAGGCGAAGGCCGTGCTGGAGGCGCTGCAATGACACAGATGATGACGATGGACGACGGCGTTCAGTTCGGTCTTGGCGCGTTTGAGACCATCGCAGTGGAGCGGGGGAAGGGGATCCTTCTCTCCCGCCACCTCGCGCGCCTTGGGCGTTCGGCGCAGTTTCTGGGGCTGGGCGATCTTGCTGAGCGCGGATTGACGATGGAGCGTACGGCAGAATGGATCGGCGAAAACTGCCCGGAGCACAGCGCCTGCAAAATTCTGCTGACGCAGGAAAACCTTGTGATGCGCCTGCGTCCCAACCCCTATGGCCCGGCGCGCTACGCGCGCGGCTTTCGCATGGACTTCAGCGCCGTGCGGCGGAACGAGACCTCCCCGCTTACGGGACATAAGACCCTCAACTATGGCGATTGTATTCTGGAGCATCGCGCTGCCGCTGCTGCCGGAATGGACGAGCGCATTTTCCTCAACATGCGGGGAAAGCTCGCTGAGGGAACGGTGAGCAACCTCTTCCTCGTTTCCGGCGGGCGGATCTATACCCCGGCGCTTTCCTGCGGGCTGCTGCCCGGCGTGCTGCGATCGTATCTTCTCGAGCGCTATCGCGTGGAGGAGGGAGAGATCGACCCGCGCGAGCTGGAGAACTTTGATGAGTGCTTCGTTACCAACTCCCTCATGGGCGTCATGCCCGTTCGGCAGCTTGGGGAGCGCGTCTTTCCGAGCCGCGAGACGGCGGGTCGCCTGAGCTCTGCCTATGAAGCGGAAAAAGGAACACTCCAATAAAAAAGCCCCGGATCAGAAACGATCCGAGGTGAGATAAAGTCCCTCACAGGACGAATTGGGCAAAAAATAGATGAGCCTTGACGGATAACCGGGATTCGTCAAGGCTCATCATGTATTCTTGGGCTCTAACATCAATTTAACCTCGCTTTCGGGGATTTGAAAGGGACTTGCTGTTCGGTCGGGTTGGTTGCTTCCTTTCTGTATCTATAAGATAGCACGGAGCGACCTGAAAATCAATGCAAGGAAGGAACAAGGTTTCCTGCAAATAATTGGGCATAACAATGAAATGATGCTTGCATGTGCAAGAGACGATTGACTTCTATGCAATGTTGGGGTATCATTAAATTGTTGAGGGCTTTCACGACACCGTGAAAGCCCTCTTTTTGTCATTTTGAGGATACAGTTTTTTTACTTACGGCTTTCTGCCGTTGCAGAAGTAGAAGACCGTGAGAAGGCCAGGGCCGCAGTGCGCGCCGATGACAACGCCGAGGTTGCTGATGGTGATCTCGCCCATGTCCGGGAACGCGGCGCGAACTTCATCGCGCACGTGCTCGGCGTCGGCAAGGCAGTCGGCATTGAGAATGTGCATCGTAAGGCCCTTGGTGTCGACCTCCTTGAGGTCGTCTTTAATGCCGCGCAGGATCTCTGCGAGCGCAGCCTTTCTGCCGCGTACCTTCTTGGCAACGTCGAGCGTGCCGCCGTCGGGCACGTACAGAACGGGCTTGACCGAGAGGAGAGAGCCGACCAGCGCCGAGGCGTTGGAAACGCGGCCGCCGGCCTTGAGGTAGTTGAGATCGTCCACGGTGAAGCGGTGGGCGATCTTGAGCTTGTGCGCTTCGCCCCACGCAATGACCTCGTCATAGTCCATGCCCTCTTCCATGCGCGCGACCATGCTCTCGACCAGAAGGCCGAGGCCGCCGGAGATGCAGAGCGTGTCCATCACATAGATCTTGCGGTCGGGGTGCTTTTCGCGCGCCATCTGCGCGCCGAGCAGCGCCTTTTCATAGGATACGGACATCTTCTTGGACATATCGAGGAAGATGACGTCCTTGCCGGTATCGAGCAGGGAATCGAAGAAGTCGCAGTAGATATATTCGTTGATCATGGAGGTCTTGAGCAGATCTCCGTTGTTGCGCATGCCCTGATATACGGCAGCGCGCGATTCCTCGCGGCAGTCGTCCTCGTACAGCTTGTCGCCGATCGTGTAGCTGTAGCTGATGAAGGGAATGTTGTGCTTTTCCAGATAGTCCCTCGTGAGATCAGAGGTGGAAGATGTGGCGATGATATAGTTTGGCATAATACCAATCCTTTCCCGTCTGATGATGGTAGTCATTTTGAAGAATACTTCAAAGCCAGTATAAAAAATTTTGCGGCGTATGTCAATTCAAACATTCTTGATGTGCGTTTTGGGAAAAAGCAAAATGATATTGCAATTTTACTGACACTGCGCGCATAATGGAGGCAATAAGAGACCGTCTGGTTCCTGATGCTTTTCATTATTTTTGCCCGTCTTTCGCGCCGATGCCGGCGCAAAAGACGCAGGGAGGCTGATGCGGAGGTGCGATCGATGCAACCCAAAGAAATCAACATTCTCAGTATCATGAAGGATCTTGTTTCGGTGCAGAGCGATACCGGAACAAGACAGGAGGAACGCGCAGCGGAGAAAATTGCCGAGTACTTTGAAAGCGACGCGTACTTTGCCGCCCATCCGGATCACTGGGGGCTGTGCGACACGGGAGATTTTCTCGGGCGCCGCGTTGTCTGGGCGCTCAAAGAGGGGAAAAGCCGCAAGGTGCTGGTGCTGACCGGCCATTACGATGCGGTCGAGACCGACTGCTACGGTGAGCTCAAGCCGCTTGCGTTGGATCCGGACGCGCTGTGCGAGGAAATGCTGAGACGAAAGCTTGGCGACGAACGCTTGCAGCAGGAGCTTGCCAGCGGCGACTGGCTGCCCGGACGCGCAACGGCCGACATGAAAGGCGGGCTTGCCATCGGCCTTTATCGCCTTCTGACGCTGCCCGAGGACGCGGAGACAGGCGTTGCCTTTGTCGCTGTCTGCGACGAGGAAAATGTCTCCGCCGGGATGCGCGGCGCGGTCGATGTGCTGCTGCATCTGAAAGAGCGCTTTGGCATCGACTATCTTGCGTCTCTCATTCTGGAGCCGCAGCTGCCGCTGGCGGGCAAGGAGTTCATGCTCTATAACGGCAGCATCGGGAAAGTCCTTCCGGTGATCGTGGCGAAGGGAAAGCTTGCCCACTGCGGCGAGCCGCTCAAGGGGCTCAACGCTGCCCACATGATCGCAGAGATCGCCGCGCGGATCGACATGAATACCGACCTTGTTACCGAGGACTTCGGCCTGTCCTCGGCGCCGCCCGCCGTGCAGCAGATGTGCGACCTCAAGACAACCTACGATGTGTCGCTGCCGTCCCTCGCAGCGTTGTGCGTCAACCTGCTCTTTTTGGGCGGCGGACAGACAACAGAGCGCGCGATCCAGCGCCTTCGGACGATCTGCGAAGAGGCGGTCGCATCTGTGATGATGAAATATGAATCCGCCTGCGCGTTTGCCATGCAGCGCGGGCTCCTGCCCGAAGCGGAAAAGCTGCGCGGCACGCCGCACGTTCTGCTGCTCTCCGAGCTTGAGGCGATGGCGGCTGCGAAAAATGACGATTTTCCGGCGTGGAAGACGGCGCAGGCGCAGCTGCTGAGGGAGAAGATCGAGCAGGGCGAGTTGACACTGCAAAACGCGAGCATACAGTATATTCAGCGCGTGCTCGAATGCTCCGGCGAGGAAGAGCCGATGGTCGTCATCGGAATCGCGCCGCCCTATTATCCCGCGGTCTGCAATGCTTATCTTCCTGCGGACGGGAGCGACATTGCGGAAAAAGTCCGCGCCGTTGTTGAAGGCAGCTACCACATGCAGCTTTCCGTGATCCCTTATTTTACCGGCATCGGAGACGGCAGCTATATGACCTGCACCGCTCCTGCGCAGGAGCGCGCGCTTCTCACCAATCTGATGTCACTCCCTGCCTCAATCTACGACATTCCCTTTGAGTCCGCCGCCCGGCTCAACGCGCCCGTTTTTTACCTCGGGCCGCGCTGCCGGGCGATCCACCAGTGGTGCGAGCGCGTTTACCTGCCTGACCTGGTGGAGATCGTCCCTCATATCATTGACCATATTCTCGGTTTGCGGTGAGAAAGCGGAAATAAATGCGGCAAACTGTGACTTTGTTACAGAACGGCGCGGCGCGGTCTGCTATGATGAGGCCATCACAAGGAAAGAGGTATTGGAAATGAAAATCAAACTCAATCCCGACCAGGAGATCGTTCGGACCATTCGCGAAGGGCTCAAGCGCACCGGCGGATACTGCCCCTGCCGCGTGGAGCGCACCGAGGAGACCAAGTGCATGTGCAAGGAGTTTAAAGATCAGATCGCCGACCCAAACTACGAGGGCTTCTGCCACTGCATGCTTTACTACAAATCCTTGCAGGACTGAGAGAAACGACGGTACAGGACATCTGCAAGCGGAAAGCAGAAAATTGCAAAATACCCGCCCGGCTTTTTTCAACAAGCTGGGCGGGTTGCCTATTGTGCTTTGGCGAAAAACACCGTATACTGGTGAAAAACAAAGGAAGGCAGACGGTGCATGAATACTTTGATCGAATTATACGACGAGCGCGCCATTGAAAACATTTTGGCGCCGGATATGTTCCGCCCGCAGCGCATCGTCTACCTCTGCCCCGGTGAGATCGCCCAGGACCGCACCCGGCAGGAGACTCTGGCCGCCTTTTTCCGGCGGCGGGGCTGGGAGCCGGAGCTGATTTTTGTGGAGACCAGTCTCTTCAAGGCAGACCGCATCCTGCGGCAGCTGTCCGCCGCCTGCGCTGCCCAGATGGAGAACATCCTCTGGGACTATGACATTCTGGTGCACCTGGACGTGATCTTCGCCCGGGCCCAGCTGAGCTATCAGCTCAACGCCAGCCGTCCGGAGGTCCGCCGCCGGGGCGGCGTGACCCTGCGCCGTGCCCGGCACCCCCTGCTGGACCAGGCCAAGGCCGTGCCCATCACCGTGGAGCTGGGCCAGCAGTTCGACACCCTGGTGATCACCGGCCCCAACACCGGCGGCAAGACCGTGACCCTGAAAACCATCGGCCTGCTGTGCCTGATGGCCCAGTGCGGCCTGCACGTCCCCGCCGACAGCGGCAGCGCCGTCCGGGTGTTCCACCGGGTGCTGGCGGACGTAGGCGACGAGCAGAGCATCGAACAGAGCCTGTCCACCTTCTCCGCCCATATGTCCAACATCGTGCAGATTCTGCGGGAGGTGGACGACCAGAGCCTGCTGCTGTTTGACGAGCTGGGAGCCGGTACGGACCCCATCGAGGGCGCGGCCCTGGCCATTGCCATCATCGAAAGCGCACGCAGTCAGGGGGCGCTGATCGCCGCCACCACCCACTATGCCGAGCTGAAAACCTTCGCCATGACCACGGCGGGGGTGGAAAACGCCAGCTGCGAGTTCGACGTGCAGACCCTGCGCCCCACCTACCGCCTGCTCATCGGCATCCCCGGCAAGTCCAACGCCTTCGCCATCTCCCGGCGGCTGGGGCTGGACGAGAGCGTGATCGAAAACGCCAAGGCGCAGATGGACAACGAGTCCGTGCGGTTCGAGGACGTGCTGACCCAGCTGGAGGAAAAGCGGCAGCGGCTGGAAAAAGCCCAGAACGAGGCAGATCGCCTGTGGCGGCAGCGGGAGGAGGACGCGCGGAAGGCGCGGACGTTCCGCGAGCAGATGGAAAAAGCCCGCGACAACGCCCGCAGCAAGGGCGAGGCCGACGCCCGGCGCATCGTGCAGCAGGCGCAGCGGCAGGCGGATGCCGTGTTCGCCGAGCTGGATGAGCTGCGAAAGCAGCAGCAGCGGCAGGCGGACTATCAGACGCTGAACGAGCGGAAAAGCGACGTGAAGCGCCGTCTCAACGAGGCGGAAAGCGACCTGCACCGTCATGACGACACGCCGGAGCCGATCCCCGCGCCCAGCCGCCCCATCGCCGTGGGCGATCTGGTGGAGCTGGCGGGCGTGAAAACCGCCGCCACGGTGCTGAACGTCAACGACGACGGCTCCATGCTGTTACAGGCGGGCAAGATGAAGATGACCGTCAAGGCTGGACAGGTGCGGCTGCTGGAATCCGCCGAGGAGATCGAGCGGCGCAAAAAGCAGGCGGCGGCCGCCCAGCGCAAAAACGTATCCCCCCAGATCCAGCTGGCGGCCCGCGCCGCCTCGGAGCTGGATATCCGAGGCATGGAGACGCTGGAGGCCGAGAGCGTGGTGGAAAACTACATTGACGCGGCGGTAATGGCCAAGCTGGGCACCGTGACCATCATCCACGGCAAGGGCACCGGCGCGCTGCGCAAGGCGGTGCATGAAATGCTCAAGCGCAACCGGGCCGTGAAGTCCTTCCGCCTGGGCCGGTATGGTGAGGGCGAGGCAGGCGTGACGGTGGTGGAGCTGAAATAAGACGATTTTCGGCAGATACGACAAAATTCACACTCTTTTTCAGTCTGTCCCCATCATAATTTTGTGGGAATGGCTATTGCATTATCCCGGCGATTCGATATAATATAATAGCGAGAGTGAGAGTATCGGCATTTGGGCCGAGATACTGACGTGAAGGAGAACGGACAAATGTATACGAAGGAAGTTACCGTGAACAATGAGGTCGGCCTGCACGCCAGACCTGCCACCTATTTTATCCAGAAGGCCAACGAGTTCAAGAGCGGTATTTGGGTGGAAAAGGAGGAGCGCCGCGTCAACGCCAAGAGCCTGCTGGGCGTGCTGAGTCTGGGCATCGTGAAGGGCACCACCATCACCCTGATCGCCGACGGCAGCGACGAAGTGGCCGCTGTGGACGCCCTGAGCGAGCTGGTGGAGCATCAGCTGGGCGAGTAAAGTTTTGTCTGAAAAATACGCCTGACCCCATGGTCAGGCGTATTTTTATGCTTTCCGGCATGCTGTTTCCGCAAACCCGATGATCCGCTTGCATTGCGTTCGTTTTTTATATATAATAGATAAAAGATAGTATGTACCTTTCCCGCAAAGGAGGAGCGCGCTATGAAAATCGAACAGCTGGAGCAGGCGCTGAAGGTGGCGGAGCTTAGCTCCATCAGTCTGGCGGCGGAGAACTTGTTCATCTCGCAGCCCAATTTGTCGCTGTCCATCAAGAAGCTGGAGCACGAACTGGGATATCCCATTTTTATTCGCACCAACAAGGGCGTGGAACTGACGGCGCTGGGCCGCACCTTTATCGATTCGGCGCGGCTGCTGCTGATGCAGTTCCATGAATTGCAGCGGCTGGGCACCAATCTGGCGCGGCTGGATCAGAAAACCTTTTCCATCGCCCACATGCACTATCGCTATGTGAACCATGCCATTGCGCAGCTGTTTGCCTCCAGCCGGAATTTGCAGCTGGAGGTCCGGGAGGGCGTGCGCAGTCAGGTGCTGGATCTGGTGGAGCGGCGCGTATGCGAGATCGGCCTCATCGGCATGTACAGCCACTATCACAAGATGATCAGCCGGCGGCTGGAGATCCGGGGCCTGCAATACTTCCGGCTGTGCTCCAGTCCGGTCTCGGTGATCGTGGGCGCGGGAAGCCCACTTTACAGCAGAACGCGGCCCGATATCTCATTGGATGAGATCGGTGATTGCCCCATGGTCATCTACGATGAATCGGAATCCGAGCCTTACGCCTCCATTCTGGAAACGCTGGGGCTGGACAAGCAGCTGCGCCGCATCGTGGTGTCGGAGCGGGCCACCATGGTGGACATGCTGGACAAAACCGACGCGGTAGGGATCTCCACCACCAACGCCATCGCCTATCAGAACACGGATTATTACCCGAATCTGAAATATTTCAAGCTAAAGGACTGCTCTATCACCGGCGAGATCGGTTGGATCAAGCGGGCCGATGCGCCGCTGTCGGATATCGCGCTGAGCTTTTTGCAGATATTGACCTCCTATTACTCGCTGCTGAACGGCGAGCTGCCCATCTGAAACGACAGAAAAAGGAGCCCCCTGCCGAGTCGGCACCAAGATGAAGCAGCGTACCCGCCTT
>OLPA01003572.1_pt1 | contig 10441 bp, 12 predicted proteins | sample 1672811 | NCBI WGS metagenome assembly OLPA01 (sample SAMEA3136726, study PRJEB25190) | human gut metagenome | biome: human gut; feature: human-associated habitat; material: faeces | place: Austria | collected 2013
GGGCTCGAACCTGTGACCCCTTGCTTGTAAGGCAAGTGCTCTCCCAGCTGAGCTATGCTCCCGTCTGCGCGTCATTTAAGACTGCGAGGATTAGTATACACTATTTTCGGCACTCGTGTCAATATTTTTTGGCAAATTACTTTTAGCGCAAACGCATACTTTTTCACGATGCCTGAAGGCATACAAAAAGGGCCGGTATACTACCGGCCCTTACGGGTATGGCGATCATTCGATGCTGTCCAGATAATCGACGATGCACTTACAGGGGCATACCTTTGCGCAGGCGCCGCAGCGGGTGCACTTTGCCTCGTCTATCTTGGCTACGCCGCCCTCCACGTGTATGGCGTCGTTGGGGCATTCTTTGGTGCAGCGGCCGCAGGCGATACAGGCCTTCATGCAGGCTGCCCTGGCTTCGCGCCCGCTGTCGGTATTGCGGCAGGAGACGATCACGGTCTCGTTCACCGGCTTGAGAGCTATTACGCCCCGGGGACAGATATTTGCACACTGTCCGCAGGCAACGCACTTCTCCTCGTCGATATGTGCCAAGCCGTCAGCGATCTTTATTGCTCCGAATGCGCAGGCCTGGGCGCAGTCCCCCAAGCCAATACAGGCAAAACGGCACATCTTGGGGCCGCCGGCAAGACCGGCTGCGGTAGCGCAGCTGGTATATCCATCATAGTTATAGCGCTCCTTTGCTACGCCGCAGTCTCCCTGGCAGATGACGCGGGCGACCTTGCGCTCCTCTGCTTCGGCAGAAACGCCCATTATGGCGGCTATGGCCTCGGCGCCCTTAGCGCCGGAGGGGGAACACCCGTTTACGGGAGCCTTGCCGGCCACTACGGCATCAGCGAAGGCATCGCAGCCAGCGTAACCGCATGCGCCGCAATTGGCGCCGCCCAGGCATGCGCGCACGGCCTCGACGCGGGGATCCACTTCTACCTTAAATTTTTTATCGGCAATGGTAAGTATAACGCCAAACAGCACACCCAGCACTGTCATAACGCCAGCAGAAAGAATTATAGCAGTAACGTTCATCTATTATTTCCTTTCTTATACCAATCCGTTGAAACCCATAAAAGCTACGGACATCAGGCCAGCAATGAACAAGCCTATGGGGAAGCCCTTGAACTGATCTGGTATATGTGAGGTTTCCAGACGCTCGCGCACGCCGGCCATAAGGGTTATGGCAAGCAGGAAGCCCAGTGCGCCGAACACGCCGTTGAGAACGGCGGAAAGTATGTCATACTGTGCACTGGTGTTCAGGGTAGCAACGCCCAGAACCGCGCAGTTGGTGGTTATCAGGGGGAGGTAAATGCCCAGGGATTTGTACAGCGCAGGGCTGGACTTCTTGAGGAACATCTCCACGAACTGAACCAGGCCGGCGATTATCAGTATGAAGCTTATAGTATCCAGATAAGTAAGCTGGAGGGGATACAGCACATACTGATAGACTGCGGAGGTGAACAGGGATGCAAGGCCCATGACAAAGGTAACCGCAAGGCCCATACCCGCAGCAGTCTCAACCTTATTGGATACGCCCAGAAAGGGGCAGCAGCCAAGGAAGCGGGAGAAAATGAAGTTGTGGCTGAGTACGCAGCTTACGAAAAAGAGCAATACGTTGCCACAGCTGTTGGTTTGCATTACAGCGCCCATTTACACGGCCTCCTTTGCTTTCTTTTTCTTTTCAATGCTCTTGATGATGATATTGGCTACGCCCAGCGTTAGGCCGAAGATCATGAAGCCGCCGGGAGCCATGGTGGATATGAGCATAGGCTCATAGCCAGCGCCGAGGAGGTTGATGCCGGCGATGCAGCCGGTACCCAGAAGCTCACGGACACAGGCGATGATGGAGATAGCCAGGGTGAAGCCAAGGCCCATGCCAAGGCCGTCAACCGCAGAGGCCAGAGGCCCGTTTTTGCTGGCGAAGGCTTCCGCGCGGGCAAGTATTATGCAGTTAACCACTATCAGCGGTATAAACATGCCCAGGCTCGCATAAAGGCTGGGAACGAATGCCTGCAGCAGGAGCTGTACTATGGTAACAAAGGTGCATATGACCACTATGAAGCAAGGTATGCGCACCTTGTCGGGAATAAAGTTCCTGAGCAGGGAAATAACGAAGTTGGATCCTATCAGCACGAAGGACGCTGCCGCACCCATGCCTACGGCGTTTATAACGCTGGTGGTAGTGGCAATGGTGGGGCAGGTGCCGAGAACCAGACGGAATGTGGGGTTCTCGGTGATTACGCCGTTAAGGAACACGCTTCTCAGTTTTGGCTTATTGCTCTTAGACATTTGCCTCGGCCTCCTTCTTTGCCTTTTCCTGGCCGTAGACCCTGATCTTTACAAACTTGTCGATCAACGGGGTGGCCACGTTCATGATAAGTATGGCGTAGGTAACGCCCTCAGTATAGCTGCCCCACTTGCGGATAACCGCCAGTATAAGGCCGCAGCCGAAGGCATATATGTACTGGCCAACCTCCGTCATGGGGCTGGTGGTGTAATCGGTAGCCATGAATACGGCGCCGAACAGCAGACCGCCGGAAAGCACGGAAGTCAGTACGTCCTGATCCATCCTGAAGATGGCGGCAAGTATGGCAAAGGTTCCGACGAACACAACGGGAATGCGCCAGCTTATTACCTTGCGGATAAGCAGGTAAGCCAGGCCGATGAGAATGGCTATCTTGCTGACTTCGCCTATTGTGCCGGGTATGAAGCCCAGGAACATGTCAAGGGTAGAGGCCTCATATCCGCCCAGAACTGTGGCGGAGGATACTGCGTCAACCCCCTTGCAGAAGGTGGGCAGATACCATGCGGTCATTCTTACGGGCCAGGAGGCAAGCATTATTCCGCGGGCGGTAAGGGCGGGGTTCATGAAATTGTCGCCTATGCCGCCGAAAAGCTGCTTTACGAGGACTATGGCTATGAAGCTGCCTACCACGGGCATCCACCAGGGAGCGTTGCCGGGCAGGTTCAGCGCCACAAGAAGGCCGGTAACGGCGGCGGATAGGTCGCTTATGCGAACCTTCTGATGGGTTATCTTCTGGTAGCCGTACTCGGCCACAACTGCCGCCGCTACGCCCAGAACGCACAGAAGCGCTGCGTTGAAGCCGAAGCAGTATACGCCCATTACGGTGGTGGGGAGCATTGCAATGAGCACGTCCCGCATTATGGACTGGGTAGTGTCCTTGCCATGGACATGGGGTGCGCTTGAAACGTGAAGACTCATTACTTCTTTGCCCTCCTTGCTTCCCGCATAATAGCGTCTTTAGTGTTCTTGAAGGAAGCGGTAAGCCAGCGCTTTGCGGGACATACATAGGAGCAGCTTCCGCAGACTATGCATTCCATCACGTTGTTGGCTTCGGCGCCCTTGAGATCGCCCTTATCGCAAAGGTGCTTCATGAGGTATGGATTAAGGCCTATCGGGCAGGCTTCAACGCAGCGGCCGCAGCGTATGCAGGGGTTCTCCTCATAGCTCCGGGCATCCTTCTCGTTGAATACCAGTATTCCGTTGGTGCCCTTCATGACCACTACCTGGTCGTTGGGGGCGCACAGGCCTGTCATACAGCCGCCCATTACTATCTTGCCGGCATCTTCGGTATAGCCGCCGCACTCGCCTATGGCGTCGGCGATTATGGTTCCCATGCGGAGGCGGAGGTTGGCGGGCTCCTTTACGCAGCCCTTTATGGTGGTGACGCGGCTGATGAGAGGCTTACCCTCTATCACTGCATCGGCTATGGCCTTTGCGGTGCCGACGTTTATAACTATGACGTGAGCGTCCAGAGGCAGCTTCTTGCTTGGAACTTCCCTGCCGGTGACGGAGTAGATCAGCTGCTTTTCAGATCCCTGAGGATATTTGGTGAAAAGGGGCATGACCTCTACGCCCTCGCGGCCCTCCGCCGCACGCTGCATTGCGGCTATGGCGTCCGGCTTGTTATCCTCGATACCGATAACGCCCCGCTTTACGCCGAGAGCCCGCATTACGGCCCGAAGGCCGTCCACTATACGCCCGGATTCCTCGATCATGAGACGGTGGTCGCAGGTAACGTGGGTTTCGCACTCTGCGCCGTTGAGGATTATGGTGTCACAGTACTTGCCCTCGCCCACAGTAAGCTTTACGTGGGTGGGGAAGGTAGCGCCGCCCATACCGCAGATGCCTGCCGCCTGTACCGCGGGAACTATCTTGGTAGGGTCACACTCTTCTACGCTGCCCAGCGGCTCAATCTCTGTCCACTCGTCCTGGAAATCGTTCCTGATGGTGATGATGGTGGTAGGTCCTCCCAGCAGAAGCACCTTGGTGCCTATGGCTGTAACCTCTCCCGAAACGCTGGCATGAACCGGTAAGCTGACAAAACCGGTAGCGTCTGCGATCTTCTGGCCCAGCTTGACGTGATCCCCGACCTTTACGCAGGGCGCTGCGGGAGCGCCTATGCTCATGGACATGGGGATATCCACGCTGTCCGGGATATACTCTCGTATGGGAAGACCGCTTGTTGATGTCTTGCCCTCATGCTGATCGTGCAGAGGATGAACGCCGCCCTTGAAGGAATGCTTTGGCAAAGCCAACACCTGCCTTTCATATTTTTCAACAGTTTTACAAGCCACATAACAGATCCGCCAAGAATATGCCTTATAAAAAATATACTGTGGCACAGACGATACGCAGCTATGACTAACTATTTGTAACCAGAGATTATTATAGCATATAAGTTTCGGAAAATCAGTATAAATCTTTCCTCTCGAAGTGTTTTTTTCTCGATAATGTCTGATTATTTTCTATCAAACCCGGCCCTTTGGCGATCTCCCTATATACTGAATAATAGACAAGATTGTTAAAAATAATCCGAAGGCTTTTTTCAGCCATTCCTCCTTGAGCCAGCCGGCGGCCAGCGCCCCTGCGAGAGCGCCAACAATGCCCGCGGCTATTACGGGCAGGCTGCTTTTAAGCTCCAGCCTTCCCTCTTTTTTGTGTATATACAGCGCAACGGCTGCGGCGGGCAGGAAGGACAGCATGTTGACCCCCTGGGCCTGCCTCTGGGGGATGCCCATCAGCAGCGTAAGCGCAGGTATGAGCAGCGTGCCGCCCCCCATTCCCATGCCGGAGATCACCCCTGCGGCGGCGCCTATGACAAAAAGCAGCAGCTCCCTCACAGCAGCATCCACACCCCTGCACAGAACATCACCGCGGCGAACAGCTTATCCAGCGCGGCGGACTTTATCCTGCCGGTCAGCTTCGCCCCGGCAATGCTGCCCAGTATGGCCCCCGGCGCCGCGAAAAGCAGGGTATGCCAATCCACCCCGCCGCCTGCGCAATACACAGCCGCGCTGGCAAAGGTAAGGGGCAGCATTATGCTTATGGCCGTGACATGGGCGTCCTTTGACGCAAAGCCGCACATTCGCTCCAGAGCCACTACTGCCACAGCCCCGCCGCCCGAGCCGAAAAGCCCGTTGCACAGCCCTGCCAGCAGCCCCGCCAGCAGCTTATTGATATTCTTCTTATTAAAATATTCAAAAAAATACTCCGCCCTTTTCATAGGCAGAGTATGCGCAGAAAATCTAAGTTTTATCAGTAGGCCATGGCTTCGCTGCGGCTCATCCAGAAATGTATTCCGTAGGTGGACTCTACCCACCTGTCCTCGGTGAACCTGTCGGGATAGATCCATTCCCCCTTTTTATATACGAAGTTCTCGTCAACAAGGGACACCGCCCAGTCGTAGCTTTGCGTAAAGTCAAAGCTGGTTATGGTCAGCACCTTGGCCTTGTTGCAGCGGCAGGCGTTGTTGGTGGCGGATACCCGCTTTGCATCGGCTGGGATGAGCAGCATTACCACCCTGTCCTCGTAGCACTTCTTATAGCCTATAAAGGCCCCCGTTTCGGGGCAGCGCAGCCGGAAATACCTGGTGCTTTCGTCCTGTATTATGCCGTCCAGCCTGGCCCCCTCAAGCCATGCGCTGTATACGTTGCCTCCCCGAAGGTCAATGCCGGTAAGATCCGCATTGCGGAGGTCTGCCCCCTGAAGGCCGGCGTTTCTGAAGTTCGCCCCCACAAAGGTGCAGTTTTCGAACTTGCCGTTTGCAATCGTAGCGCCCTCAAAGCTGCAGCCATCCAGGCATACGTTCTTCATGTCCCACCACTGGCAGTCCAGGCCGGAAAAATCGGCGCCGGATATGTCCGCATCGTGAAGGCACAGGGATTCAAGGCCGGTGCGGCATTTGCGCGCCTGCTCCAGCTTTTGCAGGAATTCTTCCTTTGATACAGGCTCCATACAGCGCCCTTTCCCGGCGTCACTTTCCCAGCTTTACAAAGTAAACATAGCCGAATATCAGCGCGCCCAGCAGCAGAAAAAACATCAGCAGCGCCAGGCCGCAGCCCGCTACGGTCCTGCCGGAAAGCTTATTGCCGTTATTGTTGTCCTTCTGTTCCATTATGTATTCAGCGCTCCTCGTGTTAATTTACCGTTAAACCGTTACACTAAGCATAATACATGGCCCGGCATATTTGCAAGGGCTTTCGCAGTATACTATCGGAAAAGTGGCTAAAGACCACTTTTTCGAGTTTTTGCGGGTTTTGCCTCTCACATTCGTTCCCGGGCGGCAAAACCCGCAAAGTGCGAAAACCTCCGGTTTTCATCCGTTTTGACGCACATGTCGTCAAAGCCGGAATTAACTTAAGGGGCTGCGGCCCCTTAACAACCCTTGGGCTTTTGGGTGTTTTTCTTTCAAATGCCGAACAGCCGCGCCCCATTCTCCTCCACCCTCCTGGCCATCTCCTCTGCGCTTACTCCCTTTATCTCGGCCATTTTACCGCAGATGAGGGGTATATACCCGGGGTCGTTGCGCTCCCCCCGGTGGGGCTCCGGGGCCATGTAGGGACAGTCGGTTTCGGTGAGAAGCCTGTCAATGGGCGTGGCGGCGCAGGCCGCCGGGCCTTTTTTGTTTGACCTGAAGGTAAGCGCACCGCCGAAGGCTATGTACAGCCCCAGCCCTGCGCAGCGCTCCGCAATCTCGGCGCTGCCCGAAAAGCAGTGCATAACGCCTTTTATCCTTCCCCCGTAGCTTTCCAGCACCTCCATGCAGTCCCCGTATGCCTCCCGTATATGCATGGAAACCGGCATGTCCCGCTCTATGGCCATATCAAGCTGGCGGCGGAACAGCTCCAGCTGCTTTTCCCTGTTGTAGGGCTTCCAGTAGTAGTCCAGCCCCGTCTCCCCAAGCGCAACGCACTTGGGATGCTTCAGGTATTCGCCCAATGCGGCCATGTCGCCCTCCGTATATGTCTCCGCGAATTCCGGGTGAATGCCGAAGGCAAGGTATATGCCCGGGTTTTGCTCCGCAAGGGCCGCGGAGGCCGGGAAATCCTTCGGGTCGCAGGATATCTCTATTATTTTGCCTATACCCCCGGCGGCAAGACCCTTTATAAGCCCCTGCCTGTCATCGTCAAAGGCGCCGTCTGTCAGGTGGGCATGGGTGTCTATGTACATCTAAAACTCCTTTTTAAGGCTGCGCATGAACAGGGCGGTGAGCTCGTCTCTGGGGTTTGCGCCGTTGTACAGCACCTCGTGTACCGCACGGGATATGGGCATATCCACGCCGTACTTTTTCGAAAGCTCCATGAGCGCCTCCACAGTATAGTATCCCTCGGCAAGCTTCCCGAACTTCTCCCCCCTGGCGAAGGCCTCGCCGAAGGCGCGGTTATGGCTGAACTGGGAAAACACAGTGGCCTGATAGTCCCCCAAGTGGCAGAGGCCGTAGGCGGAATGCTCTATCCCCCCCATGGCCACTATGAGCCGGGCAACCTCCCGGGTGCCCCGCGCCATGAGCGCCCCCTTAAGGTTGGTGAGGCCCATGCCGTCCAGTATTCCCGCCGCTATGCCTATGACGTTCTTAGCGGCGGCCCCTACCTCGTTGCCTATGAGATCCCGGCCGTAATAGAAGCGTATGAGGCTGGAGCTGAACTGTGTCACCAGACGCTCCTTCAGCTCCTCCGATGTGCCGTCTATCACCATACAGTTGGGTATTCCCGCCACGAACTCCTGAACGTGACCCGGGCCTATCCATACGGCGACGCCGCTCTCTGGCAGGTATTCCAGAGCGATCTCCGAAAGCCTTTTGCCGCTGCCCTGCTCTATGCCCTTCATGCACAGCACAAGGTCGCCCCTATAGCCATGCGCCGCTATGTCCGCAGCCACTTCCCTAAAGGACTGGGCTCCCACGGATACCACTATCAGCTCCGTCTTTACGGCCTCCTCCATGGCGGATATGAGCCGTATGCTTTGGGGCAGCGTCACTATGCCGTTGGTGCGGCTCTCCCTGAACTGTTTCATGTGGGGCGAGCCTTCCCGTCCGTAAAGGCACACGCTGTGCCCTGCCTTATGGAGATACCATGCTATGAATGAGCCCCAGCGGCCGCAGCCTATGACCGTAATCTTCATACCTTGTTCGTTCCTTTATAGGTCTATTATCTGATAATTATAGAGGTCCGCGTACATTCCTCCAAGGGCCATGAGCTCCTTATGGCTGCCCCTCTCGGATATGCCTGAGGGCGTCAGCACCACTATCTCGTTTGCGCTCTTTATGGTAGAAAGCCGGTGAGCCACGATTATGCAGGTGCGGCCCTTGGCAAGCTCAAACAGCTCCTGCTGTATCTCCATCTCGGTCTGGTTATCAAGGGCCGATGTGGCCTCGTCCAGTATCAGTATGCTGGGATCCTTCAGAAATACGCGGGCTATGGATATGCGCTGCTTCTGGCCGCCGGAAAGCTTCACCCCCCGCTCGCCCACCTGGGTGTCGTAGCCCTCCTCAAGGGTCATGACGTAGTCGTGAATGCGGGCCTTCCTTGCAGCCTCTATCACCTCCTGGTCCGTGGCGTCAAGGTTGCCGTAGCGTATGTTGTCCGCTATGCTGCCGTCAAAGAGGAATACGTCCTGGGCCACTATTCCCACGTTGCGCCGGAGGGATACCCTTGTGAAATCCCTTATGTCGGTGCCGTCTATGGTTATGCGGCCCTCCTCCGGGTCGTAAAACCGCGGTATGAGGTTACAGAGGGTGGTCTTGCCGCCGCCGGAGGGGCCTACCAGAGCCACCGTCTCCCCTGCGGGTATGCGGAGGTTCAGGTGCTTTATCACCTTCTCCGCCCCCTTGGCGTCGCTGTTTTTATACCGGAAGGATACGTCCTCAAAGGCGATATCCCCCACCAGCCTGCCTGCGTCTATGGCGTCTGGGGCGTCCTCCTCCGGAGGCTCGTCCATAATTTCCGTAAACCGCTTAAAGCCCGTCGTACCCGCCTGAAGCTGCTCGAACATGTTGACTATCTTTCGGACGGGGTTAAAAAAGTTGGATACCATAAGCAGGAACGCGGTGTATTCGCCGGCGTTTATGCTGCCCCTGAAGAAGAAAAGGCCGCCAAAAAAGAGTATTGCCAGATAGGTAAGGTCCATCAGCAGCTCCGCCTGGGTAAAGAACCAGGCCATGGCCTTGTAATACTTGCTCCGTATGCCTGTGAGCTGGCGGTTGAGCACATCAAAGAGCTTCAGCTCGTGATCCTCACCGGTGTAGGCCCGTGATACCCTTACGCCTGATATGGCGGTGCCCACATTGGCGTTTATCTCGCCCATCTTTACCCGGGTCTCCTGGGATGCCCTGTTCAACCCCAGGCGCGCCCTTGTGGTTATGAACACGGTGCAGGGCAGCATTATGAGCAGTATTAGCGCCAGCGGCACGCATATGGTGGAAAGCCATATCACCGCCCCTGTGAGCATGAGCACCGAGAGGAATATGTCCTCCGGGCCGTGATGGGCAAGCTCGGATATCTCCTGAAGATCGTTCGTCATGCGGCTCATGAGCACGCCGCTCTTGTTTTCATCGAAAAAGCTTATGGGCAGCTTTTCAAGATGGTCGAACATCTCGCGGCGCATATCCGCCTGTATGCGCACGCCCACGATATGGCCCCAGTAGTCCACAACGAAGGTCATGCCGGCCTTGAGCAGGTATATGCCCAGCAGCACGCAGCACCACAGCACCAGCTGACCCATATTCTGGCCCGGCACGTAAACGTTGATTATGTCCTTTGCTATTATTGGATAAAACATATTGCACGCCGATATTATCAGCGCGCAAAACATGTCTATATAGAACAGCTTTCTATGGGGTTTGTAGTAAGACGCAAACCGTTTGAGCATGATCTCTCCCTTTCAATTTCAAAAGAGGGGCCTCCTACGCCACTATGTCTCCCTGATGAGTGATAAGGCTTGCATCGTACACGCCCTCCACCCGGGTGAACTTCTCTACGAAGCCCGTCTCGTTCTCCTTGAGGCGCAGCTCCATGGTAAGCTCTATGCTGCCGGGGCGCACTACCTTGCTCTTGAGCCGGGCGCCGGGAAGCTGCTTGGTCATCTTGCGTATGGCGTCTGCCGCGGCCTCGCTGTAGTGGATTATAAGGAGGTAGC
>OLPA01003574.1_pt1 | contig 10435 bp, 11 predicted proteins | sample 1672811 | NCBI WGS metagenome assembly OLPA01 (sample SAMEA3136726, study PRJEB25190) | human gut metagenome | biome: human gut; feature: human-associated habitat; material: faeces | place: Austria | collected 2013
CCAGGCTTTGATACGTTTTGAAACGATTGGAGGACTCCCTGTGCAAGCTTTAATTCCTTATATAATAAACGGAATATCCGCCGGGGGCCAGTACGCGCTGATCGCCATAGGCTACACGCTGGTTTATGGCATACTCAGGCTCATAAACTTTGCCCACGGCGATGTGTTTATGGTCGCGGGTCTGATCATGGTGTACGCCACCGCTTCCATGCCTTTGTACCTGTCCATCCCCTTGGTGCTGGTTTCCACGGTTATCCTGGGCTTTGTCATTGAGCGCGCAGCCTATAAGCCCCTGAGAAGCGCGCCACGCATGTCCCTTATGATTTCCGCCATCGGCGTCAGCTATCTTATTCAGAATCTGGCCTTTTATCTGACCGGCGGCCTTGCCCAGCCGGTTACGAAACCGATCCCCTGGATTTCCGATATGATAACGATTTTCGGCGCTTCCACCAAGCGCGTCACCGTGGTCACCCCTGTGCTCACGCTGCTGCTGGTGCTGCTGCTGGTCTATCTGATTAAAAAGACCAAGATCGGCATGGGTATGCGTGCCGCCGCCAAGGATTTTGAGGCGGCCCAGCTCATGGGCGTTAAGATAAACTCCGTCATTTCCTTCACCTTTGTGATCGGCTCTTTTCTTGCGGCGGTGGGTGCGATTCTGTATTTCACAAACTACCCCTCCGTAGGCATCACCTCCGGCGCTCTGCCCGGGCTTCGGGCCTTTGTGGCGGCGGTGTTCGGCGGAATCGGTTCTATTCCCGGGGCGGTCGTGGGCGCTTTTATCATCGGCCTCTGCGAGGAAATCATAAAGGGCCTTGGTTATTCCACCTTTTCAGACGCTTTCACCTTTGCCCTGCTTATCGTTGTGCTCTGCGTTAAGCCCACCGGCATCTTCGGTGAAAAGGTCACCGACAAGGTGTAAGGAGGCTGGAAAATGAGAAATGACAACAGAAGAACATACATAGTAGCGGCCTGCCTGCTTTTCCTGCTGCTGGCCCTTATGACGGCCATAGACATGGCCCTGCCCAGCTACCACATTGCCATCAAGGTGATCAAAAAAGCCTCGGTCTATGCGCTGGTGGCGGTGTCCATGAACCTGCTCAACGGCTTTACCGGGCTTTTCTCCCTGGGACAGGCGGGTTTTATGCTCCTTGGCGCTTATGCCTATGCGATCATCAGCATCCCTGTCGATAAGCGGGCAGGCGTGTACCAGTATTTTGACGGAGGGCTTGTCCAATTCTCTCTGCCCGAGTTTTTTTCGGGCTTTCTTGGCGACACGGCAGGCACCACGGTGGGCATCCTGCTGGCCCTGCTTCTGGGCGGAATCATTGCCGCCATATTTGCCTATCTTATTGGCCTTCCCGTTCTGCGCCTGAAGAGTGACTATCTGGCGATAGCGACCCTTGGTTTCGCGGAAATTCTCCGCGCCCTCTTCCAATGGAAGAATCTGGGCCCCCTTACAAACGGCTCCAACCTGCTCAAGAGCTATCCGGATTTTGAAAACGCCACTTCCTATGTGATTCTGATCGGCCTGTTTATCGCCGTAATTGTGCTGCTTGTGAACTCAAGCTATGGCCGGGCTTTCAAGGCCATCAGGGATGACGAGGTGGCCGCGGAGGCCATGGGTATCAATCTTGCCAAACATAAACGCCTGGCTTTTGTGATAAGCTCTTTTTTTGCCGGAATTGGCGGCGGAATGCTGGCCATGTACATGGGCACGCTTCAGGCTCTGTCTTTCAAGAGCACTATGACCTATGAGATCCTGCTTGTGGTTGTGATCGGCGGCATCGGCTCAATTACGGGCTCCGTTATAACCAGTTTTATCTATATTGCAAGTCTGGAATGGCTGCTCCGCGGCCTGGACTCAGGCACCTTCCTGGGCATCAGCGCCCCAGGCATATTCAAAAACGGATTCCGTATGGCGGTTGTGTCCATTATCATTATGGTAGTGGTCCTGTTCTTCCGTAAGGGGATCATGGGTGACAGGGAATTTTCGGTCTCCCGGATGCTGAAAAAAATGGACGGACTCAGAGTCCGGTGGAAAAAGCCCCGGGCATCTGGCACGGCGGGAGGTGACGGCGCAAATGACTGAAAAAGAAAATGTGCTGCGGCTTGAAAACGTCACGATGCAGTTCGGCGGTGTTGTGGCCGTCAACAATCTTTCTCTTGAAGTAAACAGGGGGGAGATCGTAGCCCTTATTGGACCCAATGGAGCGGGGAAAACCACGGCCTTTAACTGCATCACCGGCGTGTACCAGCCAACAAACGGCGTGGTCAGCTTCGAGGGAACGCCCATTGTCCGTGCGCATCCCACTGGGAAAATGAAAAAAAGCTACCTGGGTGAGAACGCGGAGATGTATATCGGGAAGCATATAATCAATCCCACCCCGGACAAGGTCACAAAGCTTGGAATTGCCCGTACATTCCAGAACATCCGTCTCTGGAAGAGCATGACTGTTTTTGATAATGTGCTCACGGCAAAGCACATGCTGTCCAAACAAAATGTGATCTCAGCCACTTTTCGGCTTTCAAAAGCGGAAGACAAACGCATGGTGGATGAGACCAAGGCGCTGCTGGAGGAGCAGGGTCTGCTGAAATACCGGGATGATCTGGCAGTCAGCCTGCCCTATGGCCTTCAGCGCCGCCTTGAAATCGCCAGAGCGCTGGCTACAAAGCCCAAGCTTCTTCTGCTTGATGAGCCAGCCGCCGGTATGAACCCCCAGGAGACACTGGAACTGGGAGAATTTATTGTCAAAATCAAGGAAAAGTACGATCTGACTGTGTTCATGATCGAGCACCACATGGATCTGGTCATGACCTTTTCCGACAGAATTTATGTGATAGACTTCGGCAAGATGATTTCTCAGGGCAAGCCCGAGTTCATAAAGGCCGACAGGCGGGTAATCGACGCCTATCTGGGGGTGGTGTGACATGGCGGAAACGATACTGAGCATAAAAGACCTTCAGGTAAATTACGGCGGCATCGAGGCCGTCAAGGGAATCTCTTTCGATGTGCCCCAGGGCAGCATTGTCACGCTCATTGGCGCCAACGGGGCGGGCAAAAGCTCGACTCTGCGTACGGTTGCGGGCCTTGTAAAGCCCAGCTCCGGCAGCATCCGCTTTATGGGCGAGGAAATCACCGGCAAAGGCCCCACGGACATTGTGAAGAAGGGGATAACCCTTGTGCCCGAGGGACGAAGAATTTTTGCAGACCTGAGCGTTCTTGAAAACCTTAAAATCGGCGCCTATCTTCGCAAGGACGATATCAGGGAAGACCTTGATTGGGTGTACAGCCTTTTCCCCCGGCTCAAGGAACGGGCCTGGCAGGCCGGCGGCACCCTCTCCGGCGGCGAGCAGCAGATGCTGGCCGTTGGACGGGCTCTTATGAGCCGGCCAAAGCTCATGATGATGGATGAACCCTCTCTGGGGCTTGCTCCCATTGTCGTGCGGGACATTTTCAACATCATCCGGGAGATAAACAAGCGGGGTGTTACCATTCTGCTCATCGAGCAGAACGCCAACATGGCCCTGCAGACTGCGGATTTTGGCTATGTGCTGGAGACAGGCCGCATAAGCCTCTCCGGCAGCGGCTCTGCGCTTCTTACAAACGAGGCCGTAAAAAAAGCCTATCTGGGCGAATAAGCGAATCTTTTCAGCGCCTCCGGGAAACCGGAGGCGCCTTTTCTCAAGTAAAAAATTATTGACAAACAATAATTTCTCTGCTATCCTGAAATAAATTATCGGAAAACAATAATTTGGAGGCGGCTTATGAATAGGAAAAAACTGCTTATTTTTCTGGCTGCGGAAGCTGCTGTGCTTCTGGCGCTGGTGTTCGCGGCGGGAAACTGGCCGGAGATTTTTTCTTCGCTGTTTGCCTTTCCCTTTGAGCAGCTTGGCGCGGCGCTGGGCGCTCTGTCTCAGCGAGGAAGCTTTGGCAACGGGCTGGCGCTGGCAGTTTGGGGCGGCGTGTCCCTGGCCCCGCTGGCCTTTGCCCTTGGGCATGTGGGAGACATGACGCGAAGATGGGAGAACCTGAGTCTGGCTGTTTTGTCGCTTGCGCTTCTTGCAGTGCTGCGCCTTATGGCCAGACCCGGGAGCCTCGCGGCGCAGGTACCCCTGTTGGGGGAGCTTGGGGCGGGCGTGATCAAAGGCGCAATGGGCTGCGCACTGTATTCGCTGCTTGCGCTGTGGCTGATCCTCCGGCTGCTGCGGCTTTTCAGAGGGGGGGACACGGCCCGGTTGCTTGAATATATGCGGCGGCTTCTGTATGTGCTCTGCGGGCTGTTTGCGGGGCTCATCGCCCTGGGCTCCGGGGCAGAGCTTGCAGCGGCGCTGAAGGAGGTGCAGAGGCCTCTGGACTATTTTATTTCTGTCCTTGGCTTTCTCGTCTCCGCCCTGCCTTACGTTCTTGATATTTCTGTGACGATCTCGGGCGTGTCGCTGCTGGAGCGGCTTCAGGCCGGGGACCGGGAGCAGGCCGAGAATGCAGCGGATAAGCTCTCCCGGCTCTGCTGCGCCGCTCTGGGGGCCGGCGCCGCTTCCGCGGCAGGCTTCAATATCCTGCAGCTCCTGCTGCTGCAGAAACTTTCTCATATTTCGGTCAATGTGGAGCTGCCTGTTCTGAGCCTGGCGTTTGTTCTGGGGGCGCTGCTGCTGGCAAGACTGATCGGCGAGAACCGGCGGCTCCGGGACGATAACGAGCTGATTATTTAGGTGCCGCTATGGCCATAAGGGTACATCTGGACGAACTGCTCAAAGCCCGGTGCATGACCGCAAAGGAGCTATGCGCAAAGGTGGGCATTACGGAGGCAAACCTCTCCATCCTGCGTAGCGGCAAGGCACGGGGCATTCGCTTTGGAACGGTAAACAAAATCTGCTACTACCTGAATTGCGACGTGGGGGATATCTTGAAATTTGACGGGGAGCTGGAGGGCAACGATGAAGCGTAAAACGATATTTTTATTCCTTGGCAGCGTGATGCTGGCCCTGTTCATGCTGGGCGCGGCGGGGCTTATCCGCCTCGGAAGCACAGAGAACGGCACGAAAAATGAGGAAAAAGACCGGCTCGTTGGCGTTCTTATCACAAGGGAACATCTGGATCTCTTTGATTTTGAGCGCTATTTTAATGAAAACGCCGGAGAGATCCTGTCCGGCGGCGAGATAAGCCCGGAAAAGAGCAGAGAATACGCAGGCAGGCTCTACGCCCTGCCTGGGAAAAGGGAGCTTACAAACGATGAGACCGGAGAGAAAACGGAGATCGATCAATTTGTCTTTCCCGGTGTGGAGGGTATAAGCTACTTCGTGGTTCAGACCAGCGGTAAAAACGGGAGCTTCTCGTCCAGCCAGGGTGACGAGGCCATTTCCGATGGGAAGATCAGCCTATCCTATACCGACGAGGGAGACGAAATCTCTATGGAGGCTGTAATTTACATCTCCACCGAAGCGGAAAGCAGCGCATTTTACTTTAACCCGGTCTACCAGACGGCGGGCGGCGGGATCTATGCTGTGGCCGGGAACGGAACGAGCTTTTCCGGAGAAAGTACAGCTGGGATGTCTCACAGAACGGAGCTCAGCGAAGAAAACACGCAAACGCGGAACGGAGAGACAAAAAACCAGAGCTGCCATGTGTCTGTGACGGTGAGCTACATGGACCCGCCGGAGAAAACCGTCCTCACTCAGTTCGACGGAGAGAACCAGGTTTTGCTCAGCGAGGAATACGTCCCCGGTACGCTTCCCGAAAGGCTGGAGACGGAGCGGGGCACGCAGTATATCATTGTGGAAACCATAAGCGGGGACAGCCGGGCGCGCAGGCTCTATTCGCCTGAGGACCAGGGGCTTGACAGCTTCCTCTGCCGGGAGGACGGGATCATTATAAAGCGCTATACCAATTTGACATGGAATTAACTTTCGCGCCGGGGCTTTCAGGGCCCCGTCGTGGTTTACATACAGAGCAGGATGTGGTAAAATCAAACAATAAAGCAATATGGAGATAAAAATGTTTGACAGGCTGAAACTGCTGAAAAATCAATATGAGGAGCTCTGCCGACGCATGGAGGAGCCCGAGACCTATTCCGTCCCCTCTGTCTATGCCCGCTATGACCGGGAGGCCCGGGAGCTCGCGCCGGTAGTGGAGGCATATACCGCCTATGAAAGGGCGGGGAATGATATGGCTGCCGCCCGGGAGATGATGGAGGACCCGGAGCTGCGCGCCTTCGCCCAGGAGGAATTTGCCGCCGCAAAGGCGGAGCGGGAGCGGCTTGAAAAAGAGGTAAGGATCCTTCTCCTTCCCCGGGATCCTAACGATGAAAAGAACGTCATTATGGAGATCCGCGGCGGCGTAGGCGGTGAGGAAGGCATGCTTTTTGCGGCGGACCTTTTCAGGATGTATTCCATGTATGCTGAGAAAAAAGGCTGGAAGATCGACATTGCCAATGTGAATGAGACGGAGCTGGGGGGCATAAAGGAGATCAGCTTCGTCATCGAGGGAGACGGGGCTTATTCCCGGCTCAAGTTTGAGGCTGGAGGGCACCGGGTCCAGCGGGTCCCCGTAACGGAGTCCGGCGGCCGGATCCACACATCTGCTGCCACCGTGGCCGTTCTGCCGGAGATTGGCGAGGTGGATTTCAAGCTGGATCTGAACGACCTGAAGATAGACACCTTTCGTTCCTCTGGCGCAGGGGGCCAGCATGTAAACAAGACAGAGAGCGCCATCCGCATAACCCACCTGCCCTCGGGGCTCGTGGTGGAGTGCCAGGACGAGCGCAGCCAGTATAAAAACAAGGACAGGGCCATGCAGATCCTACGCGCCAAGCTCTATGAAGCGGAGCGGGCCAGGCAGAACGCCGCTGTGGCCGCGGCGCGGAAGAGCCAGATCGGCTCGGGAGATCGGAGCGAGCGGGTGAGGACCTATAACTTTCCCCAGAACCGGGTGACGGACCACAGGCTCAGCGGAGACAGCAAGAACTTCAACATCTCCGGCATTATGGACGGAGATCTGGACGCCCTTATAGACGCGCTGGTCACGGCGGACCAGGCGGAGAAGCTGGCGCTTTCGGCGGAGGAATAAATGGAAACAGTCATTTTCAAAGACAGTCTCGTCGGCGCGGCGGAACTTATCCGGCAGGGAGAGCTTGTGGCGGTACCTACGGAGACGGTATACGGTCTTGCGGGAAACGCGCTGGATGAAAAGGCGGTGCATGAGATTTACCGGGTCAAGGGACGCCCGGAAGTAAAGCCGCTGTCCGTAATGATACCGGGGGCGGAGGCCATGGAGGATTGCTGTGATCCGGTGCCGGAGCAGGCATATGCGCTTGCCCGCCGCTTCTGGCCGGGGCCGCTCACCATCGTTTTAAAGTCAAAGCCCTCTGTTCCGGAGATTGTCCGGGCTGGGGGAGATACCCTTGGCCTGCGCTGCCCGGATCATCCGCTGACCCTTAAGGCCCTGCGCCTTGCAGGCGTGCCTTTTGCCGCGCCCTCCGCAAACCCCTCCGGAGCGCCGAGCCCCAAAACGGCGCAGGAGGTCGCGCGCTATTTTTCCGGGGAGATTGCCGGAATAATAGACGGCGGAGCCTGCGGCATCGGCCGGGAATCCACTATAATCGATATGAGTGCCGCGCCCTACAAAATTCTCCGCCCCGGCGCATTGCCGGAGGAAGACATTGCCGATGCGCTGGCGGATCATCTGCGCATAATAGGGATAACCGGCGGCACCGGCTGCGGAAAGACCACGGCTCTGAAGGAGCTTGAAAAGCGCGGTGCGCTTATCATCGACTGCGACCAGGTGTATCACCGCCTTCTGGAAGAGAGCCGGGAGCTTCTTGAAGAGATCGGCCGTTATTTCCCCGGTGCCGTCACCGGCGGCATGCTGGACAGAAAGGCGCTGGGCGCCGTCGTTTTCTCCAATCAGGAGGCCCTGGAGGATCTGAACATTATCACCCACAAGCATGTGCATCTTGCTGTGCGCGATCTTCTGCGGGACTGGGCCATGAAGGGCGGCACGCTCGCCGCCATTGATGCCATTGAGCTCATAAGCAGCGGCATTGCCAAGCGCTGCGGAGTGACGATAGGCGTTATTGCGCAGGAGGAAACCAGGATACGCCGCATTATGGAGCGGGACTCCATCAGCCGGGAATACGCCCTCATGCGGGTTAAGGCCCAGCGGCCCAACGCTTATTTTGAGCAAAACTGTGACTTTACAGTAAGCAACGATTCAGACAGAAAACAATTTATTGCCGGATTTAACGGCCTGATTGAGGAGGTACTTACAAAATGGACGAAATGAGGAGCAAGCTTTTTTATGAGCAGAAAAACGGCTACGACCTGATCGGTACCGAAGAGCGCATCGCCGTAGAAGAGTACAGCAGGGACTACATGGAGTACCTGAACATCTCCCGTACCGAACGGGAGGCGGTCAACAACGCCATAGCAATCGCTATGGATCGGGGCTTTTCGGAGTACCGGCCCGGTATGGCGCTCAAGCCCGGTATGAAGATTTTCAGCAACAACCGGGGCAAGGCCCTGATGCTTGCCGTAATCGGGAAAAAACCTCTCAGTGAGGGCGCAGTCATTGCCGGGGCCCATGTGGACGCGCCCAGGCTGGACCTGAAGCAGGTCACCATGTATGAGAGTGACGAGATGTGCTATTTCAAGACTCATTACTATGGCGGCATCAAGAAATACCAGTGGGTGACCATTCCGCTGGAGCTTCACGGTGTTGTGGCCCTCAAGAGCGGGGAAGTAGTGGAAGTCAGCATCGGTCGGGACCCGGAGGAACCCAAATTTGTGATAACCGACCTTCTGCCCCATCTGGCGCAGGACCAGATGAAAAAGACCATGGCTGAGGGCTTTACCGGAGAGGGCCTGAACATTCTCATCGGCAGCACGCCTTATGCCGACGAGGGCAAGGACAGGGTCAAGCTTGCCGTCATGAGCATGCTCTACGATATGTATGGTATAACCGAAGAGGATTTCCTCTCTGCCGAGCTCACAGCGGTGCCCGCTTTTGATGTTTGCGAGATCGGCCTTGACCGCTCTCTCATCGGCGGCTACGGCCATGACGACAGGGTGTGCGCGTTTGCGGAGCTTAAGGCAATTTTTGATGTAAACGAGCCGGAAAAAACCTGCGTTTGCATTCTGGCTGACAAGGAGGAAACCGGCTCCGATGGCGTTACCGGCATGCAGAGCGCCGCGTTTGACTGCTTTATGGAGGATCTCTGCGCCGCTCAGGGCGTGGAGCTGCGCCGCTGCTACGAGAACAGCTTCTGCCTGTCTGCGGACGTGAGCAACGCTTATGATCCCCTCTACCCAGAGGTCTCCGAGAAGCGAAGCGACTCCAAGATAAACTACGGTATGGGTATCTGCAAGTTTACGGGCTCCAGAGGCAAGGCCGGCACCAGCGACGCCTCCGCGGAGCTGGTGGCTTATCTGCGGCGTATTTTCGCCGACAATGGCGTTGTATGGCAGATGGCGGAACTGGGCAAGGTTGATCAGGGCGGAGGCGGCACCATAGCCAAGTACATGGCAAACCGCAATATCGACACCATTGACGCGGGCGTTCCCGTGCTGAGCATGCATGCCCCCTTTGAGGTAGTGGCAAAGTTTGACTGTTATATGACCTACAAGGGTGTTCTGGCCGCCTATCAGGCAAAATAAGAAAAAACGCCGTGTAAACCGCCGTTTGCACGGCGGTTTTTTATGGCCTCCGATGGTTAAAATAACTCTGAGGTGATGGCATGGAAGAAATCAAAGAGCTTGGCTCCAGTAAGGCCGGCAGCATTCACTGCCTGACAATCGTTGGACAGATCGAGGGGCACCAGCTCCTGCCGGAGGACACAAAGAGCACAAAGTATGAGCATGTGCTGCCCCTGATTGCGGCTGTGGAAGAGTCCCCGGAGATCGAGGGTCTGCTGATCCTGCTCAATACCATGGGCGGGGATGTGGAGGCGGGGCTTGCCATCGCGGAGCTGATTGCGGGCATGAAAAAGCCCACGGTCTCCCTGGTCCTGGGAGGGGGGCACTCTATTGGCGTGCCGCTGGCCGTGGCGGCAAAGCGGAGCATGATCGCCCCCTCGGCGGCGATGACAATTCATCCTGTGCGGATAAACGGGGTCGTCATAGGCGTGCCGCAGACCTATAATTATTTCTCCCGCATACAGGAGAGGATCGTCGGCTTTGTCACGGAACACTCCAATATAAGCCGGGAGGAATATCTGAAGCTGATGACAAATACAGATGAGCTTGCAAACGATGTTGGCAGCGTCATACACGGGGCACAGGCGGTGGAAAGCGGGCTGATCGACTGCATGGGCGGCCTTGCCGACGCGCTTGCCTATCTCCACGGCAGAGGGCAGGAATAAGTATATTACTTGGTCCTGCCGTTCTGCCTGTAGGTTTGACAATGATGAGTTACAAAATCAAGAGGAAGCAAAAGAGGAAAGGA
>OLPA01003581.1_pt1 | contig 10428 bp, 10 predicted proteins | sample 1672811 | NCBI WGS metagenome assembly OLPA01 (sample SAMEA3136726, study PRJEB25190) | human gut metagenome | biome: human gut; feature: human-associated habitat; material: faeces | place: Austria | collected 2013
CCCCTACGGGGGGCAGCACGAACCCGCCCCGTAGGGGCGGGCAGGCCGGCCCTATGGGCCGGCCGCGCGGGGCGCGCAGCGGGACCCTGCAAAAATTTTAACATGTGATGCAACAAAATCCGCCGCCAGCGACACTATTATGGTGAAAGCCGGTTGGGGCGGCATCACAAAAGGAAGGTGCGTTATGACCATCACCCAGCTGGTGACCCAGGCGCAGGCAGGCAGCCGGGCTGCCTTTGGTGAGCTGTACGAAAGCCTGGCCGGCGACCTGTACCGCATGGCGCTGTATACCCTGGGCAGCCAGCAGGATGCCGAGGACGCCGTGGCGGATACCTTTGCCGAAGCGTGGAAGGGCATTAAAAACCTGCGGGAGCCGGAGGCGTTCCGCAGCTGGATGTTCCGCATCCTTTCCGCCCGGTGCAAACGGCAGGTCGCCCAAATCGTGACCCGCAAAAAAGAAATAGACCTGGACAGCTACTACGAAACCGCCGAGGAAGCGATGCCGGAAACTGCCACCCGCCGGGCGGAGCTTAGCGAAGCGCTGGGCACACTCTCCCCGGAGGAGCGGCAGATCGTGCTGCTCTCGGTGCTGGAGGGCTATACCATGCGGGAGATTGCGAGCATGCTGGAGATGCCGCAGGGTACGGTGAGCAGCAAGCTCTCCCGTTCGCTGAAAAAGCTGCGGCTGCAATTACAAGATACCGATGGAAAGGAGGCGGCAAGGTGAAGGACGAGCGTAAAACAGAACGGAATACCGAGTGGAACGGCGAGGCGGAAGCTGACCGCGACTTTCTTCGGGAAAAGCTGAAAAATGCGGGCGATCCGGCACTGCCCGCTTCCCTTTCCGCTGCGGCGCTGTTTGAGCGAATGGACGCCGCAGATCAACAGGCTGCCGCTCCAAAGAAAAAAGGGGGCGTGATATGGCTGCAGTGGCGGCGCTGGGGCAGCATTGCCGCTGTGCTGGTGCTGGCGGCAGGTACTGCATTCCTGTTGCAGAACAGCTCATTGCAAAACAAGACCTCTCAAGACGAGCCGAGCTATGACATGGCGCTGGCGCCGAATGAGGCGGAAAACCGTGACCTGTGGAATGGAGCGGCGCCCGGCGGGCTGATGATGGCTCCCCCGCCGAACCCCAGTACGGCAGGCGGCGACGGCAGCGTGAAAAAGGAGTACGCCACCGATGAGATTGACCCGGATCGCGGTCTGTTCGAGGAGTTCAAGAGTAAGATCGTCTCGGTAGGAGAACAGCCCATTCCGGATATGATGGATTATGACGCAATGGCTGCCGTTTCCTCGCAGCTTTTCGGGAACGACTACGAGCAGGCAATCGCTATGTTTTATGACAGCGGCGAGCGCTGGGAGAGCTGCAAGCTGCCGCAGAGCTGTGCCCACTACTTTATGCTGGATAAGGCGCTGTATGGCTTCTTCCCGGAGGAGCGCCGGGTGGTGGATTACGGCGGGGCGTACGCCACGGTGCTGAATGAGGACGAGGCGGCGATGCTCTCGGCGATTTTGCAGATTGAGTTTACGGCGAAAACCGAATAATGGATTTCCCCTCGCGGCGGAGTGAGCGATCACCCCGCTGCATTTTTTACACCCTCGCAGCATATCATGCCGGTAGTGGGGACAAACATCCCCCAGCCAGTGCAGCATCCCGGCGCCGCGCCCCCGCACGGGCGGCCCGCCCCTATGGGGCGGAGGAAGCGGTACCCCCTGTGGAGGCACCGCTTCGCGGGGCGCGGCCTGCCAGGGATTCTGCCCCGCACATTCCAGCCATGGAGGAAAAGCCTATGAAAGCCGATTGGGGACTGCTGGGCGGCGCTGCCGCCGCTATGCTGGCGCTGCCGCTGCTGGTACTGGCCTGGAGCGGCACCCCGCTGGGCACCGGTCTGCCCGGCGGAACCACATCCGATCCGACACCGCAGCAAAGCAATATCCTCCCCGGCACCGACCGCGAGGAACCGGAAGAGCCACCAGCCGATACCTTCTCCGTTCTCCCCTCCTTCCGCATCCTGGATGAAACCACCGGCCAGGTGGCGGAAATCCCCGCGGCAGACTATGTAGCCGGGGCCATCGCGGCGGAAATGCCCGCCTCCTACGAAGAAGATGCCCTCATCGCGCAGGGCATGGCCGCCTACACCAATGCCCACTACCTGGCGGCACTCCGCCGGGCCGATCCCCCGGAGGAGCTGAACGGCGCCGATTTTTCAGCCGATCCCGCCAAGCGGCTGGGCTATATCACCGATGACACCATGAAAGCCATGTGGGGCGACCACTACAAAGCCTACCGTGAAAAAATCACCCGGGCCGCCGAAAAATCCATGCGATACCTCATCACCTACGAAGGCCAGCCCATCGTGGCGGCGTATTTTGCCATCAGCGCCGGAAAAACCACCGAAGACGCCGGAAATGTGTGGGAGGGTCCCCTTCCCTACCTCACCCCCGCCGATAGCCACTGGGATAAAGAAGCCGCCGGGTACCGCAGCACTGTCACCATCACCGCCGCCGAAATGCGCAAAAAGCTGACCGCCCAGTCCATCCTCACCGGACAAAAGCCGGAAGAATGGCTCAAGGTCCTCACCCGCAGCGAAGCCGGGTATGTTACGGCGGTGCAGGCCGGCGACCGCGTGCTGACCGGCCAGCAGCTGCGCACCCTGCTGGGGCTGCGCAGCGCCGCCTTCACCGTGGAATACAAAAACGAGCTTTTCACCTTTGATGTGCTGGGCTACGGACACGGGGTGGGGCTCTCTCAGGCCGGGGCACAGTACCTGGCACAGCACGGCAAAAACTATCAGGAGATTCTGCTGCACTACTACCCCGGCGCCGCCCTTACCCCCGCCGCGCAAAAATAATCCATTTTCCGCTTGACGAACCCCCTCCCGATATGATAATATACTGGAGTACGATATAAAGCCGTGGAGAGGTGTCCGAGCGGTTTAAGGAGCCGGTCTTGAAAACCGGTGACTCATCAGAGCCATGGGTTCGAATCCCATCCTCTCCGCCAACACCTCCGACAGTAATTCGTAGCCCTTGGAGATGTACCCAAGTGGTGAAGGGGCTCCCCTGCTAAGGGAGTAGGGTGCGAAAGTGCCGCGAGGGTTCAAATCCCTCCATCTCCGCCAAAGAAAAACCCGCAGAAATGCGGGTTTTTCCTTTGTTCATGCGGGTTTTCAGCATTTTTAGCCTTTGCAAATATTGCTGTTTCTTGCGGTCTTTTTGCTTATAGGCTACACAGAAACTACACAGTAAAATACCCCCTCCAGTTACGGAGGGGGCATCTCTTTACCACACCTTCTCTGACACTCCGAGTGCCTCGTACAAAAGGTGCTTTTGCTTTGTGCTTGCGCCTGGAACGGCCCCACCACAATATTTCTGCTTTCCATTCCCTGCGGAATGCCGGAAGGCAGCGCCGCCATCTCGGCCAGCACAGCAAAAGCTCCCCCGGCGCGGGAGAGCTTTTGGGCGAATCACGGATTACTTTTTGCGGGCGAGGACGGCCATGCCAAGAGCGGAAACAGCCATGAGAGCGACCGCGGCGGCGACCATATCATTGGCGCCGGTGGCGGGGTTTTTCTGATCCTCGGCGGGCTTGGTCTCCTCGGTAGAGGGGACGATGATGGTGATGGTGCCGGGGACGGGGGGGGCTTCTGTTACTTGACCTTCCGAGTTAAGGGTCAGCTTTTCGCTGGTTTTCCACTTCACTACATCGGTAAGATACACAGGAGTACCATCACTATTCTTAATGGTTGAGCCTGCAGGCAGTTCGCTATGACTTTCCGGGAAAGTATAAAGAGCCGCTGTGTTATCGCTCTTTGTGTTGTTATCAACGGTGAGATCAAATGCGTTTTTACTTGTGTGCGCGCCAAGGTACAGGCCAACATTCTTTGTTTTAGTATCGCCATCCTGTGCGGATATATCAAAGGAATTGCCGATGGCGGTGACGGTAGATCTGATATCCCACTGAGAAATATACTCGAATTTAACAGGACGGGTGCTGATTACGGTATTATTGGTAAAGGTGATACTGGTAAGCGACTGGAAATCGGAACCCTGTCCCTCATTATCGCCTGCACTCCAGTTGCCATAAGCGGGTCTGATCCAAGTGGGGTTGGAATTGTTGGCATCAGTCGTATTGGTGTAATTATTGAAACGGCAACTATTGAACACTAGGCTTTGTGTTGCCATAGCGCCTACAATAATGCCATTAAAAGTACAGTTTTCAAAGTCCACCTTGCCAAGCTGGCTCCAAGGGCTGGTGTAAAGCTGATAGTCAATGCTGATCACGCCATTGAAAGTAATGCCGCTAAATACAACATTGGTATAAGCCGGTACGGCAAGGAGCAGTTTTGTGCCGATATTATCGATGCTTGTATAGCCGGTAGTGTTGCTGGTTATGGAGCTACCAACAAAGATGACCGTTTTGCCGTTGGCACCATCGTTCCCATTGCCCAGATAGCCATTTTCGCCATAAGCGTTCATTTTGCTGTGGTCAGGAGTTTGGCCCACGGTGTCATCGCGAACGCCGTTGCCGAGAACACCGTTAGTATCATAGCTGTAATCATCTACGGTGACATACATAGTGCCGCCGAGCCGGGTCTGGGCATCAATGTACTGCTGACGAGTCATAGCGCCAAGCTGCGCCAGCGTATAGGGGTTGGACTGGGAACCATCGCCATCTGCCGCCATAGCGGTAACCGGCAGCATGACGGCCAGCATAAGGACAGCCAGCAAAATGCTTAAAAACTTTTTCATTTTGTATACCTCTTTCTCTTTTTTATTTTTCCCGCAGGTGGGGTTGTGTTTGCTCCGCAAACACAAAAATATCCCCATGGGGATATAAGAACAGGATAAGACTACCACTTTTGGGCAGGGGATGTCAACCTAAATGAGAAATTTTGGGGAGGTGCACAAATTCTTGTGTAATTTTTATGCAAAACAGAAGAGCAGCGCCGCAGCGCTGCCCTTTGCAGGAGAAAATCCGGGATATCAAATCATTGCTCTGTTACTTGCAGAGGGGGCTTTCCTTGGGCCGGGTGAAGTATTCCTTGGTGAGCTTGAGAACGACCGGGGAAAGCAGCGCCACTGCAATGAGGTTCGGAATGGCCATCATACCATTGAAGGTTTCGGCGATGCTCCAGAGGAGATCGAGCTTGACGGTGGCACCGATAATGGCAACCAGGGAATAGATGACCATGAAGGGCTTGATGACCTTTTCACCGAAGAGGTACTCGCTGCAGCGGGCGCCGTATAAGCCCCAACCCAAAATGGTGGTAAAGGCAAAGCAGCACATCGCCACGGCGGTAAAGATGGTGATCCAGTTGCCATAGGTGCCGATAAAGCCGCTGATGGTCAGCTCCGCGCCGGCATCCGAGCCGAATGTGATGGGCACGCCGCTGCACAGGATAACAAGCGCAGTAAAGGTGCAGATGATGATGGTATCCACAAATACCTCAAAGACACCGAACAGACCCTGCTGCACCGGATCATTGACCTCGGCGCCTGCATGGGCAATAGAGGCAGTACCAAGACCGGCTTCATTGGAGAAGATGCCGCGGGCAACACCCTTTTGTACGGCGGTGAACATGGCGCCTACTACGCCGCCGGTCACAGCGGTGGGATTGAAGGCGCCCTTAATGATGGAGGAGAACGCCGCAGGGAGATTCCCGATGTGAACAATGATGACGCCAAGGCCCAGCACCACATACAAAAGCGCCATAATGGGAACCAGACGCTCTGCCACATGACCGATGCGCTTGATGCCGCCCAGCAGGATCATGCCGACCAAAACAGTAATAACAATGCCGAGAATGAGATTGAGGGTGGAAGCGCTGCCTGCCTCGATCACGCCGAAGCTGATGAGAGCGGTATCAATGGAGGCGACGATGGTATTGACCTGCGTAGCGTTACCGGTGCCGAATACAGCAAAGACACCGAAGATGGCGAAGAGCACGCCCAGCCATTTCCACTTCTTGCCCAGGCCGTTCTGGATATAATACATGGGGCCGCCGACCCAGTCGCCGTGTTTATTCTTCTGGCGGTAGTGGACGGCCAGCGTAACCTCGCTGTACTTGGTCACCATACCCAGCAGGGCGGAGATCCACATCCAGAAAACAGCGCCGGGGCCGCCGATGGCGATAGCGCCTGCCACACCGGCGATATTGCCGGTGCCGACGGTAGCTGCCAAGGCGGTGCAGACCGCCTGAAAAGGGGTGACGGCGCCGCGACCAGCCTCGGTGGAGCGATGGAACAGCTTACCGATGGTATTCTGCCACACGGTGCCGAACTTGCGGAACTGGAGGAAACCGGTGCGGATACTGAGGTACAGACCCACGCCGAAGATGAGCACCATGGCGGGCACACCCCACACGATGCCATTGACGGTAGAATTGATACTGCTGATGGTTTCAAGCATTTACGATACTTCCTTTCTCTACACAATTTTTTACGGGATTTGTGCGGGAAAGGGTATAAAAAAACGCCCTCGCCCCTGCACTTCGGCATAAGGACGAAAGCGAAAAACGCCTGCGTGGTACCACCTTACTTCGCTCCGCCCTCGCAGGCGGCAGCCTTATGGGTGCCAAGGACACCCTGCCGCTGTAATGGGCGGCGCCCAGCGCAGCCTACCGGGGTTCCCTTTCGGTGCGCGGCTCCGGGAGAGCTTCATACAAAACCACACCCGCGCCTCTCACCAACCGGCTGCTCTCTTTGGGGGATCCTTGTACTACTAATTCCCTTCGTTGCTTTTTATTATGTTGCATATTGTAGCGGATGAAAGCCGAAATGTCAACGGGTTTGACGCATTTTTTGTAGTTTTTCCAAATCATAAATTCATCTTAGCTGGCTTTTTGATAAAAAAGACGGTAAAAAGGCTGGAAATATGAAAGTTTCTCATTGAAATTCCTGCAACATGGAGATTTTTTGACGGAAGCCTTGCTATAACTATACTGCTGTGGTATAATATAAGTAACCGGAACACCCGGTGAGAAAGGATGAAAAATGATATGGCAATGAATATAACCGAACTGCACGCGGAAAATTTTGAACAGGAAGTAGTAAACGCCGACCGGCCGGTGTGCATCGACTTTTGGGCGCCGTGGTGCGGTCCCTGCCGGATGCTTTCGCCGGTCATCGAGGAGCTGGCGGCGGAGGAGCCGGCCATCAAGTTCTGCAAGGTGAATGTGGATGACGAGCCGGGGTTGGCGGCCCAGTTTGGGGTCAGCAGCATCCCGACGCTGATCTTCAGCAAAAACGGCGCGCTGACCGGCCGCACGGTGGGCTTCCGGCCCAAGGCAGAGCTGCTGGAGCTGATCGACGGGATCAAGGACTAAAACTTTATAAAAATACCCCCGGTCACTGCGGCCGGGGGGTGTTTTTCTTTATTCTGTTTATTCGGTTTTCTCCGGGGCGGGCTGTTCCGCGTACTGGTGCGGGGTACCGCTGCCGGGGTAGCAATCCACCAGGGCGTGATACATCAGCGGCCACACATGCTCGCTGACATCCCGGGTGCCGCGGTGCTCGCTATCGTAGGGCAGCACCTCCAGTACCTTAAGATTGACGGTGGTGGGCTGCCAGGGGAAATTCTTGAGGATCTTTTCGGTATTTTCGATGACGCAGACCACGATGGGGACTTTGGCCTTTTGGGCGATCTTGAAGGCGCCATTGCGGAAGGGCAGCAGTGGCTCCTCGGTTTTATTGGTTTGGCCCTCCGGGTAGATGCCCATGGAAACGACATTCTCATCCAAAAGCTCCACCGCTTCATTGATGGTCTTAACGGCGGCGCGGTTATCCTCGCGGTCCAGCGGCAGGCAGAAGCACATATGCATGAGTTTATTGACAATGGGGATCTTGAAATTCTCCTTTTTGGAGATAAAGGCCAGGGTGAATTCCGAAAGCTCCGCCATGGTGAGGACGGGATCGAAAATGGTGCGGTGGTTGCTGACCAGCAAAAAGCGGGTATCGTGTGGGATCTTTTCCCGGCCGGTAACATTGACCCGCACCCGCAGCAAGAACATACCCACCTGCACGATGTTGGTCATGAGCCAGTGGTAGAAGCGGGTACGGCGGTCGGCGGGGCGATCGATGCGGATGAACACCGACAGCAGCGCCACCAGCAGCAAAAAAACAATAATACAGCCCAGTGTATAGCCCACGGCCAACAGAATGCCAAGAATGGGGCCGATGCTGTGGAGGATGCAGGTATAGACGGCCAGGCCGATACCCAGCAGGATGAGAATGGTGAGGATCAAGGGAGTCCCTCGCTTTCAGGTGGATGATGGATAAGAATAAAAAAGGAGAGATTAAGATTTCCTTAAGGTATAGTATCTATTCTATCGAAAAGATTTTGATTTGCAAGGTATTTTTCCGTTAAATTTTCGTAAACGATGGCATGGGCTTGCATTTTACGAGGTATAGCGGTATACTATTGGCGGAATAACCGTTCTGAAAATACATTTACAGGAGGTATTGTGATGAATCATATTGACGCAAAAGGCAAGGCCTGCCCCATGCCCGTAATGATGGCCAAAAAAGAGATGGATACCGGCTGCGAGGCGCTTTCCATCACGGTGGATAATGCCATAGCCGTACAGAATCTGAGCCGCCTGGCAGAGAGCCAGGGCTTTGCCGCCGAGACCGCCGAGGAGAACGGCTGCTATACCATTACCATGCACCGCACCGGCGCGCCGGCCCAGGAGATGCCTGAGGAGCTGCTGAACTGCGCTGTGCCCGCCGCGAGCGACTATGTGGTATTTGCCGGGCGGGATGTCATCGGTGAGGGCGACCCGGAGCTGGGCCATTCCCTCATCAAGATGTTCTTCTACACCCTGAGCGAGAAGCCTGACCTGCCTTCCGCCATCTGCTTTATGAACAACGGCGTGCGGCTGGTGACTGAGAACGAGCAGACCATAGAGCACCTGAAGGTACTGGAAGCAAAGGGCGTCAAGCTGATTGTGTGCGGCACCTGCCTGAATTTCTACGGCCTGACGGAGAAGCTGGCCGTCGGCGGCGTCACCAACATGTACGACATCGTGGAAAAGCAGCTGGCCGCCGACCTCATCGTGAGGCCCTGATATGCTGCAGAAAAAGCCCTGCGTGGTGATTACCTTCGACGCCACGGTGCAGGCCATGGCGGCGGAGAAATACTGCCTTGCAAACGGCGTGGCGGGTCGGCTGATCCCTGTGCCGCGGGAGATCACCGCCGGCTGCGGCCTGGCGTGGAAGGCGGCGCCGGAGCAGGAGGAGGCCGTCACCGCCGCTCTGCGCAGCGCCGGCATAGAATACAGCGGCGTGCATCGCATCGAAATTTGAAATGTATTATGAAAAAATCCCGAACCTCCGCCGGTTCGGGATTTTTTGCGGCAAAAACAGCAGATTACCGCTTTACAGAGCCTATCAGTTTGGATATAATAGAAAGGCTAAGGAAATATGTAGAAGGAGAAACTGACCATGGCTGTCATTGAATACGATGCTTATAAACAAAAGCTGCTGGCGCTGGAGCCTACGCTGAAGGAGCTGGAGCAGGCGCTGAATATCGAGTCCGCCCGGAAGGAGCTTTCCGAGCTGCAGATCGAGACCGAGCAGGAGGGCTTCTGGAACGACGTGGAGCGCAGCCAGCGCATCGCCCAGAAAATAAAGCGTCTGGAAAATAAGATCAAAAAATATGACCATCTGGTCTCCGACTGGGAGGACACCCTCACCCTCTGCGAAATGGCGCAGGAGGAGGACGACGCCAGCCAGCTGGAGGAGGTGGCGCAGGGCTATGAAACGCTGGAAAAGGAAGTGAGCGACCGGCGCCTTGCCGCCCTGCTCACCGGCGAATACGACGCCAATAACGCCATTCTCACCTTCCACGCCGGCGCCGGCGGCACCGAGGCGCAGGACTGGACGGAGATGCTCTACCGCATGTATACCCGCTGGGCGGAGCGCCACGGCTTCACCTACCAGCTGCTGGACTATGAAGACGGCGACGAGGCCGGCATCAAGTCCGCCTCCATCCTCATTGAGGGCGACAACGCCTATGGCTACCTCAAGAGCGAGAACGGCGTGCACCGTCTGGTGCGGGTAAGCCCCTTTGACGCCAACGCCCGCCGCCAGACCAGCTTTTCCGCGCTGGAGGTCATGCCCGAGATCGAGGACGACGGCGAGATCGAGATCCGCCCCGAGGAGATCGAGATGCAGGTGTTCCGCTCCAGCGGCGCCGGCGGCCAGCACATCAACAAGACCTCCTCTGCCGTGCGCCTCATTCACCTCCCCACGGGGGTGGTGGTGTCCTGCCAGACGGAGCGCAGCCAGTTCCAGAACCGGGATAACTGCATGAAAATGCTCCGAGCCAAGTTGGCGGAGATGAAGGCCCAGCAGCACGCCGAGAAAATTTCCGACATCAAGGGCGTGCAGATGAAGATCGAGTGGGGCAGCCAGATCCGCTCCTAT
>OLPA01003583.1_pt1 | contig 10425 bp, 7 predicted proteins | sample 1672811 | NCBI WGS metagenome assembly OLPA01 (sample SAMEA3136726, study PRJEB25190) | human gut metagenome | biome: human gut; feature: human-associated habitat; material: faeces | place: Austria | collected 2013
GGTGAGATCAACACTATTCGCGGTAACGCAGATAAAATGCTTGCCCGCGAGGAAAACATGGATTCTCCGTATCTGAAAGACGAACTCCACAAAGTTCTCCCTGTAGTCAACCGTAATGGTTCTGACTCTGCGATGCTTGACAATACCCTGGAGTTCCTGGTTATGAGTGGAATGGATCTTCCTCTTGCAGTGATGATCACCATTCCGGAGCCGTGGGCAAACAATGATACCATTTCCCAGGAAAAACGTGATTTTTATCAGTATTATGCAACCATGATGGAGCCGTGGGACGGACCTGCATCCATCCTGTTCTCGGATGGTGATGTGATGGGAGCGGTTCTCGACCGTAACGGTCTCCGTCCATCCAGATATTATATTACTTCTGACGGATATATGATCCTTTCTTCCGAGGTTGGTGTTCTTCCGGTAGACGAGGAGAAGATCGTATTAAAAGAGCGTCTCCATCCTGGAAAAATGCTTCTGGTTGATACCGTTCAGGGCCGTGTCATCGATGATAATGAGCTGAAAGAGAAATATGCAAAGAAACAGCCATATGGAGAGTGGCTGGACAGCAACCTGGTACAGCTCCGTGATATCAAGATCCCGAACCAGAGAGTGATCGAGTACACGCCGGAGGAAAGAGCACGTCTGCAGAAAGCTTTTGGATATACCTATGAGCAGTATCGTACTTCCATTCGCAACATGGCATTAAATGGTTCAGAAAGCATCGGAGCTATGGGCCATGATACCCCGCTTGCAGTATTTTCCAAACAGCATTATCCACTGTTCGACTACTTCAAACAGCTGTTTGCACAGGTAACAAACCCGCCGATCGATGCCATCCGTGAGGAGATCGTTACTTCCACAAGCGTATACGTAGGAAAAGACGGAAACCTTCTTGTTCAGAATCCGGAGAACTGCCAGGTTCTTAAAATCAACAACCCGATCCTGACAAACACCGATATGCTGAAGATCAAGAACATGAAAAAGGAAGGCTTCAAGGTTGTGACCATTTCTACTTTGTATTATAAGAGTACAAAACTGGAACGTGCCATTGACCGCCTGTTCGTAGAGGTTGATAAGGCTTTCCGTGAGGGCGCAAATATCCTGGTCCTTTCTGACCGTGGCGTAGATGAGAACCATATGCCGATCCCGTCTCTTCTTGCTGTTTCCGCAGTGCATCAGCACCTTGTAAAAACAAAGAAGAGTACATCCCTTGCGCTGATCCTGGAGTCCGGTGAACCGAGAGAAGTACATCATTTCGCAACACTTCTTGGTTATGGCGCAAGTGCTGTCAATCCATACCTGGCACTGGATACCATCCATGAACTCATCGATACCCATATGTTGGACAAAGATTACTATGCAGCGGTTGATGATTACAATCATGCGGTTATCAGCGGTATCGTAAAGATCGCTTCCAAGATGGGCATTTCCACCATCCAGTCCTATCAGGGATCTCAGATCTTTGAGGCAATCGGAATTTCCCAGGATGTGATCGACCGCTACTTTACAGGAACAGTAAGCCGTGTAGGCGGAATCACACTGGAAGATATTGAGGATAACGTAGAAAAACTCCACTCTGAGGCATTTGACCCGCTGGGACTTGCCACAGACCTTACTTTAGACAGCGTAGGTGCTCACAAGATGAGAAGTCAGGGCGAGGAGCACAGATACAATCCACGTACCATCCATCTTCTTCAGCAGTCCACAAAGCAGGGCAGCTATGAGATGTTCAAAGAGTATACAAAACTGGTAGACGAAGAAGGTCATGGGAACTTAAGAGGACTTCTGGACTTCAAGTTTGCAAAAGAGCCTCTTCCCATCGACCAGGTTGAGAGTGTTGACGACATTGTAAAACGATTTAAGACAGGTGCCATGTCCTACGGTTCCATTTCTCAGGAAGCACATGAAACACTAGCGATCGCCATGAACCGTCTGCATGGTAAGTCAAACAGCGGTGAAGGAGGCGAAGATCTGGAGCGTATGATCGTTACCGATCCGAACAGGAACCGTTGTTCTGCAATCAAACAGGTAGCATCCGGACGTTTTGGAGTTACCTCCAAATATCTGGTCAGTGCACAGGAGATCCAGATCAAAATGGCACAGGGAGCAAAACCGGGTGAAGGCGGTCATCTGCCGGGCGGAAAAGTTTATCCGTGGATCGCAAAGACCAGACATTCCACACCGGGTGTGAGCTTGATCTCACCGCCGCCTCATCACGATATTTATTCAATCGAGGATCTGGCAGAGCTGATCTACGATCTGAAGAATGCAAACAAAGACGCGAGAATTTCCGTAAAACTGGTATCGGAAGCCGTTGTCGGAACGGTTGCAGCCGGTGTTGCAAAAGCAGGAGCCGGACTGGTTCTAATCTCCGGTTATGACGGAGGTACAGGAGCAGCACCGAGAAGTTCTATCCATAATACCGGACTTCCGTGGGAGCTTGGACTTTCTGAAACACATCAGACACTGATCCAGAACGGACTGAGAGAAAGAGTCCGTATCGAGACAGACGGTAAGCTGATGAGTGGTCGTGATGTGGCGATCGCAGCGATCCTTGGAGCAGAAGAATTCGGATTTGCAACTGCGCCGCTGGTAACGATGGGGTGCGTAATGATGCGTGTATGTAATCTGGATACCTGCCCGGTCGGAGTTGCAACACAGAATCCGGAACTTAGAAAGCGTTTCCGCGGAAAACCGGAATATGTTGTGAACTTCATGCGCTTTATCGCACAGGAACTTCGTGAATATATGGCAAAATTCGGTGTCCGTACACTGGATGAACTGGTAGGAAGAACAGATCTTCTGAAGGTGAAGGATGTGCCAACATCAGAACGTGCATCCACACTGAATCTGGAGCAGATTCTGGATAATCCTTATGAAGGCACAAAGACACCGATGACCTTCAATCCGAAGAAAGTCTTTGACTTTGAACTTGAAAAGACACTGGATGAAAAAGTTCTGGTAAAAGAACTTCTTCCTGCTGTAGAAAAGAAACAGAAGAGAAGCATTGAAATAGATGTAACAAATACAAACCGTACATTCGGAACGATCTTTGGTTCAGAGATTACAAGAAGATATCCGGAAGGTCTGGATGAAGACAGTTATGTAGTACATTGTAAAGGTGCCGGCGGACAGTCATTTGGTGCATTCATTCCAAAGGGACTGACACTGGAACTCACAGGTGACAGTAATGACTACTTCGGTAAAGGATTGTCAGGTGGTAAACTTGTCGTATATCCGCCGAAAGGAATCCGTTATAAAGCCGAAGAGAATATCATCATCGGTAACGTTGCACTCTACGGTGCGACAAGTGGTAAGGTATTCATCAACGGTGTGGCAGGAGAACGATTTGCAGTGCGTAACTCCGGCGCAACAGCTGTTGTGGAAGGTGTCGGAGATCACGGATGTGAATATATGACAGGCGGGCGTGTAGCTGTTCTTGGTGGAACAGGTAAAAACTTCGCAGCCGGCATGAGCGGCGGTGTCGCTTATGTACTGGATATGGAAAATGATCTCTATACAAGAGTCAATAAAGAGATGGTTCATATCGAACATGTGACAACCAAGATGGATGTCGGAGAATTAAAGAGCATGATTGAAGAACATGTTGCCAATACCAATTCCGAACTTGGTAAGAAGATCCTGGATAACTTTACAGAATACCTTCCAAAATTCAAGAAGATCATTCCAATCGATTATGAGCGGATGCTGACAACGATTCTTCAGATGGAAGAACAGGGCATGAGCAGTGAACAGGCAAAGACAGAAGCATTTTATGCGATCAAAGAAGGAAGATAGGGGGTAAGAACAGTGGGAAAAGCAACAGGATTTATGGATTATGACAGACAGGATAAGCTGGCTGAAGATCCAAAAGAACGAATTAAGCATTTTAAAGAGTTTCATACACCTCTGTCAAAAGAAGAACAGGAACTGCAGGGAGCCAGATGTATGGCGTGCGGCGTACCGTTCTGCCAGTCCGGTCAGATGCTGATGGGAATGGCAAGTGGCTGCCCGCTTCATAACCTGGTACCGGAGTGGAATGATCTGATCTTTCACGAGAACTGGGAAGAGGCATATTACAGACTGAAAAAGACGAATAATTTTCCGGAATTTACATCCAGAGTCTGCCCGGCACTTTGTGAGGCGGCATGTACATGTGGACTGAACGGAGAGGCAGTTTCAAGTAAGGCGAATGAATACAGCATTATTGAAAATGCATATAAAAAAGGTTACGCAACGGCAAAACCGGTGAAAGTAAGAACTGGAAAGAAGGTAGCGATTGTAGGATCGGGGCCATCCGGACTTGCGGCGGCCGATATGCTGAACAGAAGAGGTCACAGTGTGACGGTCTTTGAAAGAGAGGATAAGATCGGTGGACTTCTCCGTTACGGCATCCCGAATATGAAACTGGAAAAGCAGTTCATTGACCGGAAGATTGCGATTATGGAAGAAGAAGGAATCCGGTTCGTGATCGGATGTAATATCGGAAAAGATAAGAAAGCGGCTACATTATTAAAAGAATTTGATCGTGTGGTTCTTTGCTGCGGTGCATCCAACCCAAGAGATATAAAAGTTCCGGGAAGAGAAGCCGAAGGAATCTATTTTGCAGTGGATTTCCTGAAATCAACCACAAAAGCACTCTGGAAAAATGCAAAACAGAATGCAGACGGAACCTATGATCTAAACCTGAAAGACGGTACATACATTTCCGCAAAAGGGAAAAATGTTATGGTCATCGGTGGCGGAGACACCGGAAATGACTGCGTGGGAACATCCATGAGACACGGAGCCAAGAGTGTGCTGCAGCTTGAGATGATGCCGAAAGCTCCGGATGAACGTACCGAGATGAACCCTTGGCCGGAATGGCCGAGAGTCTGCAAGACGGACTACGGACAGCAGGAAGCTTCCGCTGTCTTCGGACATGACCCGAGAGTCTACCAGACAACAGTAAAAGAATTCAAAAAAGACAAAAATGGAAAAGTCTGCAAGGCAGTTCTGGTAAAATTAGAGCCTAAGAAAAATGAAAAGACAGGACGTATGATGATGACGGAAGTAGCCGGAAGTGAATATACAGTAGATGTAGATCTTGTATTAATCGCAGCCGGATTCCTTGGAAGCCAGGACTATGTCACGAAAGCATTTGGTGTGGAAGTAAATGAACGTACGAATGTGAAAACCGCGCCGGGAAAATATGACACGAATGTGAAAAATGTATTCACGGCAGGAGATATGCACAGAGGACAATCGCTGGTTGTATGGGCAATCCGTGAGGGCCGTGAAGCGGCAAGAGAAGTGGATATCAGTCTGATGGGATATACGAATATGTATGTGCAGTAAACGATTATGTGTCTGAACAGAACTGGAAAATAAGATAAAGATGAAAAATTCTTGAATAATCTGCGAGTACAATTTATAATAAGAAGAAACAGGCCGGAATCATATGTTCCGGCCTGCTAAATGTTACAAAAATATTAAAAAATGTTGCAATTTGTATTTGTGTGCGCTATAATAGGGAACAGATGTGAGAGATTGTTCTCATGACGAGGGGAAAATAATTAAAACAAATAAGAAAGAAGAGTGAGTATGAATAAACACGGAATCAGATTGATCACAGCAGTGGTGACAAGTTCAATGATTGTAACACCGGTTTTGGCAGCACCGTCTGTCGATGATTTGAAGAAGGAAAAAGCATCAAAACAGAATGAAGTCAGTTCGTTACAGTCACAGCTTACAACATTGATGGGAAAGGTTAATACACTGGAAAGTGAATTGATCCAGACAGGTGAGGATATTACAAAAGCACAGAGTGATCTGGTAGTTGCGCAGAAGAAAGAAAAAGAACAGTATGCAGCAATGAAGAAGCGTATTAAATATATGTACGAAGCCGGTAATGATTCAGCGTTTGAAACATTGGTCACATCGGATGATTTTACAGATCTCTTGAGCAAAGCAGAGTATGTTCAGAATGTACATAGTTATGACAGAAAACAGTTACAGGAATATGTAGAGACAAAGCAGCAGATTTCAGATTTGAAGGACAGTCTTGAAAAAGATCAGAAAGAACTGGAAAGCAAGCAGGCTGAATATGAGAAGCAGGGTGATAACCTGAATAACCTCATTACTTCCAAATCAGCAGAAGTTGCAAATCTTGATTCAGAGATTCAGGCAGCAGCAGAAGCGGCAGCAAAGGAAGCAGCGGAGAGAGCGGCAAAAGAAGCAGCAGAAAAGGCTGCAAAAGAGGCTGCAAAGAAGCAGCAGGCATCTGCAGCTAATAACAGTACTTCATCTAACAGAAATAATTCTACAACAAGCAACAATACAACGAGCAACAAAAATAACACAAGTAATACAACGAGACCATCGAGACCATCAGGTAATAATACAAGCAGTAGTACAACAAAGCCGTCAGGTAATAATACAAGCAGCAATACAACAAGCGGATCGAATGCAAATGGTGGCACGATCGTAAGCAGAGCATACAGCCAGCTTGGAAAACCTTATGAATGGGGTGCATACGGACCGAGCAGTTTTGACTGTTCAGGATTCGTAAGCTACTGTCTGACAGGAAGCTATACACGTCTTGGTACAACTCTTACATTTATGGGATGGACAAGGGTAAGCAACCCACAGCCTGGTGATGTTGTAACAACAGCAACACATTGTGGTATTTATATCGGAAATGGTCAGATGATTCATGCTCCGCACACAGGAGATGTTGTAAAAGTCGGACCGGTACAGTCTGGTATGATTTATGTGCGTAGATAATGAAAAGTAAATAAAATAAAAACCGGAATCAGGTAACTGGTTTCGGTTTTTTATTTTTTATGCTAAAGTTTGCAGAAAAATAAAAGGAAAATCCTTGCAAACAGACAACCTTTATGGTAATATTAAAAAGTCGCAAAAAATCACGCATAGGCTTGTCCCGATGGTGCCAAAGCCTGGTAACAGGACGGTTTCGGGGACGTATAACAACATATGCGGAAGTAAAAAACCAATGGAGGAAAGAAACATGAGCGTTATTTCAATGAAGCAACTTTTAGAAGCAGGTGTTCACTTTGGACATCAGACAAGAAGATGGAACCCTAAGATGGCTCCATACATCTACACAGAGAGAAATGGTATCTACATCATCGACCTTCAGAAATCTGTAGGTAAAGTAGATGAAGCTTACCAGGCAGTAGCTGATATCGCTGCAGAAGGCGGATCAATCCTTTTTGTAGGTACTAAGAAACAGGCTCAGGATGCTATCAAAGTAGAAGCTGAACGTTGCGGAATGTACTATGTAAATGAAAGATGGCTTGGAGGAATGCTTACAAACTTCAAGACAATCAAGAGCAGAATCGCTCGTCTGAAAAACATCGAGAGAATGTCAGAAGACGGAACATTTGATGTACTGCCTAAGAAAGAAGTTATCCAGTTAAAGAAAGAATGGGATAAACTTGAGAAGAACCTTGGCGGAATCAAAGACATGAAGACACTTCCAGACGCTATTTTCGTAGTAGATCCTAAAAAGGAAAGAATCTGTGTTCAGGAAGCACACACACTTGGAATTCCACTTATCGGTATCGCTGATACTAACTGTGATCCAGAAGAACTTGATTATGTAATTCCTGGAAACGACGATGCTATCCGTGCTGTAAAACTGATCGTTTCTAAGATGGCTGATGCTGTAGTAGAAGCTAATCAGGGTGTTGCAGGCGAAGAAGAGTATGTTGAAGAAGCTGAAGAAGCAGTAGAAGAATAAGATTCTTAAAAAACATAATTGGAGGATAAGATCATGGCAGTTACAGCTAAGATGGTAAAAGAATTAAGAGAGATGACTGGTGCAGGAATGATGGACTGCAAGAAAGCTCTTAATGAAACAGATGGTGATATGGATGCAGCTATCGAGTTCTTAAGAAAGAACGGAGAAGCTAAGGCTGTTAAAAAAGCCGGACGTATCGCAGCAGAAGGTATTGTTATGGCTGATGTTAAAGAAGACAAGACAGCAGCTATCGTAGAAGTTAACTCAGAGACAGACTTCGTTGCTAAGAATGCTGAATTCCAGGGATTCGTTAAAGCTGTTGTTAATCAGGCAATCGCTTCTGAATCAACAGATATGGAAGGATTCATGGCTGAGGCTTGGAACGAAGATGCTTCTAAGACAGTTCAGGATGCATTAAATGAAAAAATCTCTGTAATCGGAGAAAAACTGAGCATCAGAAGATTTGAGAAAATCGTTACAGACGGCTGTGTAGTAGATTACATCCATGGCGGCGGACGTATCGGTGTTCTCGTAGAGGCTGATACAGATGTTGTTAACGACGAGATCAAAGCTTGTCTGAAGAACGTAGCTATGCAGGTTGCAGCTATGTCTCCAAAATATACTTCACGTGATGAAGTAGATGCTTCTTTCTTAGAGCATGAAAAAGAGATTCTTCTTGCTCAGGCTAAACAGGAGAATCCTAACAAACCAGATAACATCATCGAGAAGATGATCATCGGACGTCTCAACAAAGAGATGAAAGAAATCTGTCTGTTAGATCAGGTATACGTTCAGGACAGCGACCTTACAGTAGCTAAATACGTAGAGAAGGTAGCAAAAGAGAACGGAGCTAACATGACAGTTAAGAGATTCGTTCGTTTCGAGACAGGTGAAGGTCTTGAGAAGAAGAACGAAGACTTCGCAGCTGAAGTTGCAGCTCAGATGGGAAACTAATTTATCAATCGCAAGACTGGTAAAAAGCAAATTAAATAGCGTATTTAAGCGGTTTCTGCCTATTTTGACAAGTGTTATGAACTACTGTAAAATCTCACAAAATATCGTGCTATTTTGGGTACAGATTGGGTAGGGTATTGGGTAAAGAAATTTACCCAACCTCTTAACGAGGAATTTACTTGTTGTTTAAAAATAGAAAGGGAACGCTGTGAGTGTTGAGGGTGTATTGCATTTTGCAATATGCCCTCAAATTTTTTAAAAAAATAATGTTAAAGATTGGGGAATATGCTAGAATAAGAGAAATAAACAAATTAGAATTTGAGGTGGAGATATGTATGAAATACGAAAAATACATAGCAATGAAGTAATGGAAGCCCTTGCTTTAGCATTAGAAGTGTTTTTACAATTTGAAGCACCGGACTATAAACCGGAGGGAATTGAAACATTCAAGCGAGATATAGTTGAAAATGATGAATTTATTTCAAAATGTCAACAAGGTATCTGCCCTATATATGCGGCGTTTGACAAGGGTAAAATGATTGGAATTATCGGTATGTATTCAAACAGGAAGCATATCAACTTAGCATTCACAAAGAAAGAATATCATCGTCAAGGTGTAGCTACTTCAATTTTTCAGTATCTTTTAGCAGATATTTTGAAAGATGCTCCAAAGTTGCACGAGATTACTTTAAATTCGTCACCATACGGTAAGCCATTTTATCTTCATATCGGATTTAAGCCACAATCAGACGAGCAAGAAATAGACGGGATTAGGTTTACCCCTATGAAGTACACAATCTGATAAACTTCAGTTTGTAAAATTGAAAAATGTGAATTTGGAGGATAATAGGATGTTAGAATTTAGATATGATACTCAACTTTTGATTGAAGGCGAAAATCTTGATGAAGATAAAATAAATGAATATTTCACAAATAATTTTAAAGGAGATTGCTTATTAGCAGTTGGTGATGAGGAATTAATTAAAATTCATTATCATACTAATGAACCTTGGCTAATTCTGGAATATGCAGCAACACTTGGAGAGATCTATGATGTTGTCGTGGAAAATATGGAAAGACAGGCTAATGGTTTAAAAGGTTAGGGGGAATAAGTTGTGGATATTCAAGTTATATTAATGCAGATGATTCAGTTATTTTTGGTTATAGCGTTAGGATATTTTTTATTTAAAATGAAATTATTTGATGTTGATTTGAATAAGAAGTTAACATCAATATTATTAACAGTGACAACACCGGCTATGATTGTGTCATCTGTTTTATTGACTATTGCTGAATTTTATCTTTGTAAGGTGGCGGCAAAGTTTGTTTATTCGAAAGATAGAACAGTTTCTTATGATGAGTTAGAAAAGTTTGATGTGGAAACATTTGCCACAGACAGGGAGTTCGACGAAATGTTAGATGGTGTATTTGGAGCGCAGGATGATGATAGGTAAGAACAGAGGATTGCTATATGGATGAAATCGAGAAAAATAATTTTAGCTCTATAAAAAAGGCTCTCGAACAAATTCAGATGTTAGGGCTCTCCGAGAGGATGAATCCATACCACGATCTTATACAGAGCATTGGAATTGCTACGACAAATCACAAAGAAGTCTTCGAACTGGCCAAAACAATCGGAAACGTTGCTGGAACTTCCAATTTCTTGAGGTTAGTTCAGCCGATAGTCAATCCGAAATCATTATCTATAAGCAAATCTGTTG
>OLPA01003585.1_pt1 | contig 10421 bp, 9 predicted proteins | sample 1672811 | NCBI WGS metagenome assembly OLPA01 (sample SAMEA3136726, study PRJEB25190) | human gut metagenome | biome: human gut; feature: human-associated habitat; material: faeces | place: Austria | collected 2013
CAAGATGCGCGTCTGGGAGCGCGGCAACGGCGAGACCCGCGCCTGCGGCACCGGCGCGTGCGCGGCCGTGGTGGCCGCCACGGAAAACGGCCTGTGCCCGAAGGGCGAACCCATCACCGTCAAGGTCAGCGGCGGCGACCTGATCGTCACCTATGACGACGACGGCGTGCGCCTGACCGGCAACGCCGAGCTCGCCTTCACCGGCGTGGCCACGTACTGAGACTCCAAAAAGCAAAAAATCACCCGCATCCAGACCGGATGCGGGTGATTTTTTCTGCCGCGCCGCTCAGCCGCGCATGGCGGCGGCGAAGGCGTCGATGCGCGCGATGTCGAGCTGCGGCTCGGCATACTGTGCGCGGTACTGCGGCGATGTCATCAGCGCGCCGAAGAGCTGCTTGTAGGCATAGCTCATCTTCTCGTACTGCATCTTGCCGCCGAGGATGTCCTTCGCGGCCGCGTGCGCGAGCAGCTCCGGCGAGAAGAAGTGCTCCAGATACCCATCCGTGCCGGGTGTGGTGTAGCAGCACAGGTATAGGCCGAGGCGCTTGCCCATGAGCGCCTTTTCGTTCCGGCGCAGGAAGCGCTTGATGTGCTTGTCGAGCTTGAACATGTACACGCAGCTGCCGATGATAACTGTGTCGTATTCTGCGAGCGAGATGCCGCGCTCGCGGACATTGCACACCGTCACGTCGCCGCCGACGGCGCTCTTGAGCATATAGGCGATCTCCTCCGTCGCGCCGTAGCGTGAGGCGAACAGGATCAGTGTTTTCATGCAGTGACCTCCTTTATCCGCCCTGCCGGGCGGCCCCTTCTTTATGTAAGAGTATAGGAAGCCGCCGCGCCGCTGTCAAGCGCTGCGCGCGATTTTTTTACCCGACCGGCACGGGCTCGGCCTGCTTCGGCGCCGGCTCTCTGCGCCGCGCCTTGGGGATGTTGATGGTCAGGATGAGCGCCTCGTCCGTCTCCTGCCGGCGCATGCCGGCGTCAATGCCGCCCTGCTTCATGAGGTCAAGGCTGTGCGAGATCGTGTTGAGAAACACGCGCACGTCCTTGAGGATGAAGGTCTTCTGCTGCTCGCTCTCGGGCGCGGCCCTGGCCTCGAGCAGGCGCTCGATGTAGGCGTCCGTCGCGGCAACGTTCAGGTCGCGGCTGAGGATATAGGCCAGCGCCTCGCGCTGCTCGGCCGGCGTCTCGAGGCGCAGCAGCGCGCGGCCGTGCCGCTCGGTGAGCCCGGCGTTGCGCATGGCGTTGAGCACATCCTCCGGCAGGCGCAGCAGGCGGAGCTTGTTCGCCACGGCCGACTGCGACTTGCCCAGCCGCCGCGCGCATTCCTCCTGACTCAGGCCGAAGAGCCGGATGAGCTGCGCGATGCCGCGCGCCTCCTCGAGAAAATCCAGATCGTTGCGCTGGAGATTTTCCACCAGCGCGATAAAGCTCGCCTCCTCCAGATCCAGCTCCATGACGATGCACGGCACCTCACTGAGCCCCGCCATGCGCGCGGCGCGCAGGCGGCGCTCCCCGGCCACGAGCTCATACCCGCCCTGCCGCGGCCGCACGGTCAGCGGGCTGAGCACGCCGTACTCGGCGATGCTGCGCGAGAGCTCCTCGAGCTGCGCCGGGGAAAAATTCTGCCGCGGCTGGACCGCGCTCGGCGCGATCGCGTCCACCGCCAGATACACGATGCTGCCGCGGGCCGCGCGGCTGCGATGGTTGGAAAACTGCATAGCACACCCTCCATATCTTGTGTTTTACAACACAAAAATAATCCACATATTGCGCAAAACGCGGCGAAATCGGGCGCGCGCAGAAAAAAAGAGGGCGGACCGCAAGCAGTCCGCCAAAAACAGGGTCGTGGGATAAAGATATGAGCCGTGGCTTCCAAACTGCGGAAGTCAATTGGATAAGCTGTGATGGTATTGTAGCGCCGGGCGCGCAAAATGTAAAGAGCGAACGGTGTCGGCCGGGCACTAGTTTTGTCGGCGGCGGAATCTTTTTTCGCGCGCCGGGCATACTGACCGGGAGTACACAGCAAAGGAGATGGAAGCATATGCAGGTGATCGACCGCATCGCGCTGATCCTCGCGATCATCGGTGGGCTCAACTGGGGCAGCATCGGTCTGTTCCGGTTCGATCTCGTGGCATGGATCTGCGGCGGGCAGGCCTCCGTGGTCGCCCGCGTGATCTACACGCTCGTGGGTCTGGCCGCGATCTGGTGCATTTCCCTGCTCTTCCGCGGCCGCGACGAGATCGACGGCGACACGGAGGACGCGTAATGCCCCCGGCAGCGAAAAACGGCATGGCCGACGCCATGCCGTTTTTTTCTCCAGCAAGAACCCAGCGAAGCGGTTCTCGTTGGAATCTGTCACCCCAGCCGCTGCATCGCCAGTGCGCTGCTGCCCGGGAAGCGGTCAAACGCATCGAGCGGCGGCAGATACGCTTCCAGCGCGCGCACCAGCTCGCCGCCGAGCAGGCCGCCGAGCGTGTTAAGCATCAGGTCGTCCACGTCGCACAGGCGGTACGAGCCGCGGAACACGAAAAACAGCCCCGTGAGCTGCCCCAGCTCGATGAACGCCGAAAACGCGAGCGACGCGAGCGCGACCCTGCCAACATCCAGCCCGCAGACATAGCGCAGGTACATACCAAACGGCAGCAGCATCAGAATGTTGCACACGACCTGCAGCACCGTGCGGTCCAGCAGCGCCGGCAGATAGGTGCGCGCATCGGAGAGCACGAGCGGCGTCTCGCGCAGGAAATCGGCCACAAACTGAAACGGAACGAGCTGGATCCGGTACGTGCTCAGCTTTGCCGCCTGCGCCGCATCCGGCAGCGGGAAGAACACGAGCGCCAGCACGCACAGCACGTAAAACAAAAACAGACCGCCGAACGCGGTGCGCACCCAGTTGAAGCAGCGCGCACGCACCTGCCGGCAGAAAAGCGGCACGGCCGCCAGCGCCGCGATCAGCGAAAACGCATAGCCCGCCAGCCGGATACTGCCCAGAAGATTTGTCATGATCCTTGCCTCCCATGGGGCGCTCCCGCCCCGGTTTCTGGCATCAGTATAGCCCCGGACGGCATCACATCGCCATCGTTTTGGCTTACAGTTGGCTTACATCTTCGTAAGGCGGCGCGGCAGGGCGCAAAAAAGCCGGGCGCGTCAATCAAGACGCGCCCGGCCGGTTTTTCAAAAACCTCGTAGCGTTTCGCCGCCGCAGCGGCGAAAGAAAGTCCGATCATTTTCTTCGGCGACATGTGCGGCGAAGAAAATACTTCTCAGGCTGCAAGTGTGGAATTTGTGCGCCGGCGGCGCACAAATTATGCGCGCAGCAGACTGCAACCCCTTTGTCAAAAAGTAATACTTTTTGACAGCCCCACCGGACGCGCCCGGCCATGCGGACAGACATTTTCCCTCAGGCGACGAGGAAGAACTTCACAAGGAAGATCACCGAGATAACATACGTCAGCACGGAGACATCCTTGCCCTTGCCCGTGCAGAGCTTGAGCACGGAGTAGCTGATCAGGCCCAGGCCGATGCCGTGGCCGATGGAGCCGGAGATCGGCATGGAGATGAGCATGATGGCCACCGGCAGGCTCTGATAAACGTCGTCAAAGTCGATCTTCTTGAGGCCGCCGAGCATGAGCAGGCCGACGTAGATGAGCGCGGAGCTCGTCGCGGCGGCGGGGATGATGGCGGCAATGGGCGCGAGGAACATGCTCGCGAGGAAGAGCACGCCGGTCGTCAGGGCAGTCAGGCCCGTGCGGCCGCCGGCCTCGACGCCGGAGGCGGACTCGACGAACGTCGTGACGGTGGACGTACCGGTGCACGCACCCGTGACGGTGCCGATGGCGTCAGCCAGCAGCGCCTCGCGCATGCGCGGCATGTTGCCGTCCTTGTCGACCATGCCGGCGCGGCTCGCCGTGCCGACGAGGGTGCCGATGGTGTCGAACATGTCAATGATGCAGAATGTGATGACGAGCGTCACGACCGTGAACCAGCCGATCTCGCCGAGAGCGGCAAAGTCAAACTTAAACAGGGTCGTCTCGGCCATGTCGCCGAACGCGGGCACGAACGACGCGCCCTTGAGCGACGCGAACGGGTTCGTGTGCAGGAAGATGGCCTCGCCCGCCCAGTAGATACCGGACGCGCAGAGCATGCCCAGCAGGACGGAGCCCTTGATCTTCTTGTGCGCGAACAGCACGATCAGAAACAGGCCGACGAACATGGTCACGACCGTGAGCACCATCTGCGGGTAGCCGTCGCCCATGTTGGCCTTGGCGAGGCTGGGCGTGAGCGCGCCGAAGAAATCACGCATGACGTAAAACGGGCCGCCGTCGCTCGAGTACACGCCGGCGTTGGAGCCGATGCCGATGTTGAGCAGCATGAGGCCGATGGCCGGCGCGATGCCGAGCCGGATGCCGAGCGGGATGGCCTCGACGATCTTCTCGCGCACCTTGAGCACCGAGAGGATGATAAACACGATGCCCTCGATGAGGATGACGCACAGCGCCGTCTGGAACGACTGCAGATAGCTCATGCCGGTCAGGCTGACGATGTTGGCCACGACGACGGCGAAAAAGCTGTTGAGCCCCATGCCGGGCGCCATGGCAAAGGGCTTGTTGGCCGCGAACGCCATGACGAGCGTGCCGACGGCGGAGGCGATGCAGGTGGCGAGGAACACGCCGTTCCAGAGCTGCGTGCCGCCCTCGGCGCCGAAGCCGGTCAGCAGGTTCGGGTTGAGCGCGATGATGTACGCCATGGTCATGAACGTCGTCAGACCGGCGACGATCTCGGTGCGCGCGGTGGTGTTGTTTTCTTTCAGGTGAAAGAGCTTTTCCATTGGGATCCCCTCTCCATAAAGTTTTTGCCGGAAAACGCAAAACGCCGTCAGTATAACGCGATTGGCCCCGCCTGTCAACGGCAAAAACCGGACACGAAATATCCCGTGTCCGGCCCTGAAATTTCCGGTGTTTTTTACCCCTGCGCGGGGCAGTCGCGCTCGTGGCAGGTGAAGAGAATGACCTGCCGGTGCTGCGCGATCTCGTGAAAGAGCGCCATGGCGCGCTTGGCGCGCGCATCGTCGAAATTCACGAGCGTGTCATCGAGCACGAGCGGGCACGGATCGTCCGCCGGGCACGTCAGCTCACACAGCGCCAGCCGCACGGACAGGTACAGCAGGTCCGCCGTCCCGGCCGAGAGATAGGCCGTGTCGCGCGGCGTCGGGTCGTCGGCGCTGCGCGCCTTGGCCGACAGGTCGCGCGCAAGCACGAGCTCGTCATAGCGCCCATCGGTGAGGTAGTCCATGTAGTCCGCCGCCTTCTGCGCCAGCTGCGGGGAAAAGCGGCTCTGCAGCTCAACGTCCGCGCGGCCGAGCGTCTCGATCGCGAGCGCAATGGCGGCGTACTGCCGCTCGAGCGCGTCACGCTGCTCGAGCAGCTGCGCGTGCTCGCTGCCCAGCGCCATCGGGTCGCCGATGGCAAGGGCCGCACCCGTGAGCTGCGCCTGCTGCGTGCGCAGGCGCGTGCACACGCTCTCGAGCGCGCACTTGCGCTGGTAGAGCGCGGCGGCCTCGCCCGTGCCGCTCTCAAAATCCAAACTCTGCAGCAGCCGCTCGTGCGTCTCGCACTGGTGCTCGCGCGCATCCTCGAGCGCGGCGGCGGCCTTCTGCTCCGCCTGCATGGCGGCCGCGCACGCGCGGTAGGCCGCCCTATGCACCTCCGCCTGATAGTAAATGCCGTCCGCGTCCTGCGCACCGTAGCTGCGCAGGAGCTTTCCGAGCGCGGCGGAGGCCTCCTGCGCGCGCTTTTTGCCGCTTCTGGCAACGACCAGCAGCACGACAGTCAGCACCGCGAGCGCGATGGCCGCATAATACAGCGGCTGCGCCACAAGATAACCCAGCACGGCGCACAGCGCGGCCAGCACAAGCGCCGCGATCCAGAAATACGGCTTGCCGCCGTGCTCCGCCGTCCCGGCGAGGGCCTCGGCCCGCTGCGCGTCGCGCTCGGCGGTCTCGCCCGCCTCGTCCGGCGTCTGCACGCCGAAATGCGTCTGCTCGAGCGCGGTGCGCTTTGCCGCCGCGTCCCGCCGCGCCTGTTCGAGCGCCTGCTCGAGCGTGCGCAGGTTCGATTTCTCCTCGCCCATGCTGCTCAGCGCCGCGCGGCGCTGCCGCTGCCGGGCGGCGTTCATCTGCTCAGTCACGGTCTGCAGCTCCGCGTCCGTCTGCTGGAGCTCGGCGGCGCAGGCCGCCTGCTCCTGCGCGTTGCGCTCGAGCCGGTGCAGCTGCTCTTCCACCGTCGTGATGCGGCCCTCCAACTCCGGCAGCGCGCCGTGCTGGCCGCTGCGCCGGCGGCGCAGCCATGCGCGCAGCTGGGCATCTGCCTCGGTGTAGGAGCTCGCCTCCTCGCCGGAGGTCACGATGGCGGAGATGCGCTTTTCCAGCTCCGGCGTGCCCGTCACGACGAGGCCGCCCTGCCCGATGAACGCGGTGCGCGCGAACACCTCGGCCGACACGCCCGTGAGCTGCTCGCCCGCGTCCGCCGCCGTCAGGCCCGGCACCGGGATGTCCGTGCCGGTGTACACCGCCGAAAAGCCGCGCAGCGGCGCGTTTGGCGCCTCCGTCCAACGGCGGATCGTGATGCATTTGCCGCCCTGCTCGAGCTCCAGCTCGCCCGCCATGGGCTTGCCGCTCCAGGGCGCGTATTTCTGCTTGTCGGGCACGAACCCGGCGCGTGCGCGCTGGGACGTGTCGATCCCGTAGAGCATGGCGCGCAGGAAGGCGCACCACGTGCTCTTGCCGCTCTCATTCGGCGCGTAGATGATATTCAGGCCCGTGTCGAGCCGCAGCTGCTCGCCGTCGAGCGTGCCGAACGTGCCCTGCATATGCCGGATGATCACAGCGTCACCACCTCCTCGTCGTGGTCCAGTGCCGCGAGGCCCCAGCGCGCGGCCATGACGATGGTCTCACGCGCGCGGTCGGAGTCCGCAGCATCGTATTGTTGCTTCAGTTGGGCCAGAAACTGCCCGCGCAGCGTGCCCTCGCCCGCGCGCGCCCAGAGATCGCGGCGCGCGCGCGTCTCGTCGCGCAGCTGCAGCGCAAACACCCGGCCCTCGAGCGCCGCGCGCAGTGCGGCGGGGTTCGGCGCACGGTCGGTCTCGCCCGTGAGCACGATGCGGTAAATATTGCGCGCCGCCCCCTCCGGCAGCGCGGCGAGCACCGCCTGCACGGGGGCCGCGTCCGTGACGTCCACGCGCAAAATTTCATACCGCCGCCCGGGCACGGGCACAAACCGCGCCTGCACGTCGCCTGCGGCGATGTCCACGAGCAGCACGCCCTTTTCCCCCGTCTCGTCAAAGCCGCGGCCCTCCATGCAGCCCGGCCAGGCGTACACCGTGCCTCCGGCGCGCTGCACGCCGCCGAAGCGGTGCACGTGGCCGAAGGCGGCATAGTCCAGCCCGCTGGCCGCGAGCTCCGTGGCCGACACGGGGTTATACGCCGAGGCGGGGTTTCCCACCTCCGCGTGCATGCACAAAACATCCAGCACCCCCGGCTCCTTCGGCACGGAAAAGCCCCGCAGCAGTCCGGGGCAGCGGCTGTCGGTGAACGCCGCACCCCAGACGCGCACGCCCAGCTCCGGCAGCGTCACCGCCTCGATGCGCGGCGAGCGGAAGATATGTACGTTCTCCGGAAACGTCAGGCGCGCATACGGCGCGCCCGCGCTGTAATAGTCGTGGTTGCCGGGCGCGAGAAACACCTCCGCTCCACAGCCGTCAAACGTCTCAGCGAGCGCCTTTGCCGTCTCGGGATAGGGGCTCGCGCTGTCGAGCAGGTCGCCCGCGAGCAGGATGATCTGTGCCCCGTGCGTCCGCGCCAGCTCCGGCAGGGCGCGCAGCAGGTCGCGCTGCTCCCGGCGGCGCTGCGCCGCCTGCGCGAGCGTGAGCGCCTCAAACGGCGAGTCGAGGTGCAGATCCGCCGCGTGCAGGATGCGCACGCTCATCTCAGGCGCACCAGGTGCACGTCGCGGCAGCGGCCGGTGTCGCTGTCGACCTCGAAGATCGCACCCTCGAGCTTGGCCGCGCCCATGGCCGCCTCATAGCGCCGCGGCGGGTCGCCGAGAAACTTGCCGATCGACTGCTCCGGCGCAATGCCGAGCACGGCGTTGGCCGGGCCCGTCATGCCGAGGTCGGTCAGGTAGCCCGTGCCCTCGGGCAGCACCTCGGCGTCGGACGTCTGCACGTGCGTGTGCGTGCCCCAGACGGCCGTCACGCGCCCGTCGAGGTAAAAGCCCATGGCGCGCTTTTCGCTCGTGGCCTCGGCGTGCATGTCCACGAGGACGATCTTTGCCTGCGTCTGGTCGAGAATGTCGTCCACGACGAGGAAGGGATTATCCGTGTTCGCATCGAGCGTGAAGCGTCCCATGAGGTTGATGACGCAGATCGGCCCGCCGCGCACGGAGTATTCGCCCCAGCCGCGGCCCGGACACTGCGGCGCGAAGTTCGCCGGGCGCAGAATGCGCTTTTTCTGCTCGAGATACGGCTGCAGCTCATAGCGCGTCCACGTGTGGTTACCGAGCGTGATGACGTCGGCCCCGGCGGCGAAGATCGCGTCGGCCTGCTTCGGCGTCACGCCGACGACGTTGGCGTTTTCGCCGTTGACGACGGTGAAATCAATGTGTTCCTGCTCCCGGAACGCGCGCAGGCGCTCGGTCAGAAACGTCAGGCCGGGCGCGCCCACAACGTCGCCCACGGCCAGAATGCGCAAGATCATGATGGTCCCTCCCATACGATCGGAAGAAAATTTGATAATAGAAATAGTATACCACCGACGGCAGCGGGGAATCAATCCAGAAACTGGCGCGGCGCAGATTTCATAGCTTTTTGTCCGCGCGTGCATACTAACCGTGCAGCAGTGCAGCTGTGAAGGGAGGCAGAAACGTGAAAGGAGACAGCAAAATGAACGCAATGCAGTTTGCCAAGGGCATGAGCATCGGCATGGGTGTCGGCATGGCAGTCGGCACGGCGGCGGGCTGGATGATGCACCCGCAGAAAAAGCGCACGAACACACAAATTTCATAAAGTTGCTTGATTATAAAATGTTCAATTGAAATATTATCAGATTTAAGTATATCACTAATTCCACATAAAGAAATAACAACACATTTATCATTAACCCTATGCATATAGAAATTATCCTCAAATCTATATGGCATTACTGCTACTGCGTAATCAGAATTTGCAGGACAAGATATTAATGTTTTTAATCTTGATTTTGTATATTTAACATCAAGAAAGCCGTCTTCAACATCACTACCTGGAAGATGTTCAATACAATCTATGCCTGAAATAGTGAATAATTGAGACTTCCATTTTATAATAGAATTGAAATCTACTAAATGTTGTACATGTCCTAACCTAATTAAGGTCACTTTGTATTGCATGATTCTTGTTTTCATTCATTAATTATAAATTTGCATTTAAGGTTGATAATAAAGATTTTGTCATTATTCATAATTTACCTACAAATATATAAAAAAGTAGTTATTTTATTATGACATTTTAAGTATCTACTATTGCAGATCAAATTAGTTCACCTGTATCAGAAGATTTATCCTTCGAAAAATTCTTTTTCCCGAAACAGGCTTTTTTATATCCATAAGTTGCATCGTATTGAGTATGACCGTAATTTTGTCATATAAACTGACAAAAGGAACATGTCTAAGGGTAGGAATAAGAATTTGATAAAAAAGAGGAACGAGGCTTTGATCCGGCGTTATTACTATTGGACGGAAGTTCGCCGTCGCCGTTTCGATGATGTCCTTAAAATCCTGTCGGAAGAAGAATTTTTTCTATCGGAGGAAAGAATACTGTCCATAATCCGGGAGGCCGGAAACCGGCATGAAAAAGACAGTGTGTCGGTTCCTCAGTCGCCACACCGCCGTATGCCCCGTATTACGGAAAAACAGCTAAGCCTGTTCCGTTAAGCCGGTTCTTCATCCACGATACATTCATAAGTGCTTTCATACACCTTTATTATGCCAGGCAGGCTGTACCATCTTGACGATATCCTTTCAAGGGTGGTGGCGTTGGCCGGTTCTATCTGCCGGATGACGGAATGCAGCTTCTTGAACATTGCGATCCGCTCTGAGGCTTTACCCGCCATCCCGCTCGTATAATGTGTATCGTCGTAACAATCCAGGCAGAGTTTTATCGTGATGGTGAAGGTTCCCCGCTGGTATTCGTCCGTTATGGTCTCCCAGGCGACTCCTTCCATGTTTATCAGGACGGCGGGGAATGTTACCGGATAATGGTCCTCTTCAGTTTGCAACTGCCCGTAGTCTTCATCGACCAGGCTGACGGACGGCATGTTTTCAGCTATGGCCGTCTGAATTTCATTGAATAAATCTTCCATAGTTCGTTTGATATGTTATGAG
>OLPA01003593.1_pt1 | contig 10401 bp, 6 predicted proteins | sample 1672811 | NCBI WGS metagenome assembly OLPA01 (sample SAMEA3136726, study PRJEB25190) | human gut metagenome | biome: human gut; feature: human-associated habitat; material: faeces | place: Austria | collected 2013
ATGCAAAAATGAAAAATCTTGCGTTAAGAGAGTGGGATTGTCCGCAGTGCGAGACTCGTCGAAAACTAAACTTGCCGAGGTGGGGGAGGATGTCACAATTAAGACAAGAGAAATAAGGAAAGGATTTATTTATGAAATTAATATCTTGGAACGTAAATGGACTTCGTGCCTGCGTAAAAAAAGGATTTGAAGACTTTTTCAAAGAGACGGATGCAGACATTTTCTGTGTACAGGAAACAAAGCTTCAAGAAGGACAGATTGACTTTGCACCAGAAGGGTATGAATGTTACTGGAACTATGCAGAGAAAAAAGGTTACTCTGGCACAGCCGTATTTACGAAGAAACACCCATTAAAAGTGTGGAATGGAATCGGAATGGAAGAACATGATCAGGAAGGCAGAGTTATCACATTAGAATTTGAAGATTTCTTCTTTGTAACTGTATACACACCAAATTCTCAGTCAGAATTGAAGCGTTTAGACTATCGCATGAAATGGGAAGATGATTTCAGAGAATATTTACAGGAACTTGATAAAGAAAAACCAGTCATTATGACGGGTGACCTTAATGTGGCACATGAAGAAATTGACCTTAAAAATCCAAAAACAAATAAAAAGAATGCCGGATTTACACAGGAAGAGAGGGATAAATTTACAGAACTCTTAGGTGCGGGATTTGTTGATAGTTTCCGTTATCTTAACCCAGAACTTGCAGGAGCTTATACATGGTGGTCTTATCGCTTCAAAGCAAGAGAAAAAGATGCTGGATGGCGTATTGATTACTTTGTAGTATCCGAACGATGGAAAGAAAAGATAGAAGATGCCATTATATATAAGACGGTCATGGGTTCTGACCACTGTCCGATAGGATTGCAGATGAAATAATAATTTGCAGCAGGCAAGGTTGATGCTCACCCCCATGTGAGAAGATATCTTCTCGCATGGGGAGCTGTCTTTGGCTGGAGAGAGTTATTATTTAAATTGTTATAATGGACTGAAAGGAAAAGATTATGGAAAAGATATTAATAATAGTAGATATGCAAAAAGACTTCGTGGATGGTTCTCTTGGGACAAAAGAAGCACAGGCGATTGTTCCAGCGGTGAAAGAGAAAATTGAGAATTTTAATGGAGATATTATCTTTACAAAGGATACACATGGGGAAGATTATATGAATACACAGGAAGGGCAGAATCTTCCGATTCCTCATTGTATTAAAGGAACACCAGGGCATGAGATTATAAATGAACTTCAGCCATATGTTAAAAAAGCACTTGCTGTTTTTGAAAAGGAAACGTTTGGTTCTCGTAAGCTGGCGAATTTCTTAAAAGAACTTCATAAAGAAAAAGAGATAGAGTCTATAGAACTTATTGGATTATGCACAGATATTTGCGTTGTGTCTAATGCATTACTTATAAAAGCATTTTTGCCGGAAGTACCGATTTTGGCAGATAGTAACTGTTGTGCGGGAGTAACACCGGAGAAGCATGAAAGTGCGTTGGAAACAATGAGGTCTTGCCAAATTCTGGTTTGTGAGGCTGCAAAGCAGACGAACTCCTGAAGCTAAATAAAGCATATTTGTGACTTTAGTCGCGGCGGTTTGAATGTTCGCTTATGCGCTCGCATCCAACGCGCCGCGACTAAAAACACAAATATGGATTATGAAGTTCGCTGGCTTCGTCTGTAGTTCGCTTAATGAATTAAATAGTAATTCTATTAGCAATAGCTTTCCTGTTTGTGTATCTTGCCTTTTTTCACTGTTTCCTTTTTATTTTCTTTCTTCTGGACAACACTCACTCTCCTTTTTGCCTGCTTCGCATTCATGACAAGCATCTGCAGACGGTTCTCAATATTTGCAAAGCTTACGTCCGGATCATAGTCGAGTGGAAGTATCTGTACATCTGGGTAGATTTCTTTTAATTTTTTGGTAATTCCTCGTCCTACTACATGGTTTGGAAGGCATCCAAATGGCTGGAGGATGAGGAAGAATTTGCAACCATGTTTGGCATGATGCAGGATTTCTCCTGGAATTAATACACCTTCTCCAGCATCGAAGGTATGGTGAATGATTGGGTCGCTGTCTTTTACAAGTTCATCCATTCGGCAGGCTGGTTCGTAGAGCGGATGTTCTTTGGCAATGGAGTCTGTCAATTTATGGGCAAAGTCAAAGATGGTATCTGCGGTACGGTACCATACCTTCTGGTCAATCGGTTTATTTAAGTGATATTCTTTTATCTGGGCATCCTGATAGAAGTAAGTTTTGCGAATAACATCTGTCATTCTTGCCTCAATAATTTCAAATCCATTTTCTTCTAAGTATGCTTCGATATCGTGATTTGCTCCCGGATGGAAGTTTAGGAGGTACTCTCCGACAATTAATACCTGCTGTTTTAAGTAGGTGCGGTCATATCGAACTTTTTTCATGATTGTGATTGCCTTTTTAAAGCCCTTTCTTGCTCCTGCAATTCCGTGTTTTTCAAGGCCTTCGATTACTTCATCTAAGGCTTTTTCAAATGCGACATCTGCATCTCCTTTTGTCAGTTCATATGGACGGATTTTTCGAAGAAGTTCCTCTAATACATCGATCATTGGCAGGGCAAATGCAATTCTTGCTGCGGATAAAATGTTCATTTTAAAGCCAGGATGCATATCATGGGAATCGGCATCATCGTTGGTCAGTATTGGAACATCGGCATATCCGGCATCATCTAAGGCTTTTCTTAATAAAGCGCCATAGTGTGTCAGACGGCAGTCTCCCACATATTTTCCCATACCGATAGCAACTTTCTGTCCATCATATTTGCCGCTTCTAAGTGCCGCTAAAGCTTCGCCGATAACAATCTGTGCCGGGAAACAAATGTCATTATGTACATACTGTTTTCCAAGACGGATGGCTTCTTCTCGTCCAATGTCTAATGGAATGGCCTTGATTCCCTGTGTGGAAAGTGCCGCAGACATGACACGGCAGAACGCATGAGAAGTATTTGGCACAAGTACAACTCTTTCTTTACGGCTTTCTTTTGTAAATTTCACTGGATATGGCTCTGCTAATGGTTTTACTTCATGGACTAACTTTTTCTCTCGACCCATTTCTACTGTTTCTAAGAAAGAGCGGACACGGATTCCCAAAGGTCCTTGAATATCACTTTCATCCACCTTTAAAATGAGCGGTGTTTTACCGGAAATTTCTTTCATCATACGGACAATCTCATCGGATAAATACGCATCATGACCGCAGCCGAAACTTACAACCTGCACATATTCAAGATTCTCGCTCTGCGCTGCTAAAATCGCAGAAGATAACATTCTCGCATGATAATTATTTACCACATCAATACGACTTCGGTGAAGGTCTGTGCGATTCACTTCTGATAAAGAATCCGCGGTAAGTACTGGGATTCCCGCCTTTGTAAACATTAGCGGGAGGTCATGATTTACCAATGCATCGTTCTGATATGGACGGGAGGCCAGTACTACGGCAAACTTTCCTGCTTTTTGTACATCTTCAAGGACTTTTGCTCCTGCCTTTTTCAGTTCTGTATCAAAACTCTTTTGTGCCGCATCTCCTGCTTTTATGGCTGCTAAAGTTTCTTCTTTTGTAATTCCAAAAGTTTCACTCATATACGCAACAAGCTGTTTCTGGCGGTCTTTTTTCGTATACCAGTGAAACAATGGTGCGTCATATGGCACACCCCATTTTTCAGATGGATTATCTGAGTTTCTTATGACGATTGGATATCCTTTTACAACTGCACACATAGACTGGCTGGTTTCTTCCGTATTTTCCGTTGGAACTGTTGTTACGGATGGCATGAAGATTCGGTCTACTTTATGCTTTACAAGATTTCTTATATGACCATGTACCAGCTTTGCAGGGAAACATACGGTGTCCGATGTTACTGCAGAAAGTCCATCCTCATACATTTTTCTTGTACTTTTATCTGAAATGCGTACTGTATATCCCAATGCCTGCCAAAAGGTTTTCCAGAATGGCATGGTATCCCAGTAGGATAATACTCTTGGCAAACCGATGACTTCTGTTCTCTGCTTTGTGCTTTCTTTTCCATGTTCTTTGATGTTTTCCCCGACATGTTCTGTAGAATGTTCATTTTTATATGTATTCGAAAGATTATGTGGATAATCTTTAAATAACAGCTCTTCTCTTATCTTATAAAGGTTTGGCACTGCATTTACCTTTTGCAGTTTTTCTTTTACCTGCCGGTTTACTTCTTTATCCTTTGGATTACCGATAACCTCTCCACGCTCACAACGATTATTTGTCACCCAGGAATTTCCGTTAGAAAACTTCACAATCGTTCTGTTACAGTGGTTTCCGCAGAATGGACATGGGGAATTAGCATCCTGTGTATAAGAAAAAGTATCTAAGTTCTGTAAATCCCAGATTTCTTCTGTTTCTGGACTTTTCTCGTATTTTTCCTTTGCAATAAGAGCCATTCCAATCGCACCCATAATTCCAGGATAAGGCGCTCTTACTACATCTCTTCCCACATACTCTTCCATCGCACGAAGAACCGCATCGTTCTCAAAGGTTCCACCCTGTACAACAATCTTCTTACCAAGAGAATCCAGATTGGAAACACGGATAACTTTCGTAAATACATTCTCAATGATGGAACGGCAAAGTCCCGCCATAATGTCTTCAGAAGTTCTTCCATTTCGCTGTTCGGTGATAATACCGCTGTTCATAAATACGGTACAACGGCTTCCAAGTACCGCAGGATTCTTTGAAGAAAATGCAGTCTTTGCGATTTCTTTTGTTGGGATATGCAAAGAAGACGCAAAGTTCTCAAGGAAAGAACCACAGCCGGAAGAACAGGCTTCATTTAAAAGAATATTGGTGATAACACCATTTTCCAGCCAAATTGCCTTCATATCCTGTCCGCCAATATCCAGAATAAATGATGCATCCTGAATATATTTCTCTGCGGCTCTCGCATGAGCAACCGTTTCTACCGTATGATTCTTTATGTCAAATGCTTTGGAAAAGAGCATTTCTCCATAACCTGTTGTTCCTGCTGAAAGAATTTCAAGCTCCGCCCCTGCCTCTTTATAACGCTCTCTTAAATCAATCAGTGCCTGCTTTGCTACCTTTAATGGGTCACCCTCATTTGGTGCATAAAAAGAATCTAAGATTTCTTCATTATCAGAAAGGAGAACAAACTTCGTTGTCGTACTTCCGGCATCAATACCAAGATAACCTCGCACAACTTCTCCTTTTTGTGGCTTTTTCCATGTAATCTTTTTCTTTTCATGCGCTTTTTCAAAGGCAGCCTTCTCTTCCACAGAAGCAAAAAATGGTCTGGCTTTCTCTTCATTTTCTAAAGAAATATTTGTACCGTTTTTCTTGGCTTCTTCTTTTTGCTGCTGAATTTGTTCTAACTTCTTCAATATGTCTGCTATGGCAACTTTTTTACTGCCCGCAAACATTTCCTTTAATGATAAAGCAGCACCTGCCGCAATCATTAATTCGGGATGTTCTGGAATTAAAATATCTTCTTTTTCTAACTGTAATCTCTCAGAAAATACACGAACCAAGACCGGATTAAAAGTCAGCGGACCACCTTCAAACGCAACCGGACTCTCGATTTCAAGTCCCTGTGCCAGTCCACCGATTGTCTGCTTTGCAATCGCATGAAATGCAGAAAGTGCCAGATCTTCCTTCGCTGCTCCCTGATTCAAAAGCGGCTGAATATCCGTCTTTGCATATACGCCGCAACGACCGGAAATGTCATACACATGCTCACCCTTTGCCGCAAGTGCGTTAAATTCTTCTACCGGAACTTTTAGTACAGATGCAATTTCATCGATAAATGCTCCTGTACCACCGGCACAGCTTCCGTTCATTCGCATATCGGAAACACTTCTCATATGGTCAGTCTCGCTCTCTTTAAAGAAAATCATCTTTGCATCCTGACCACCAAGCTCAATTGCGGTTCCGACTTTCTCATACTTTTTCTGAAGTGCAATCGCATTCGCTGCTACCTCCTGTGCAAACGGAACACCCACACTTTCCGCAATCGGCTTTGCCCCGGAACCAGTCAGACACACTCTGACTTTCTGCCCGGGCATTTTTTCATCGAACTTTTTCAATATCTCAAGTACACTCTTTAACTGATCCGCATGATGTCTCTCATAATTAGAAAATACGACTTTATAATCACTATTGCCTGTCTGCATAACCACAATCTTTGTTGTCGTGGAACCTACATCAATACCGACCAGAACTTCAGGCTGCTCTGCCTTTCTTCTTTCGTCTTTCATAAATAAATCCTTTCGTTTTATAAACATTTACTATCGCATGTTTAAAAAATGCTTTCTGTAAGATGTGCGTTACAATTTGTGGGAGATTTCGCCTGAATGAGGGCGGCGTAGCGGGCTACGTCAACTGAATGAAGGCAAAATATAACGCAAATTGGGGCGTGCAGATTGTAGGAATGATTTTTCAAACACGCTCTAATCTTGCAAAACCTTTTTCTACAAGAAATTCCGGATGATAGGATAATTTTGCCTTTCTAAGTCCTGGCTCTCCTACATCATCTTCTCTGTTCACATACTTCAGCCCATCCGCTTCATGGACCAAAAACTGCTGGTTAATAATCGCATATGCTCCCGGCACCTCAGAAAATGCCTTTTCAATGTGAACAACCAGTGTATCCTCATTAATCTGCTCCCCAACTGCAAAAGCAACCACTTCTCCATCTGCACGAATCAATCCTCCCTTTAACCCAAGGAATTTTCTTTCTCTTAATGCATTCTCAGAAACACAGGCTTCCGCATGTTTTTCTATATTTCCTGGCTCACAGTTTATTTCTTTCCATTTATATAACATTGCAAGACAATCATCAATATTATCATCAGTTATTTTTTCATAAGCCCAGTCATAAGTCTTTATAAATTTATTAACATGATTCTTTTTTCCATGAAATTTCTTTCCTTTTAACCCAATCAGCTTCTCACATTCATAAATATAATCTGCACTATCCCTGTCAAATTCGATTTCAAACCTTCCTGGCATGTGTTCTTCAAGCCATGCCTCATTCTCTCTGTATACACAATGTAGCTTTAAAGGCTCTTCATTTTCCTTACAATGTGCCTTTAATGCAAGCAAAGCCTTTTCCGGGCTGGCATCCCCTATCGGAAAGCTGTAACTGCTGCCATCTTCTGTTGTACGGAAAATCAGCATATCTTCACACACTGTATACTCTAATAAATAAAAGTCTTTCCACAGATATACTGCGGCAAAAGACATATCGCAGCTTCGAGAATTTGCCTTTTTCATATATTTATCAATAATCTCTTTATCACTTGCCTTTACAGGCTGAAAATCCATAGTCTACCTCTTTTCTACTATTTTCTCTTTGTTATTTATTTACAACATAAAACCACGGTATTCTTCGTTGTTACATTCTATATCAATTCAGGATACCATGGTTTTTATTATATTGGATTACAAATCACCAAACGGATTACATATAAATCTATCCGTAACTCATGCAATAAATCATGTGCGAAATGTATCTTACTATATATAACTTATTTTTCCGCAAATTACAATACCTTTTCTACTCGAGCTTGTTTGAAAAATGCTTTCTGCAGATATGCGTTACAATTTGTGGAAATAATTTTTCAAACACCCTTAGGCATTTAAAAGATTCTCTAAAGTAGCGCGGATTGCTTTAATAAAGTCTTCGCTGTTTACTGTATTTACATTTTCTAAAGTTGTGATTAATGCTAAGTCTTTTGTCATTGTTCCGCTCTCAATTGTATCAATCGTTGCTTTTTCTAACTTATCTGCAAATGTCACTAACTCATCAATTCCGTCTAACTTACCACGCTTTCTAAGAGCTCCTGACCATGCAAAAATAGTTGCAACAGAGTTTGTAGAAGTTTCTTCACCTTTTAAATGTTTGTAATAATGTCTCTGTACTGTACCGTGTGCTGCCTCGTATTCTGTTGTTCCGTCTGGTGCAACAAGTACGGAAGTCATCATTGCAAGAGAACCAAATGCAGTCGCAACCATATCACTCATTACGTCTCCATCGTAGTTCTTACAAGCCCAGATATATCCACCTTCAGAACGGATAACTCTGGCAACCGCATCATCAATTAATGTATAGAAATATTCAATACCGGCTTCCTCGAACTTCTCTTTATAATCTGCATCGTAAATATCCTGGAAGATATCCTTAAATGTATGGTCGTACTTCTTAGAAATTGTATCCTTTGTCGCAAACCATAAATCCTGATGGGTTTCTAATGCATAATTAAAACAAGATCTCGCAAAACTGTCGATAGAACTATTCAGGTTATGCATTCCCTGTACGATACCAGGACCATCAAATTCATGAATCAGCTCTCTTGTTTCTGTTCCATCTTCTGCAGTGTACACAATCTCTGCCTTACCTTTTCCAAGAATCTTCATCTCAGAAGCTTTATAAACATCTCCATAAGCATGTCTTGCGATCGTGATTGGTTTCTTCCATGTCTTTACAGTAGGCTCGATTCCCTTTACTACGATTGGCGCACGAAATACTGTACCATCTAAGATTGCACGAATGGTTCCGTTAGGGCTCTTGTACATTTCTTTTAAATTATATTCTTTTATACGGGCTGCATTTGGAGTAATGGTAGCACATTTAACCGCTACCCCATACTTCTTAGCTGCCAATGCAGAATCTACTGTAACCTGGTCATTTGTCGCATCTCTGTATTCAAGACCAAGATCATAATACTCTGTCTTTAAATCAATAAAAGGAAGCAGAAGCTCATCCTTAATCATCTTCCAGAGAATTCTGGTCATCTCGTCTCCATCCATCTCCACTAATGGAGTTGTCATCTTAATCTTATCCATTGTATATCTCCCTTCCATATCACTCAATTATTTGCATTTCATTCATTTGAACTTGTGAAGCTCCTGGAACTTGCTTTATCTAGAATGCCATTACCCAGACTTCTCGCTTAATTTCCTAAAACAGCAAATTATTCTTCAAAACCTGCTATTCGTTATTATATAGTAAAGCACATACAAAATGCAAGTTTTTTTGTCTGACAATTCATTTTTTACAACTCTTTACTGTCTAAAACTATCGTAAACGGACCATCATTTAACAATTCTACCTTCATATCCGCTCCAAAAACACCATGTTCTACCTTCGGCACTTTATCCTTACATACTCGTATAAACTCCTCATACATTTCTTCTGCCTTCTGTGGGTTTCCCGCTTTTACAAAACTTGGCCTTCTTCCTTTTTTGCAATCCGCAAGTAAGGTAAACTGAGAAACTACCAACAGTTCTCCATTCACATCCTGAAGGGAAAGGTTTGTCTTTCCTGCCCCAGAGAGAAGTTCCTGTGCTTTTGCAGGGTCATTGTCATAAGTGTTGTCCGGTTCTGTATAGTAAAGAGTGTCCGGAGTAAACAGGGAGTATGCCGGTTCTGCATAGTCCTCAGAAATAAATGCGAACTGGCAGAATTCTTCTTTATTTAATGCATAGGCAATTGCCTGACGTACATTGACATCCTTCTGAATCAATGCGCCGTAGGAGTTGTAAACCTCGAAAGTCACTTTGGCAGACTGACCGATGTTCGAAGCGGGCACCGTAACGGTCACGGCAGCATCGCCCTCGCCTTCGGTAGCCGAAAGGCGCACCCAAGTCTGTTCGTCCTCGACGATAGCACGCCAGGGACGGTTCGTTTCAACGATAAAAGTACCGTTGTACTCATCTGCGGGCTGTCCCTCCGCATCGAACGTCAGGTTCTCCGGCGTGACGTTCAGATAGGGAGCGCCCATGTCGTCATTGTCGTCGGTACATCCCGCGAACACCACTACGGCGAACACGGTCAATGCACTGAAGAGCAATTTCCAAATGCTACTCTTTTTCATAAACAATTAAATTTTAGAGTGATATAAAAATAGGTTAAAAATAACTTCATCGTCTTGCATATTTACTCAGGCCACTTATTCTTAAACTTTTTGTGAAAATACTATTTTTTCCTGTTTCGACAATAATTCGAACACTATTTTCGTATTACAATCCCGTTAAATCAAATATAACGACACACCGGATTTTTATTTCGTATCAAAAACCCCACCAAACCGTATTCTTTCCCGGCAAAATAAACACAAAAGGCGTGCAGTTTTGACCGCACGCCTTTTTTCCGAGAAATACGTCCGGTCAGCGAATCCGGTCGAGCGACCGCACCAGCTTTTCGTCCCGGAAGATCGCCCGCAAAGCCAGCAAGTCGAAAACCAGGCAGACCAACGGGAAAACGAGCGAAATTTTAAGGGTATGGGAGTAAAATTCACTGTCCGCGAAGTAACGGTTGCAAAGGTAGAAATAGATTCCCATCATCGCCCCGGCACCGATGAGGAGCACCAACTCGA
>OLPA01003594.1_pt1 | contig 10400 bp, 8 predicted proteins | sample 1672811 | NCBI WGS metagenome assembly OLPA01 (sample SAMEA3136726, study PRJEB25190) | human gut metagenome | biome: human gut; feature: human-associated habitat; material: faeces | place: Austria | collected 2013
GGCGGACTGGCTCTGTTCCTGTACGGAATGGATACCATGGGCCAGGGACTTGAAAAGCTGTCCGGCGGCCGCCTGGAGCGGATCCTGGAAAAGCTCACATCCAACCCCATTAAGGCAGTACTTCTGGGCACCGGCGTTACGGCTGTGATCCAGTCGTCTTCAGCCACTACTGTTATGGTCGTCGGCTTTGTAAACTCTGGAATTATGAAGCTGACCCAGGCTGTGGGCATCATCATGGGAGCCGACATCGGTACTACCGTGACGTCCTGGCTCTTAAGCCTTACGGGAATCGAAAGCGGGAACTTTTTTGTACAGCTGTTAAAGCCGTCGTCCTTCTCCCCGGTTCTGGCACTGATCGGCATGATCTTCATCATGTTCACGAAAAATGAGAAGAAAAAGAACCTGGGAACCATTATGATCGGATTTGCCATTCTGATGTTTGGTATGGAGACCATGAGCGACGCGGTGAAGCCCCTGGCGGATGTGCCGGAATTCACCGGGCTCCTGACAATGTTCTCCAACCCGATCCTGGGAATGATCGCAGGAGCGGTCCTTACTGCCATCATCCAGAGTTCTTCTGCATCCGTCGGTATCCTGCAGGCCCTCTGCGCCACTGGAGCCGTAAGCTTTGGAAGCGCCATTCCCATCATCATGGGACAGAATATCGGTACCTGTGTGACTGCCATGATCTCTGGTATCGGAGCCAGCAAGAACGCAAGACGGGCTGCACTGGTACACCTGTATTTCAACATCATCGGAACGGCTGTGTTTATGATCGTATTCTACACGGTCAACGGCTTTATACACTTTGATTTCCTGGACGGAGCGGCCAGTGCCATGGGCATCGCTGTGGTCCACAGCGCCTTTAACGTGGCATCCACGATCCTGCTTCTGCCATTTTCCAAGGTGCTTGTGAAGTTAGCGACCTTAACGATCCCGGACGAGCAGGAAAAGGAGCTGGCGGCAGGCATCGCCGCCGGGGAAGAGGAGTTCCGCCTTCTGGATCCCCGTTTCCTGGAGACTCCCGGCTATGCCGTAGAGCAGTGCCGTCTTGTGACCACCCATATGGCCCAGACTGCCAGGGAGGGCTTTTTAAAGGCCATGGAGCTCCTGGATTCCTATGACCAGGAAAAGGCCGACCAGGTGGCTGCCATCGAGGACCTGGTGGATAAGTACGAGGACCATCTGGGGACCTATATGGTAAAGGTGGGAAGCCAGCAGCTTTCCAAGAACGACAGCCATACGGTCTCCCTGCTCCTTCACTGCATCGGAGACTTTGAGAGGATCTCCGACCATGCCATGAACTTAATGACAGCGGCCAAGGAGATGCACGATAAAAATATGGAATTCTCCAAAAAGGCAGAGGAGGAATTAAAGGTATTTTTAAATGCCGTTACAGAGATCCTGGATCTTTCTGTTACGGCCTTCGAGAACAACGATGTAAAGAAGGCTTCCCTGGTGGAGCCGCTTGAGGAGGTCATCGACGATCTGAACACCTGTGTGAAGGCCAACCACATCAAGCGTCTCCAGAAGGGAAAATGTACCATCGAGCAGGGCTTCGTTCTGTCGGATATCTCCACCAACTTAGAGCGTGTGTCCGACCACTGCTCCAATATCGCCATCAGTGTCATTGAGATCGACCGGGATGGCTTCGATGCCCACGGTTATCTGGAAAACTTAAAGCGGGACGACGATCCCCGGTTCCAGGGAATGGTGGAAAGTTACAGAAAGAAATATACGCTTCCGGCGTAAAAGAGAAAGCCGCCTATGCAGTTTCTGCCAGGCGGCGGATCTTTATCCGGAAAGGACAGGAGGAGAGCGGATATGGCGCTGATCTATGCAGTGGAAGATGATAAGAATATTCTGGAGATCGAGATGTTTGCCTTAAAAAACAGCGGCTACCAGGTGGACGGCTTTGAATGTGCCCGCGATTTTTATAAGAAGCTGGATGAGCGGCAGCCGGATCTGGTCCTTCTGGATATCATGCTGCCGGACGAGGATGGCCTTGAGATCGTCGGAAAGCTCCGGAGACGGCCCGAGACCAAGAAGCTCCCGGTGATCATGGTCACGGCCAAGACCACAGAGATCGACAAGGTCAAGGGCCTGGATGTGGGCGCCGATGATTACCTGACAAAGCCCTTCGGCGTTATGGAGCTGATCGCCAGGGTCAAGGCGGTGCTCCGCAGGACCATGGAGGAGGAGAAGTTCTTAAGCCTGGGAGATGTGTTCCTGGACGACGAAAAGCATATGGTCTATGTAAAGGACCAGCCTTGCAGCCTGACGTTCAAGGAGTATGAGCTCTTAAAGCTGCTGCTCCACAATGCCGGAATCGTGGTGACCCGGGAGATCATCCTGGAGCGTGTCTGGGGAATTGACTTCGAGGGAGAATCCAGGACCCTGGACATGCATATCCGGACCCTCAGGCAGAAGCTGGGGGATGCCGGGACCATGATCCGGACCGTGCGGAACGTAGGCTATATGATCGAATAGGCGGGATGAGATGAAACGGAGAATCCATATTGAGCTTCTGGTTACGTCAGGGTTAGCCATCCTCCTGACGCTGACCTTTGCCATGTTTGTGTTTTACGGGCTGTTCCGGTCCCAGATCATCCGGGATCTGGAGACCGATGCACGGGTCATGAAGAACATGGGCGTTTTTGACGATATTTCCAGGATGGCAGAGAAAAACGGCTCCATCAGCAGCGAGGACCTGCGGATCACAGTGGTGAGCCCCGGAGGAGACGTCCTGTTTGACAGCAGCGCCGATGCGGCGGCCATGGAAAACCATGAGGACCGGCCTGAGATCCGGACGGCTCTGGAAGCAGGGGAGGGAAGCGGCAGCCGGCGCTCAGAGACCATGGACAAGAACCTGTTTTATTATGCCGTCCGTATGGAAAACGGAAATGTCTTAAGGATCTCCAGGGAGGCAGACAGCTTTTTTGCGGTATTCCAGAATATGCTGCCCACGGTGCTGGAGGTGTCCCTGGTGCTGTTTGTCCTCAGTATATTTTTATCCAATTATTTTACAAAGACCCTGGTGGGGCCCATTGAGGAAATGGCCAGGAATATTTCTGATCCCGGCCAGGAGGTGGTATACAGGGAGCTGGAGCCCTTTGTGGCCACCATCCGGCAGCAGCACGACGACATCATAAAAAGCGCCCAGATGCGCCAGGAGTTCACAGCCAACGTGTCCCACGAGCTGAAGACGCCGCTGACTGCCATTTCCGGGTACGCGGAGCTGATCGAGCACGGCATGGCGGATGCGGAGAATTCCAAGCGGTTTGCCGGGGAGATCCATAAAAATTCCGTGCGGCTTTTATCCCTGATCAACGATATCATCCAGCTTTCCCAGCTGGACGGAGGGAAGAATCACAGCGAGTATGCGGATATTGATCTGTATAAGCTGGCGGCTGAATGTGTGGATATGCTGAAGATGAACGCCAGAAAGCAGAATGTGACCATGAAGCTCTGCGGAAAGCCATGTACGGTGTATGCGGACCGTCAGCTCATGGAGGAGCTCCTCTATAATCTGTGCGACAATGCCATCCGGTATAATAACCGGGGCGGCTCTGTGACGGTCACGGTGGATGAAAAAGACGGCCATGTGTTCCTTTCCATTAAGGACACGGGGATCGGGATCCCCACGGAGCACCAGGATCGGGTGTTTGAACGGTTCTACCGGGTGGATAAGAGCCGTTCCAAGGCCACTGGAGGAACGGGACTGGGTCTTGCCATTGTAAAGCATATCGTGGCCCAGCACGGCGCGTCCATCTCCCTGGAGAGCCAGGAGGGGAAGGGGACGGAGATCCGGGTGGAATTTTCGGATGCCCTGAAGCAGCAGATGGAAGAACGGGCAGAGAATGCTTAAAATAAACAGACGATGGATTTTGGGGATGCCTTCCGGGCCTCCCCTTTTCTGGTTGTATCCTTCCGGGAAAAGGCCTGGAGTGTAAAACCAGCCTCCTGTTTTTTGTGGCTTTTGCCCATTGACGGCGGTGGAAAAGCCGGGTATGATAAAGCCAGACCAGAGATCTGAAAGGTCCCGGCTTTCTCACTCACCCGGCCTTATGTTTTCCGGCGGTTCCGCCAAAGTTTCCCGAAGAAATCGTTGACTTTTTCCTGGAAGTATATTATGATTGGAATATAACAGAACGTTTGTTCGCATTTGGAGGATGAATATGAATAAAGAAGATAAATTGAAAGCCCTGGACGCGGCCCTGACCCAGATCGAGAAAGCCTATGGAAAGGGATCTGTGATGAAGCTGGGAGACTCTGGCGCAAATATGAATATCGAGACGGTGCCCACCGGTTCCTTAAGCCTGGATATCGCTCTGGGACTGGGAGGCGTTCCCAAGGGACGTGTGATCGAGGTCTACGGCCCGGAGTCCAGCGGTAAGACCACCGTTGCCCTTCATATGGTGGCGGAGGTACAGAAGCGAGGAGGGATCGCCGGCTTTATCGATGCGGAGCATGCCCTGGATCCCGTTTACGCGAAGAACATCGGCGTGGATATCGATAACCTGTATATTTCCCAGCCAGATAACGGTGAACAGGCCCTGGAGATCACAGAGACAATGGTCCGCTCCGGCGCTGTGGATATTGTGATCGTGGACTCTGTGGCAGCCCTGGTGCCCAAGGCGGAGATCGACGGTGATATGGGAGATTCCCATGTGGGCCTTCAGGCCCGTCTGATGTCCCAGGCCCTCAGAAAGCTGACAGCAGTGATCAGCCGGACCAACTGTATCGTGATCTTTATCAACCAGCTCCGTGAAAAGGTAGGCGTGATGTTCGGAAATCCGGAAACCACCACCGGCGGCCGCGCGCTGAAGTTCTATTCCTCCGTCCGCCTGGATGTGAGAAGGACCGAGTCCTTGAAGCAGAGCGGTGAGGTGATCGGAAACCATGTGCGGGTAAAGGTAGTAAAGAATAAGATCGCACCGCCGTTTAAGGAGGCCGAGTTTGATATTATGTTCGGTAAAGGGATCTCCAGAGAAGGCGATGTGCTGGATCTGGCGGCAGATGCCAATATCGTAGAAAAGAGCGGCTCCTGGTACGCCTATAAGGGTGCAAAGATCGGTCAGGGCCGTGAGAATGCCAAGCAGTACCTGGCCCAGAATCCGCTGATCTGCGAGGAGATCGAAAACCAGGTGAGAGAGCTCCACGGCCTGGAGGCCCAGCACGTGGCGGCCGGAGAACCGTCTGGTGAGGCGGCAAAGGAGAACGGCGTACCGGCAGACGCTGGAAATATGACCGCTGGAATGGAAAAGGAAGAGGCGGAGAGATAATGAAGGAATGGAAGCTGGAAGGCGTATCCGGGCCGGAGGGACCGTCCTTACAGTCCGGGAATGCCGGGGATGAAAAAGAGGCCAGGAACAAGGCTGTCTACTATCTCCAGTTTTCCAGTAAGACCGAGTGGGAACTGCGTAAGAAGCTGGCAGAACAGGGATTTCTGCCGGCTTCTGTTGATTCTGCCATCCGTTTTGTGAAGGCCCACCGGTATCTGGACGACGGAGAATATGCAGCCCGTTATATAGAGAGGAACCAGAGGAAGAAAAGCAGGAAGCAGATGGTCTTTGAGCTGCGCCAGAAGGGGATCGACGAGGAGACGTTAAATGCGGCCTTTGAGGAAAACCCTGTGGACGAGGAGGAGCAGATCCTAAGGCTCCTGGAAAAGAAGGGCTACCGGGGAGAGGAAGCCGAAAGGGAAGAAAAACAGAAAATCTCCGCCTATCTGGCCCGGAAGGGCTTCGCTTATGAGGCCATCCAGAGGGCTATGATTAATTATGCACGGAAAAACAGAGATTGAAAGCAATATACTTGACATAATGTATAAAACAGTTTAAAATTGAAGTGTTGTACAATGAAAACTAAATAAAGGAGGTGCTCCTGTGTCATCAATAATAAGCGCGTTGATCGCAGCGGTTATTGTGGCTCCTATTACCTGGCTTGCAGCTGTGGCTTACCGGAAGAAAAGCTATGAGAGCAAGATCGGAAGCGCAGAAGAAAAGTCCAGAGAAATAATAGATGAAGCATTGAAGGTCGCAGAGACGAAGAAAAAAGAAGCTCTCCTGGAAGCCAAGGAAGAGAATTTGAAGGCAAAAAATGAGCTGGAGAAGGAAACCAGGGAACGAAGGGCAGAGATTCAGCGCTATGAGCGCCGCGTACTCAGCAAAGAGGAGAATCTGGATAAAAAAGCAGAGGCAATGGAACGGAAAGAGTCCAGCCTGGCGTCCAGAGAGGACTCTTTAAAGAAACGCACCGCCGAAGTGGAGGAACTGTTTGCGAAAGAGCAGGAGGAGCTGGAAAAGATCTCCGGCCTCACTTCTGACCAGGCAAAAGAGTATCTTCTGAAGTCTGTGGAAGCGGATGTGAAGCATGACACTGCCAAGCTCATCAAGGAACTGGAAACCAGGGCAAAGGAAGAAGCAGACAAAAAGGCCAAGGAGTATGTGGTCACAGCCATCCAGAGATGTGCGGCTGACCATGTGGCAGAGACCACAGTTTCTGTGGTACAGCTCCCCAGCGATGAGATGAAGGGACGCATCATCGGAAGAGAGGGACGGAATATCCGTACTCTGGAGACCATGACCGGCGTTGAGTTGATCATTGACGATACTCCGGAGGCTGTCGTACTGTCCGGCTTTGATCCGGTCCGCAGAGAAGTTGCCAGGATCGCCCTGGAGCGTCTGATCGTGGATGGACGTATCCATCCGGCCAGGATCGAGGAAATGGTGGAGAAAGCGCAGAAGGAAGTCGAGAACATGATGCGCGAAGAAGGAGAGGCAGCCGCCCTGGAGGTAGGGATCCACGGAATCCATCCGGAGCTGGTGAAACTCCTTGGAAAGATGAAGTTCAGGACCAGTTATGGGCAGAATGCACTGAAGCATTCCATCGAGGTCGCCCAGCTTTCCGGTCTGCTGGCTTCTGAGATCGGCGTGGATGTGAGACTGGCAAAGCGTGCCGGTTTATTACACGACATTGGAAAATCTGTCGATCACGAGATGGAGGGCTCCCATGTACAGCTGGGATCCGAGCTCTGTAAGAAATATAAGGAGTCGGCTACGGTCATCAACGCGGTGGAATCCCACCATGGCGATGTGGAACCCACCAGCCTGATCTCCTGTATCGTCCAGGCAGCAGATACGATCTCTGCCGCAAGACCCGGCGCCAGAAGAGAAACGCTGGAAACATACACCAACCGCTTAAAGCAGCTGGAGGATATCACCAATTCCTTCAAGGGAGTGGATAAGTCCTTTGCGATCCAGGCAGGACGCGAGGTACGTATCATGGTCGTACCGGAACAGGTCAGCGATGACGATATGGTTCTGATGGCCAGAGAAATCTCTAAGAAGGTGGAGTCCGAACTGGAATATCCGGGACAGATCAAGGTCAATGTGATCCGGGAATCCAGAGTAACGGATTACGCAAAATAAGAGCACAGAACGATAAGAAAGATCCGGAGGTATATGGGGAGACCCTGTACCGCCGGATTTTTTATGTCATAGGGGCGGAAGGGGGACTGGATCCGGACAACGCATTGGGGCAGACGTTTATCGGCGTTAATTTGTGACAGTTCAGCCGTGTATCTTCTTGTCCGCTGTTAGCGGACAAGAAGCATCGGGCGTCTGCCCTATGGAGAACCAGACAGGAAAACACTTATGAAAACAAGTTTTCAACGCGTTTTCCCATCTGGTTCTCCGCATGGCTGAACTATTACGTTAATTTGTAAAAAAGTATTGACGATTCAGAAAATGTGGTGTAAAATCCAGAGTAACGAAAAGTTACCAGAGAAAGCCGGGGCGGTACAAACGCCCGGGAGGAAACAGGATGAACAAGAAAACGGCGATCGTATCAGTACAGATGAATATGATGGGTCTGATGTGCGGCATGGCCATGTGCGGCATGATTTTTTGCGTGGAAAAAATTGCAGACCAGAATCATTCCTGTATGGATTGTGAGTAGTCAGATATCCTGTGATCAACAAAGAGGGTAAACCGCAGTTCCTAAGGGGCTGCGGTTTTTTGTTTGCGCGGGCGGCGAAAAAAGCGGCCGGTCCGCCGGAGAAAAGGAGAAAAGCATGGAAAATAAGACTCCGATCATCCGTATGGATGGTCTTGGAAAAGCGTTTACAGGGAGCCAGGGAACGGTCCGGGCGCTGGAGGACATCAGTCTGGAGATCATGCCTGGGGAGATCTTCGGGATCATCGGCCTTTCGGGGGCAGGAAAAAGCACCCTGGTGCGGTGTATGAATTATCTGGAGGTCCCCACCGAGGGAGAGGTCTATTATGACGGAAAGCCCCTGTCGGAAATGCAGGATGCTGAGTTAAGAAAGGTCCGCCAGTCCATGGGAATGATCTTCCAGCAGTTCAATCTGCTGGCCCAGAGGACAGTCCTGGGAAATATCTGTTTCCCCATGGAGATCGCAGGGACTCCCAGAGAAGAAGCAAAGGCCAGGGCCCGGGAACTTTTAAAGCTGGTGGGACTGGAGGACCGGGAAAACGCATATCCGGCACAGCTTTCCGGAGGCCAGAAGCAGAGGGTAGCCATTGCCAGGGCCATTGCCACCAATCCAAAGGTACTCCTCTGTGACGAGGCCACCAGCGCCCTGGATCCCAATACCACCAAAGCGATCCTTCAGCTTTTGAAGGAGATCAACCAGTCCATGGGCATTACAGTCGTCATCATCACCCATGAGATGGCCGTGATCGAAGCCGTCTGCGACCGGGTGGCCATCATCGACAAGAGCCACATTGCAGAGATCGGCGAGGTGTCCCGGGTGTTCGCAGAGCCCAAGTCCAAAATCGGCCGCCAGCTGATCCTGGGCGACGCAGCGGAAAAAGTAGAATTTGGAACGGGACGGCTGTTCCGTATTATCTTTGACGGCCTGGCGTCCAGTGAGCCGGTGATCTCCAACGTGGTACTGGCATGTAAGGTGCCGGTGAACATCATGTACGCAGCCACCAGGGATATAAAGGGAAAGGCAGCAGGACAGATGATCATTGAGCTGCCGGATCATGAGCCGGACATCGAAAGGGTCCTCCAGTATCTGGACCGGGCGAAAGTACCTTATGAGGAGGTTGGAAAAAATGAACTCTAATCTGGCATTTCTGTTTTTAGAAGAACTGGGAAATACCCTGATCATGACGTTTGCATCGTCGGCCCTGGCCTATGTGATCGGGATCCCCCTGGGAATCCTGCTTGTTGTCTGGGCAAAGAACGGGATCCGTCCCAACCCCAGGGCCCAGGAGTCCCTGGGCGTGATCATCAACCTGATCCGTTCTGTTCCGTTCCTGATCCTGGTGATCGCCATCCAGAACTTCACCAGAAAGCTGGTGGGCACCAGCGTGGGAACCAAGGCCATTATCGTGCCTCTGACTCTGGCGTCGGCCCCCTATGTGGCCAGGATCGTGGAAGCATCCTTAAACGAAGTGGATCCCGGGGTCATCGAAGCGGCCAAATCCATGGGCGCTTCCACCTGGCAGATCATCGTAAAGGTGCTCCTTCCGGAGGCGAAGCCGTCTCTGATCACCAACGGGGCCATTGCAGTGACCACCATTCTGGGATACTCGGCCATGGCCGGCTTCTGCGGGGCCGGAGGCCTGGGAGCCGTTGCCATCAACTATGGCTACTACCGGTTTGAGGACGGCATCATGTGGATCGCCATTCTCTTCTTAGTGATCCTGGTACAGGCGATCCAGTCCCTGGGCATGACCCTGGTGAAAAAGGTGGACCGGAGGGCCCGTTAGGCTCACGGAAGAAGGCTCTTTAAACGTATGGATCAGATCCTGACCGGCCAAAACCAAAGCGCGCAGGCGGAGGGCGGAACGGTTTTGATATAAATGAAAACATCAAAAGGAGAAAGATCATCATGAGAAAAAACATTTATACATTCCTGGCAGTCGCTTTTGCGGCCGGACTTTTAGCCGGCTGCGGTTCCAAAGATTCCGGTAAGGACACCACCATCGTCGTAGGAGCCAGCCCGGCTCCCCACGCAGAGATCCTGGAGGCGGCGAAGCCGGTGCTGGAGAAGGCAGGCTATACCCTGGAGATCAAAGAGTATAACGATTATGTACAGCCCAATGTGGCCCTGGATGCCGGAGACCTGGACGCCAACTATTTCCAGCACCAGCCGTATCTGGATGAATTTAATGCGGAGAAAAAGACGGAGCTGGCTTCTGCGGCTGTGATCCATTATGAGCCCTTTGGGATCTATGCCGGAAAGACCGCTTCCCTGGAGGAGCTGGCAGACGGAGCCCAGATCGCCGTTCCCAATGACACCACCAATGAGGCCAGGGCTCTCCTGCTTTTAGAGGCCCAGGGGCTCATCGGCCTGAAGGAGGGCGCACCGTCGAATTTCCTGATCGACGCCCAGGGCAAGATCGTAGCCAGAAACCTGCGCG
>OLPA01003602.1_pt1 | contig 10383 bp, 1 predicted proteins | sample 1672811 | NCBI WGS metagenome assembly OLPA01 (sample SAMEA3136726, study PRJEB25190) | human gut metagenome | biome: human gut; feature: human-associated habitat; material: faeces | place: Austria | collected 2013
TGAAAGTTCTGGTACATACGTATATGTTGAATCATAATAATCTTTTATTTTAGTTGCTTCTCCTAACATACTCATTGATTGATTCTTTACTGCGACCTTGTATGTCACATATAATTCTAATGTTTTACCATTTCCATTTACTCCTGTAAAGTTGTAATCTGGTTCTGCAATGGCTCTTTGATAATCTCCTTCTACAACTGTTATTGTCCAATTGCTTAAAGCTTTCTCTTTTTCAGTCTCAGATAAACTTTCGAAGTTTGAAATACTATCTTGTATGTTCTTTTTGTTATATCCATATGTTTGAGTTTTTCCATTAACCGTTACAGTTGCTGCATATACGTCTTTTTCAAGTTTCATATCAAATTCTATTCTCTTTGTTATACCAAAGTTAATATTACTTATTACTTTGTTTTCTTCTGATTTTTTCTCTTTGTTATATATGTCTGTCTGTGCAGTTATCTTAAACCTGTCGATGTTTGTGGTATATTTTGATATATCTTCTAGTTTATATCCTTCATCACCATCTATTTCTTCAAGTCCTTTATTTAAGTTATCTCTATCTGCTTTGCTTTCTTGAGCTTGTGAGCTTTCTGTATTTTTATTATTTGCTCTATATAATGTGTTTTCATATTCTTGTCCATTATATGCGAAAGTAATATAGTAAGTTTTATCTACATCTAATTTTGCAAATTCATAATAACCATTATTATCTGTATTTGTTGTTTGAGTACTGTTATTAGATTTATTGTGTAAAGTAACCGGAATACCAGATATTCCTTTTTCATTACTGTCTTTTAATCCATTAGTTAGAGTTTCTTTTCCTCCTCTTACATCTTTCCAAACAGTTCCGCTTAATTTTAATGTTGGTTTTAATTTTAATAATTCAAAGTCATCATCATCTTCTTGACTTGTGCTTCCATAATTACTTCTATTTACATTTTTAGGTGTTGAATCTCTATCTGCACCATCATCATCTGTTATCTCAGCTATATTCTTTAGGTTTTGAGCTTTTGTTGCTGTGACTTCACACTCAATTTGAACATCTCTATATGCTAACGTTGTTCCATTAAATGCTGCAATTTCTTTATCTTTTAAATATTCTGACACCATTGTTTTTCCATCTTTTGATGGATTTGTCCAACCATATGTTGTATTTATTTTGCTATTTTCTGCAAGTTTTAATCCCTCTGGTAAGTAATCTGTAATTTGTGTTGCTTTTCCGTTAACATTACCTTCATTATATACTCTAATTGTATAAACTACTTTATCTCCTGTAGTTACTTCTAATGCATTCTTTGGATGTGATTTAACTGCTGTTGTTTTTGTACTGTTCTTTAATGCTGCAATTTCAGATGCTGCAATAGAAGGTACTCTAGTTACAGTTGGTGCTTTTCCATTAATTGATGTAATGAATTTTCTTAATGCTAAGTCATATGATGGTTCATTTTTCATTTTAAGAGTTATAGTAGTTTTGTCTTTGCTTATAGTTGATGTCATTGGAGGTGTAACTACATTGTTTGTTTTAGCATTTGGATCTGCATTTTTATATGCAGTTATCGATATTGCTTTTACCATGTATTGTTTTACTCCGTTTGTGTTTGTTCCAAGTTCTTTTTCAACTCTTACTTTTATTCCTCCAGTAAATCTTTCATATCCAGATGGAGCTGCAATTTCTGTTATCCAATAATATTCTGTGTTTGCATTAGATACATTTACACTAGTTAAGTTATATACACCATTTGTGTTGTTAAATATATTTGTTGAGATTGTTTCCCACTTATTATTTCTATATTTGTATAAGTTGAATCTTGCACCTGATAATGCTACATCTGTATTTGAAGAACTTACTTTCTTTATATCTAAATCATATTTTCCTTCTTCTATAATGTCTCCACCATTTATAGTTTCAGTTAATTTTTGTAATTCTCGGTTTGAATTTATGATATACACTGGTTGTGCATTTTCTTTTGAACCAGTATATGTTCCAACATAGTGTTTCATATTATATTCTGCAGTCATGTATTCAAATTCAACTCTAATTTTAAAATTCGTTACCCAATTATTATCTTTTGATGTTTTACCTTTATTTGGATCATTAAACTTAATACTAAAGTTTTCTCCTGATTTTGGATACATAATTTCAGAGTTTCTATCTATCTTTTCTCCTGAAGCAGAAAAATATTTTGCTGTTTTCTGACTATTTGCTTGTGTATATGTTGATATTTTATTTTCACCAACTTTTGTTCCATTTTTATTGTAATATTCAACATATATACCACTAATACCTGAAAAATTAATTGTATTATTACCAACAGTTTTTGTGTAACCTGTATGTGTTACATTTAATTGACTTACTGTATATACACCATTAGATTTAGTTACAGTTGGTTCTGTAGTATTAAGTTTAAGTGTCTGACTTCCATTATTAGCATATTCATTATACATACTTGCTTCAGTTACAAGTTTTTTTACTTCTTGTACAACTTTTCCATTTCCAACTATTTTACCATTTTCATCTGTTGTTGGATTAACAGTTTCAAAGTGTGCATTTATATCATTCCATTTTGCATTCCAATTTAATGAATTTTTATCATCTTTTATTAACTCTGCCCATGTTCCCCAACCTTGGCCTCTTATAAGCCAATATGCTTGTTGTTTTGTATACCAATCAACCAAGCTTGAAGGAAATTTATTAAACTGTGCAAATTTATCTGCATCACTTAAGCTATTAAATCCATTTGTATATGAGCTGTAACTACCTGTAGCATCATTTACTGAAAATATGTAAGCTGCTTGTTTCTTCTGATTCTCAGTTATATTCTCCCAGCTATTTCCACTGCTTTTTTTGTATGTTATGCTCTTAGTTAATTTAGTTATAGGATAACTTCCACCTCTATACCAGTCTGCTGTTTGTGTTAAAAAACTTGTTGATCTATTATCACAATATATGTGATAATTTCCTTTATATGGTACAAAGAAACGATTTAATTCTGATACTGTAAACTCATCTGGAAAATTGCTATTATCTGCTAATCGTTCTACTGGACTGGCAAAAATGTTACTAATTAGTTCTTCATTTTTAGTTAGATTATATATGCCAAATATAGTTAACGCTGATATTAATATTGCTAAACTTATCTTTATAAATTTACTCTTCATTTTCTTCCTCCTTTCCTTATCTATTTCTACGTTTTTTCTTTAAGACTCTTGTTTTAATTTCATATACTCCAAATCCTAAAATTACCATTACTCCAAATGTTATTGCAGTATATGTTATTATTTTACCTGTTACTATTGATATTGCTATATCTGCTTTTGACATATCATCTTCGTTTTCTGCTTTGTTTCCTGGTGTTGAATCTATGTCTTTTAATCCTTGTTCATTATATGCTTCATATATTTCAGCATTATTACTTAATACTCCTAAGCTGTCCTCTGTTATCTTCTTTGTTAACACTAATGTTAACTCTTTTGTCTCTCCTGGGTTGATTATCTCATTTGCTAGACTTGCATTATATACATTTCCGTTATCTGATAAGTACCAGTCTTTATTTAACTCTGTACTAAATCCTACTCCTGCTGGTAAGTAATCTACTACTTTCTTTGCATATCCTGCTACTTCTCCTTCATTTTTTACTACTATCTTGTATTCTATTACCATACTGCTCTTTCCTACGTTGCTTCCTAATACTTCTACTTTTGCTGTCTTTGAGTTATTATGCTCATCTGTTCTTGTTCCTATTGTTGGTGTTGTTAATGCTATTCTACTTACATATTTCTCTAGGCTTAGGTCAAACTCCTCTGATGTATATACTCCTATGTCTATATCTCTTACATTCTCGTTTGTTATATTTATTACGTCTGTTATTCCTGCTATTGTTCTATTTCCATCTACTGTTATATTAATGCTTATTACATCTGAGTTTGAATATTCATCTACTCCCTTTGCTCTATATGTTGTTAATGTATATTTTGTTGCATCATATAGGAATACTACTATGTATTCTCCTTGTGGTAAGTTTGTAAACTCATATTTTCCATCGCTTCCTGTTGTTACTCTCTTCTCCTCTTTGCTCTCTGCATCTTTTACTATTGTATTGTCTGATTTATTTAATAATATTGCTGTTACGTTTGGTAATATTTCTTCGCTTGAATCCCTCTTTCCATCTTTATTGCTATCTATCCATGCTGTTCCTGTTATTTTATATCTATTGCTCTTTGATTCATCTGGTGTTGGATTATCAGGATTATCAGGATTTGGGTTATCTGGTGTTGGATTATCTGGATTGTCAGGATTTGGGTTATCTGGTGTTGGATTATCTGGATTTGGCTCATCTGGAGTATCTGGATCTACAGGTGTGTCATGTGCATTTGAATCATATTCTATTATATTTGTTACCGTATTTGTCTGTACTCCATTAAATCCTTGTGCTGATACTGTAGCAAAGTTTTGTATTTCTTTATCATTTTTATCTGACAATAATTTTGCTTTTGTTGTGACTGTTATATCAATAGATTCACCACTTTCTAATTCGTTTACTAATACTTTAATGTTATTATCTCCATTATTTTTAATTGAGTTAACTATTGATCCTTTAACATATGTAATCTCTTCAAATTGTAATTCTTCTGGTAATTGATCTGTTATTTCTATGTCATTTGCAATCACATTACCTGTATTTTTTACTGTAAATTTATATGTAATTGTATTTGATTCTTTTACATACTTAGGTGTAGAAGTTAATTCAGATATTTCTAATTTTACTTTATCTGTACCATATTCAATTGCATTAGAATATTGTTTTTCTACTCCATTTCCCTCTGCTGTAGCTATTACTTTTATTTTCCCTACATAGTCTTGTATTTCTACTTTGAAAATGACTACTTTTTCTTCACTTAATGTTCCTAAATTTATTGTAGCAATATTACTCGTTTTGTCATAATTTAATCCATCTGTTACTTCTTGGCTATTTAATATATCATCTCCAGCAGAAACAGCTTTTAATTCAACTCCTTGTGGTAATGGTATATTTACAACTGTATTATCTATATTTGCATTTTCTGATATGTTTTTTAAATAAAGTATATACCTAACTGTATCTTGTTTCTTTAATATAACTGAATCTTCTTTATCTCCAACTAGTTTTAATTCAATGCTTCCTTTTTGAATCTCAAATTTATATTCATTAGAGGATATACCATCTGATATTTCATCTGATGTAACGTTCACTTTATTAATAACCTCTTGAGGTAAAGTTTCTGATATGTTTTTATCTATTTGAATATAATATGAACATTCATATGTTCCTTTTGCATTAATCTTGCCTATGCTAATTTCTTTAGATGTTATATTTTCTTCTATAAAAGTAGAATCAGTATAATATCTTACAAACTTCGCATATTTAGCTAATGGTACATTTACCTTTACATTATTTGCTGCTGTTGAACCTGTATTTTTTACAGTTATATTCATCTTAACTATTTGTCCTTCTCTTACAACATTTGCTGTAGAAGAAAGCTCTGCTGTAAGCACTGGTCCTTGTCCTGTTGTTAACCCTATTGTTGCTGATGTTTTTGTTTCAGCAATAGTTCCTATACTTGATACGTTGTTATAGTAAACTTTATACATTTCATATGCACTATTGTTGTAATTTAATTTTTCAGGAATTATTACATCATATGAAAATTCTATTTTACTTCCTTTTACCATATCATATCCATTTGTTACAATTAAATATGATTTTGATTGATTTGTTGCTTGTGTTGTCCATCCGTTGTTTGCATCTGAAACATCTTTTGTTGCATTTGCCTTATTTGAGTAGTAAACTGTATATTTTGATTTGTCAATTCCTGATAATGCAACTTCTGTTTCTAATGTTGTGCTAAATGTTGAGCCTAAAGCTTCGTCTGAATCTATTTTTGTATTATCTTTTGCAGGAATTCTTCCTAAAATAACTACATTATTAAGTGTGTTTTCATAGTTGTTTATTACTACACCATTTACTGTTGCAGTTCTTTTTGCTGCATTTACTGTAAGTGCTCCTGTAACAGCTGTTTCTGATATTGTAAATATGTCATTTTTTCCACTTGCATAGTTTGAAATTCCATTTGCAGCAACTAATCCTGTAGGAGCTACAAAGTTTAATGCAGCTGTTGCTGTTCCAGTTTTGTTTGATGATGCTGTGTTTTCATTTGTAAAGCTCATTGTTATTTTGCTTGAGCTACTTGGTGTTAAAGTATTAACTGTTAAATCTGTGCTAAGAACTATAATTGTTCCTTTATATTCTGCATTAATTGTGTATTGTGTTTGTGTTCCTTCTAGCACAACATTAATTACTTGTGATCCATTTTCTGTTGCAACTGTTGCACTCTTGATTTTTAAACCATTATCCATTACAATATCGTAATTTTTTAAATCTACTTTGCTTACGTATGATGGTAATTTAATTTTTAATGTAGGATTTTTGTATAAAGCATTGTTTATACTTGATGTATCTAAAGTTGCTCTTATTTCTACATTTTCATTTTTTACTACAGTTGTTAAATCTGTTTTGCTTATTGCAATTTCTGCTACAGTTTTTGGTTCATTTAATAGCATTTCTGTTGAAGCATTAACTGTTGAAGTTCCAGCCTCTCCTTTTAATGCCATTTTTATTTTCTTAAATGTTTTTACCTCGTTTATTGTGTAATCTATATCAACTCCAATTGCTTTTTCAACTTCAATTTCTAGTTGACCTTCTGTAATTGGTTTACTTGAAACTATAGTTAATCCATTGTTATTTAATGAGCTTATGTCTAAAGCATAGTTTCCATTTTTATCTACAGCTGTTTCTTTATTAATTGTTTCACCTATTTTTGTTCCATTCTCATCATATAATTCTATGGTTCCGTCTTCGCCAAGTATTTTATTAAATACTTTTTGGCTTACTAATACTTTTTTATTGTATGTACTATTTTTCCCTGAAGTTGTAGTTAAGTATTCAGTGTTATCTGATGTTAGGAAGTTATCAACTGTTTGTGTAAATTTTATAGAATTTACTATCTCTGCATCGTTTATAGTTGCAACATAATGTAATGAATATGCTGTTTCACTTTTCTTTGTTGAATCAAAATTTGCATATGTTTGTCCTTTTCCAACTGATGTTTTATTTGCAATTACATCAAAGTCTGTAATTGTTTTTAATCTTTCTGTTACACTAATTGGTACATTTATTTCATCTGATTGTACTTTTGTAGCGTCATTGTTGTATACACTTATACTTGCAGACACTTTTGCATTAGCATTAACCCCATTTGCTTTTGCTTCGTTATATATTTCCTCGCCTTCAAATATGAAGTTTACTAAATATTCATCCTCTACATTTTTAACCCATGAGATATTATCTGTAGCATTTGAAGTTGTAATATCTACAATACCATTTTCAGCATTGTAGCTATAGTTTTGTGCTGTGAAGTTTAATCCGCTCTCTTCCCCATTAGTTGCTTTTGTTGCATTTGCAATTACATTAACAGATGTTGGATTTACTCCATTAACTTGAGGTGCTTGTACCTTTATTTGTGTTGTTTTAACTGGTAATTTGCTATCTTTGATACTTGTATTTACTTTTACTTGTAGTAATACTCCATATTTACCACTTGTAGCAAATGGAACAAATCTAGTTAATTCACTTTTTACAACTGCTTCTGCAGTTCCATTCCAAGAAAGTTTATTTATAATCTCTTTTGAAATATCTTTCTCATTTCCATTTCCATCTACATACTTACCTGTAAATCTTACTGTATTTTCTCTTGAAAAATTATCTGCTTTTACTGTTTCGCTGTTTAAAACAGATATTGGTATTTCTAGAGTTACATCTGATCCATTATTTATTTGTTTTAGTGTGATTGTATTAGTATCTTTGTTAATACTTTGAACATAATCACTCTTTACTTCGCCATTTATCTTAAAGTTAACGTCGCTAAAACTGATCTTTCCGTTCTTCAAGTACCCTACACTTTTCACTTTAATATTCATATACAATTTTGTAGTTGTACTATCTATATTTTCAGTTTTAACATGCTCTCCTCCCTCAAAATATGAATTAAACTCTACATTTGAGTTTTGTGTTGTTGTGGTTTGGTTTGCTAATTGAGTATCTGTTAATGCATATGATATGCTATACATTCCTAGCATTGACAAATTAGCTCCTGCTAGTACTATTACTAACATTACTGCAATTAGTTTTTTTAATAATTTATACATAGTAACCTCCTAAAAATTATTATCTCAACCTATATTATACGACATTTTCGTTCACATTTCAATACTTTTGCGGTTTTTTATAAACTTTTTATGTAGAATAACATGTTATATAATATTTAAATATATATTTATATATAATTTTAGCATTTTTTAGCCATTTTTCAACACTTTCCGTCATTATATGCACAGTAAAAACAACAAGAGTCCTTACGGAATCTTGTTGTTTGAATAAAATATTAAGTTTTCATTACAATTTTTTTACAATTTTACAAGAGTAAACATTTACAATTTTTGTCTTATTCTTTCAACTCAAAATGTATATTTTTCGGTATTTATTATTCATTTGTGTCAATTTTATTTGTGCTTTTTTAATTTTTAAAAGTAAAAAAAATTTGAGTTCCTATAAAATATATAGGGACTCAAATCTTCTAGGTATTTTGGTTTATTTACTAAATCAAAACTACTTTATTTATTTAGTTGTTATTTAATTATCAACACTTTTTTAATAATTAGTGTAATGCCTCCAATAAGTATTATTCCGACTACTGCTCCTAATATATAGTAAACAATATTTCCATTACCAAATGGTGGTAATATTAATATTTTCTCTGCAATAGAAGCATCAATTTCTCCAGGTGTATCTACGGTTGGATCTTGATTTCCAACTATTGAGTATGCCATTCTTCTTCCAACTGTATTGCTTACTTCTACTATTTCTGCAATATTTGAATATGTTAAGTTATCATTTTTATTTTCCGGAGTTATTACTTGTGTTAATACAAGTGTCGTATCAACGGATTTTCCTGGTTCTAATGCTGTATTAAGAGCATTTGTTTTTACAATAGTATTTATTTTTTGTGCTTTAGTTTTAACTGCTTGGTTTATATAGTTATCTGCGCTATTCTCCTCCTTATACAACTCGTCTAACTTAACAATTTCCCAACTAAGATTATTCTTTCCGTTAAATTGTAAATTATTTGATACATAATCTACTACTGTATTAGGTGTTGTTGTTACAGTATTTCCATGGTTCTTACCTGTATAATAGAATTCTTTGCCTTCATAATCTACTTCTCCAACATTTTTTACTGTTAATTTATACGTAATTTGTATAGATGCTCCATGCATTATTTCTTGGTCCATTGATAATTGTATTAAGCCCCTATCATTTGATCTTATAGTTGGTGTTCTTTCTTCATACATTCCATTTTCCTTATTACTATCACTGTTATATGCTGTATTTGATTTCCAAACTACATTATCTACAGTAACTCCTTTACTTGCATCAAATAGTATACTTCCATCTGCAAGTGTTACTTTAACGTTTGATACAGTTTTATTTAGCTCTAATTGTGCTTTTGGTCTCTCAACTAGTCCTAAGTTTACACCACTAATAGTATAGTTTGGCATTGAATATGTTGCATCTTCTGTAATGCCCTTTGAATTCATTTCAATTTCTGCAACTATCTTTTTTGTTTCAGCTGTCATTGAACAATTTTCTTTATCGGCAAGAGATTTAGCTTTTGTATTCTTCATGGTTTTACTACTATTGTTTAATTTTTCTCTTTCACTCCATACATCGGCTGCTCCAGATAAGTTACTATTTTGAGTACTATTATATTCAATATTATCTCCATAATCTTTAAATATCGTAGTTTTATAGTCTTGTCCATTATATTTTACTGAACCATCTCCGTATGTAAATTTTACAATATAATCTCCTGCAACTACATTATTAAAAGTAAAGGTATTACCGTTTATTTGCTGTGGCTTGTCAATTATTCTAACTACCTTATCCTTATAATCAAGGTTCTCTTGAGCTAGGCCTTCATATTTGGATTTTTCATTTACACCATTTACCTCCAACAATTCGATTTTAATTATTGTGTTTCCGTTTTTATCATTAATATTAATATCTTTGTCACCTATGTCTTGTGAGCCTTGTTTATACATTCCGTTTCCTATCATACTACCTTCAACATTATTATTTCTTGCATCTTCCCATACAAAACCAGTTATTGTTCTGTCACCTTCAACTTTAACATTTAATCCTGGTGCTTCATCTTCATCATCTTCTTTTGATTTATTGTTTAAGTTATTTGGTATTGAATCTCTATCTACTCTTCCTGCTATAGTTTCAT
>OLPA01003603.1_pt1 | contig 10375 bp, 6 predicted proteins | sample 1672811 | NCBI WGS metagenome assembly OLPA01 (sample SAMEA3136726, study PRJEB25190) | human gut metagenome | biome: human gut; feature: human-associated habitat; material: faeces | place: Austria | collected 2013
TAAGCAATGGAAAAACAAAAGAAGAAATCTCGCCATAGCAAACAAACCCACAACCGGCAGTATAAAGATCGGTTATGGAGAATGATCTTTAATAACAAAGAAGATCTGCTGCAGCTTTATAATGCGATCAACCACACGGACTATCAGAACCCTGATGACCTGGAAGTAAATACATTGGAAGATGTCCTTTATCTGTCCATGAAAAATGATGTGTCCTTTCTGGTCGGCGGAACCATGAATCTGTATGAACATCAAAGCACTTTTAACCCAAACATGCCACTTCGCGGAGTCTTTTATTTCTCCCGGTTATATGAAGGGTATGTTGCAGATAATAATCTGATGATCTACCATGAAAAAAGAGTACGGCTTCCAAAGCCGAAATATATTGTCTTTTACAATGGTACAAAAAACCAGCCAGATTCCATGGAGTTAAAGCTTTCAGACTGCTTTGAAAATACAGATAACGAAGCACCTTGCCTGGAATGCACCGCAACCATGTTGAACATCAACTATGGTCACAATCAGGAGCTGATGAAGCACTGCAGAAGGCTTGAAGAATATTCCATATTCGTCCAATGTGTCAGGGAATATATACAGTCAGAACCTTCTGTGGAAGATGCATTAGAAAAGGCAATTGATACCTGTATTAATCAGGACGTGTTGGCAGATTTTCTCAAGAAACATCGAGCGGAGGTGACAAATATGATTCTGACGACATATGACAAAGACTTATATGAGAAAACCTTGAAGGAAGATGCCAGAGAGGAAGGTAGAGAAGAAGGGCTTATGGAAGGACGCGCTGAAATTAGAGCTGAATTAAATGAATTTAAACTACTAAACAAATGTCTCCTAAAAGCCAAACGCTACAATGACCTCGAACGTGCTACCGAAGACATCGAATACCAAAAGAAACTGTTAAAAGAATTCGGCATCGAATAAAAACCAAATAACCCTTACCCCTATCCCGTGACTGATCACCGTCTAAGATGCAGTGCATCTCCCCAATATCAGTCACGGGATCTTTTTGTCCGGAAAATCCCTCTCCCTCACCGCTATAACCAGATTACTCCTTTTCTATGTGCTCCCCGCAATCTATACTTTTTGCACTTCCATCACATTATTCCCCACTTTTACTTCTATTCTAATATCCCAATACATATAGTAGAGTCAGACACAAATATTACGACTCCTACAAATCATGATGTTGGGGACAAAAGGTATTTTGACACCTTTGATACCAGATTGCTACGTGCTTTGCACTCTCGCAATCCTCAAATCATTATATTATTACAAAAACATGACTATTTCTTGTTATTATTTAAAAAAGTTAATATTTTTCGTTATTGGTAATGATTCACGTAATGCTTTGTCAGATACAATACCAATATAAGATAAAAAAGTCTAAATAATTAGGAAGGGCAGATGAAAACTGACATGAATAAAAAGCAAAAAAATACAAGAACTTTTTTAATAAAAATCATGGATCAGCAGAACGGTACCTGGCAGGGCAGCGTTACTTGGGTGGAAGAGCAGCGAGAGCAGCATTTCCGCAGTGCCCTTGAATTATTGAAGCTGATAGACGGAGCACTTGATAACAATTATGAAGTCAGAATTGAGGAATAGAAGGAGGACGCCATGAAAAGTAATACAAAGAAACGTTTAATAGCATTCATGCTTTGCATGGTACTTGTGCTTAGCAGTGCAATATCAGCATTTGCTGATGAAGGAACCGTTCATCGTGTTCCAACAGATACAGTGGAGTTATCCAGTGAAATCATGAAAGATGGTGTCTCACAGGGTACTTTATTTGCTACCATACCGGGAGAAGCATTCCAGTCAACGGAAGAAAATGCAACTCTTCAAATGAATCTACAATCGGAAACAGAAGAGTCGACTGTAATCGAAAATATTCAGAATGAACTGGAAGCTCGTGGAATCACTGAATATACGATTCATCAGACGATAATGGGAGATGTATCATTTTCTGTCAGTCCTGAAGCAAATGCACAGATTCCTGAAAAACCGATTCATTTCCGTTTTGAAAACACAGCATTAGATACAACCCATGCAATGGGATTTGTATATGATTCTTCTAATAATACAACTACATTATATGAACTGAATGAAAATACACTTCAGTTTGAAGAAGATGTAGAGATGAAAACAGAGTCAATCGTAGTTGGATGTTTTGATGTAATTGAAAAGGCAACTAACAAAACTACAGAAGATGTTACTGAACCAGAAAATCCAAAAGCAGAAAAAAATGAATCTACCCCACAGGAAAACAATAATGTTCAGGTTGCTGATACACAAAGAACAGTAAGTATTACAGAAAACTATGGAAAGCTGACAGCTAATTACAGTGATACAACTGCAGATGTTGGATATGTTTGGTATCGAAGCATAAATGGTGCAGATGAGGAACAGCAGATTCCAACACAGTATTCCAGTACGACAGGTACAAACCTCGGAAAAGATATTAGCACTGATGGAAAAGATCTCTACATTGCATTGAATGGTGGAGCGCTCAAATATAATGGGAATAACTCAGTAACCTATAAAGTAAAAGCGTATGCTAAAAATGATTTAAATGAGTACGGCTTGCCAAGGGACGGAGTAACAGCACTTGCAACAAGTTCTGTATATAATGTGACCGGATACTATGAAGTACAGAATGGAAGTTTTGAGACACCAATTGTTACGGATTATCATCAGAATACAAATAACTGGCAGTTCTCAAATGAAAATTATAAAAGATTAGACGGTGTTTGGCAGACAACAGGTACACATGAGGCAGATACCAGATGGTCTGATGAGGAAGGTGCGGATATCGAAATTGTTACTACGACATCAGGAACATCATTAAAACGTTATGATGACAGAGATCAGAGATATAATTGGCATGGAGAGGAGATAGCAGCAGAGGGAAATCAGTTTGCAGAACTTAACTGTGCAACCGCCGGAGCATTATATCAGGATGTCCTTACGACACCTGGAGAAGTTTTAAATTATCAGGTGGCACATAGAGCACGAGGATCGAACGGAAATGATAGCTCTGAGGTAGAATATGATACAATGTATGTTGTTGCAATGTCCAGTGAACAGGCTCAAAATATTACGACTCAGGCTCAGGTGTTAGACGTTGTCAATAATAAGGAAAAGTATCCAGGAGCAATGGTTGCTACCTATAGAGACGGAGATCGTTCTTGGACAACTCATCAGGGAACTTATACTGTAGCAAGTAATCAGTATTCTACACGTTTCTTCTTCGTTGCAGGTAGTACAGCATCCAATATTGATACAGTCGGAAACTTTATTGATAATGTAAAATTTACACGAGACAGATTGACACCTGTAGCAGGTACAGCAAATGTTACTGTAACCAAAACCATTACCGGTTTGAGTGCTGCAGAGGCAGAGACATTGGCTAAGAATCTTTCATTTAAAGTAGGAAATGTAAGCACCTTATCATATAATGATATGACCTGGACATATGAAAATGGTGTTTACAGAGGAAGTACGATTGTAAATATTCCACAGGATAAATGTGGTGACATCAATATCGAAGAAACAGGTACATTAGATGTATCGGGATATACTAGAAATACATCTATATTCGTAGACAGTACGGTAGCCGGAAGCGGAATTACTTCTACAAATATGAACATTGCAGTTGGAAATTCCAGGAGTGTAGAATTTAAAAATAACTATTCTCAGAATGGCGGTTCTGGTGAACCTGTTGAAAGCAAGATGTTTCATGAAAAGTACATCAAACGTAATACCGATGGTACATATGATATTACACTGAATGCTTCCGGAACAATTGGTTCCGATGTAAAGAAAGCTTTTGTTGATATTGTATTAGTGGTTGATACTTCTGGTAGTATGAAAGGAAGTAATTTAACAAATACAAAGAAGGCAATTAACGCCTTAGTAGATGTTTTTGATGCAAAAAAGGAAACAGTAGATACAAAATACAAATTAGTCACCTTTAGTTCATCAGCTAAAACAAAAACAGATAATTGGGTTAATGGAACTAGCCTGAAGAAAGCAGTAAAAAATTTGTCCGCAGATGGCGGAACAAATTATGACCAGGGATTATCCAAAGCTGCCACCGCAATAAATAGCAGTAATAGAGAAAATGCAAAGAAAATTGTCATTTTCCTGACAGATGGAAAACCGACTTACTATGGAACAAACAAATCTGGATATGGAGATCAGACAAGCAAAAAAACGCTTGAGGCAGCAGTAACATCTGCTGGTAAGATTAGCTGCGAGAGGTTTTATGCAGTTGGAATTGGACTTCCAAGCTCTGTTAATGTTTATACACATGATGATACGCAATATTGGAGCCATAGAGACAACTGTTCGGAGAAAGGTCAAAAAGTACAATCTGAATATTATGGAACTCGGTACGATCAATATTATTGGTATTATGATATCTTTGAAACAATCTCAGGATTAAATATTTTGGAGCGAGTAAAAAACGCAACTACAGCAAGTACCAAAAGTGCGATTAATTATTCAGATCCTTCCGATCTTACAGGAGAATTTACAAGTATTGCTGGTGACATCTTAACGTTGACATGCTCGAATGTTACAATTACTGATACATTAAGCCAGTATGTTGATACAACAGCTAATACAAAAATCAAAGTAAATATTGCACAGAAAACCGCAAATGGTTACACGGATGTGGCAGGCAAGGGACGTGAATTTACATTAACAGATGGTTCTTTAGCAGCCAGTGATGTTTACGAAGGTAGTGATAAAATTGCAACGGTAAGTTATGATAAAGATAGTAAAACTGCAACACTAAAATTTGAAAATGATTATACTTTCAAAAAAGATTACTATTATTATCTGTCCATTACAAATGTTGTGCCAAACCAGACTGCATTTGATGAATATCAAAAGACAGCTTATCCTAATAAAGGTGATAAATACACAGATGCATCTTCAGATGGTTATTCTGCAGTTGAAACTGGAACATCATCAGAAAATGCAGGTTTCTATTCAAACAACGCAGCAACGATTTCTTATAAGTGGAAAGACAGCAATGTTACAGAAAATTATAGAAAACCAGTTGTTCAAGTTGAACAGATTACCGTTAACAAAAATTGGGTAGGAATCACTGATCCAAAGAATACCGTTTTAGTACAGTTAGTTGATAAAAATGGAAATCCAGTTTCCGGACGCATTCTTGAATTGTTACATGGAAATAATTACAGCGGTTCTTTCACTGTAGAAGAAGCTGATAAATATGGCGGTGTTCGTGAGCTGAAGCTGGATGGCACAAACGGGACAATTGATTATAAGGGTCATAAGTACAGTATGATCGAAGCAGAAAAAACAACGACCATCAGTGGAACGACATACACAGTAACTTATAGTAAATCTGGTAATCGTTACACCATTACAAATACCAAGAGTGCTCAGAAAATTAAAATTCTGAAAACAAGACATGCAGAAGGTACACAGGATATTTATCTGGAAGGTGCAGAATTTACTTTAGTAGACAGTAAGGGAAATGTAGTAAAGATTGGTACAAATACAAATGGAACTTACATTTCAGATGCAAATGGTCTGGTCTTGGAAGGCGATATTACTTATGGTACCTATAGACTGACTGAGACGAAAGCACCATCAGGTTATACCAAGTTGGCAAATCCTATCACTGTAACAGTAAATGATGAAGGTATTACCGTTTCAGAAAATACAAATGTAAAGGTTAAACCAACAAATAATACATACGTCATTACAGTGGCAAATGATTTGCTTTATGAACTGCCTCACACCGGAGGCACCGGAATTTACTTGTATATGATTGGCGGCATGTTACTTATGTTTGCGGCCGTATGGATCTTATATAAAAACAAATGCAAGGAGGTGCTGGAAAAATAATTGTAAGAATTAATTTTTCAGTGGCTTCTTGCCACACAAAAACGTTATTATCCCATATGAGGGGACAATAAAAAATGGGCAAAGCCCTTAAAAGAAAAGGAGACAAAAATATGAAGAAGATGAGAAAAATCTTTGCAGTGTTATTAACACTGGCTATGGTACTCGGAATGAGTATGACATCGTTTGCTGCTGAAATTGGAACAAAAGCAGATGGTACAGCTTCTCTGACAGTAAATGGATTAGTTCCAGAAGAAGCCACGGAGGTAAGCGTTTATAAAGTAGTTGGATGAGATGCAGCAAAAAGTAGCTGGAAACTTGAACAGGGTGTAGAGTCTACTGATGTAATTCTTTCTGATAAACCAGTTACTATCAATTGGCAGAATTTTGTTAATAAGAGAGCTACTCTTAACCGAGTAGCTACCGCAACTGTTACAGATGGTACTGTTACATTCCACGGTCTTGAAATTGGTGCATATTATGTCTATGCTGGATCTGGAAAAACATCTTATAACCCAATGGGCGAAGCTGTTTACGAGTACGGCAATGATGGATTAATGAAACCAGCAGATAAAACAATCGCTGCTAAAGGTTCTACATATACACTTACAAAAGCTTTCACAGGCGAAAACGGAGCAACCACATACCAGGTAGTAGAACGTGGAGAGGAAGTTCCATTTACTATTACAGCTGTATTCCCAAGTTATGATAAAGATACAACAGATAGAGCATTCCAGATCACTGACGAACCTAAAGGTATGAAAGTGACTAATGTTACTGTAAAAGTTGGAGAAACATCACTCACAGCAGGAGCTGATACTTATTCATTAGTAAGTGTGAAAGCAGATGGTTCTGATGGCGATCCTATAACAACCTTACCGGCAGCAGAGGGACAGAAGGTAAGAGTAAGATTTGCTCCTTCCTATATTGGAGGAGAGAATACTCATGCTGGTCAGATTGTAACAGTAGAAGTAACAGCACAGATTACAGATGCAGATACATTTTCAAACACAGCATCCAGTAATAAAGGAAGCAATACACCAAACGTAAATGGTAAATTAGGTTCTATCACAATCAACAAATATGATGAGAATTATGGTAAAGAAAATGTTACAAGTAAACTTTTAGCAGGCGCAGAATTCAGTATTGCACCTAAGGATGGAAATCCGATTCAGTTTGTATATGTAGGTGAAGATGATAATAAATCTATTTACAAAAAAGCAACTGCTGAAGAAATCGATAATGATGATATTGTTAAAGTAACAAATATTGTTGCTAAAAATGGTACAGTAGTAGCTAAAGGTCTTGATAATGGCGAATATGCAATCGTCGAGGAAAAAGCTCCGTCAGGATATTCAGTAGTACCTGTTGATAATGTAACAATTAAAAACGGAGATACTCCAGTAGTTACAGCAAATGTTTCAGATTCAAAATTACATTCCCTTCCACACACAGGTGGTATCGGTACAACAATCTTCACAATCGCTGGATGCCTCATCATGATTGCAGCAGCTGGTCTGTTCTTCGCAAGCCGCAAGAAATCAGACAACAAATAATTGCAATAATTATTTATAATCAGATATTGAATCCGGGGCAGGTTTAGCCCCGGATTCCTAAAAAATAATACAACAGCAAGGAGAGTTCGGATGAAACGCAAAGCAAACAAACTTATTATTGGCATCATATTTTTAGCCGGGTTGTCCTTACTGCTGTATCCATTCGTTGCAAACCAGTGGAATAACTATAGGCAGAAGCAACTGATCAGCAGTTATGAACAGACTGTATCCGAAAAGGATGCAGCACATGAGATTGATTATGACGCAGAACTGCAGAAAGCAGAAGCTTACAACGAAGCCTTACTTCCAAGTATCCTTCCTGACTCATTTGCAGTAGCCGCAGCCAGTGACAAAGAAGACCAGTCCTACATGGATGCTCTGAATATTGCCGGTGACGAGATGATGGGAATCGTGGAAATCCCGAAGATTGACATCAAGCTTCCGATCTACCACACTACCGACGAAAATGTTCTCAAACAGGCAGCCGGACATCTGGAAGGAAGCTCTCTTCCAATTGGCGGTAAAAGTACACACGCCGTTATCTCCGCACACCGTGGACTTCCGAGTGCGTCTCTTTTTACCGATCTGGATCAGCTGGAAGAAGGCGATCATTTTCTGATCCATGTATTAAACGAAACATTATGTTATGAAGTCGACAAGATTTCCGTAGTAAAACCGGAAGAAACTTCCTCTCTTGCAGTAGAAGAAGGAAAAGATCTTGTAACACTTTTAACCTGTACTCCATACGGAGTCAATACCGAGCGGCTTCTGGTCCGTGGTCACAGAGTACCTTATGCGGAACAGGAAGTTGCCGATGAGAAGACACCGCTCAGCGGAATTAGTCTTCATACAAATTATCTTTTATGGGTAATTATTGGTCTTGTCATTACCACAATCTTCATCCTTGTGTTATACTTAAAGGAGAAGAAGCTTCAAAAGAAGAAAAATGAGACCTCTTAAAAAGAGAATAAGAACGAGAAAGGGAATATGCCTATGAAAAGAAAAATCTCAACCTTCCTTTTCGGTCTGTTATTCTTGATAGGATTTGGGATTCTGATCTACCCGACGGTATCCAACCAGTGGAACACCTACAGACAGAATCAGCTGATCAGCAGCTATGACAATACAATACAGGACATGGAACCGGAGGACTTCACCTCTGAGTGGGAAAAGGCAAAAGCTTTCAATGATACCATTCAGCAGAACAACCTCTACGGAGATGTATTTGGTGAAGATGAAAATGACATCAAAGATACCGAATACTGGAAGATCCTGAACGTTGCAGATGACGGAGTAATGGGATATCTTTCCATTCCGAAGATCAACATCAAGCTTGCCATTTACCATGGTACCGGTGACAAGGATCTGCAGACCGGTGTCGGACATCTGAACGGCACAAAGCTTCCGATCGGAGGGGAGAGTACCCACAGTGTTCTCGCAGCTCACCGTGGACTTCCAAGCGCAAAGCTTTTTACCGATATCGATCAGCTCAAAGTTGGCGATAAATTTTACATCCATGTACTGGATGAAGTCCTTGCCTACAAGGTAGACCAGATTCTTCCGATGGTAGACAAAGACGATCATGAAACACTGGAGAAAGCACTCCAGATTGAAGAAGTAAAAGACCAGGTAACTTTATTTACCTGTACACCATACGGAGTCAACTCCCATCGTCTTCTCGTAAGAGGAACCAGAGTTCCATATAACGGCGAAGAGGATGCTACCGAATCAGTTACAGATTCTATGGTAAAAGCCATTCAGAATTATTATATGCTCTATTTAATTTTAGGACTTTCAATCACGATTCTTGTGATCATTCTCTTGCGATTCCTTTCCAAGAGAAAAGCTCACAAAGAATAACCAAGATTTTTAAGGAGGACATGAGGCGATGATGAATAAACGATTAAAACAGGGAAGCACTTTTCTCTTAGCTGTCGCTCTTACATTTCCACTGCTCACTCTTCCGGGTGCGAAAGCCGCAAGCGCGATCAATACCGGACAGAAGTGTTCTATCGAATTCGACATTAGTGGGAACAGCAGTGAACTTCTAAGCGCAAGCATTCCGGTAAACCTGTATAAAGTTGCTTCGGTTGATGAATCCGGCAACTATACCGCAACCGATGCATTTTCAAAACTGGATCTTTCATCCGTAAGTGCTGATAACCTGGATGCGGCAGCTGCTACCTGGGCAGAACGTGCAGCAGAAGCGAAGAAATTGCTGAAGGATGACACAGAGCCAACTACAACCACACTGACACAGGGAAGAGGTACTGCAACAGGACTGGATACAGGACTTTACCTTGTAGATACACCAAAAGTGATTACACCAAATTACACTTATACTTTTACTCCTTACCTTGTATCACTTCCGACCAATAATTACTACAGTGGTAACGGTGCAAGTGATGACTGGATCTACGATCTGACCAAAGAATACAACAGTGCAGTTGGTCTGAAACCGGAACAGCACGTAAGATACGGTAATCTGGTGATCAATAAGGAACTGGTAGATCACAATGCTACCTTCGGTAACAATGCAACGTTCGTATTCCAGATCGATATCACAACACTGGATAAGAAAAAAGAAACCAGAATCGAAGAGCTTACCTTTAGCGCAGCAGGCAGCCATTCTGTAACGATCGAAAAAATTCCTGCTGGATCTCATGTCAAGGTAACGGAGGTTTACAGCGGTGCAAGCTATGAACTCGCTTCTGCTAAAAGTCAGGAAACAGACATCATTGCTAATCCTGAAAAAGAAACCGAAGTAGAATTCAGACCGGCAGAGGTTTCATTTATCAACAAACACGATGGACGTACCAATGGCGGATACGGCGTAAAAAATAATTTCAAACTCGATGAAAATGTGCGAAATCCCGTCGCGAAAAAAGGCGACGACGACAAAGAAAACGGCCGCGGCA
>OLPA01003610.1_pt1 | contig 10356 bp, 9 predicted proteins | sample 1672811 | NCBI WGS metagenome assembly OLPA01 (sample SAMEA3136726, study PRJEB25190) | human gut metagenome | biome: human gut; feature: human-associated habitat; material: faeces | place: Austria | collected 2013
ATATAAATGCAGGAATTTGAACAAAAAATACTGGAACAATATGATATAGAAGTAAACAGCACCCGTAAAGTCAGAGGTGCTGTTTTATGCGAAACGAACAAAGGGGTATTCCTTTTGAAGGAAGTTACAACATCCGAAAAAAGAATCCCTGCGTTATGCGAACTTTATACATGGCTTTATGAACAAGGAGAGCATCAGATCGATTATATGATAGCGAACCGGAACGGTGAATATATCTCTTCGTTGGATAATGGTGACCGGTATATGCTGAAAAAATGGTATGCAGGCCGTGAATGCGACATAAAAAAGACCAGGGAAATATTAGAAGCGGCCGGGAATCTGGCGAAATTACATACTGTTATGAGGCATGAACTGGAGTATGGGATTACAGAAGGGATTAAGACCAGTGAAAAATACAGACGGCATAACCGGGAGTTAAAAAAAGTACGGCAGTTTGTCAGAAAAGCTGTCCCGAAAGGGGAATTTGAATTTGCATTTTTGCAGCAGTTTGAACTGATGTATCAGTGGGCAGAAGCAGCGTTATGCGAACTGGAACAGTCGGATTATGAACAATTGTATCAGGAAGAGATGAACCGTTCCGGTATGACGCACGGAGAGTATAATTACCATAATATCATCATGACAAGAGAAGGAATCGCGACAATGAATTTTGAAAAATTCCATCGGGATATCCAGGTAGAGGATCTGTACTATTTTCTCAGAAAAGTAATGGAGAAAAGCGGGTGGAAGCTCCGGCTCGGAGATGGCATGCTGAATGCGTATTCTGCAATCCACCCACTTACCAGAAGCGAAACAGAATATTTGAAAAACCGTCTGATTTATCCGGAAAAGTTCTGGAAAATTGCAAATTCATACTATTGCATGAATAAAGCGTGGATATCGGTAAAAAATACAGAGAAACTAAAGACTGCAATAAAGCAGACAGAAGAGAAAAAAATGTTTTTAAAAGAGCTGTTTGGATTTGAACTCTGAGGGCACCTGAAAATGCCGGAAAACCTTGAAAATACAGGGAAAACAGGGGATTTACCTTGACATTCCGTATGAAAACAGGTATAACAGTACATAAAGGCATGTCATATGACGGGGTATGGACAGTGACTTTGTATAAAAAGAATCGAAATTATGAATTCTAAATGTAAATAAGAGGAGGATATATCCATGAACAAAACAGAACTGATCGCAGCAATCGCTGACCAGGCAGAATTATCAAAGAAAGATTCCGAGAAAGCTTTAAAAGCATTCGTTGATGTTGTAACAGATGAATTAAAGAAAGAGCATAAAGTACAGGTTGTTGGATTTGGTACTTTTGAAGTAAGCATGAGAGCTGAGAGAGAAGGAAGAAATCCTCAGACAGGCGAGACTATGAAGATTGCAGCTTGCAAAGCACCAAAGTTCAAAGCTGGTAAAGCGTTAAAAGATGCTATCAACGAGTAATCTGAATTTGTAATATTTATCCGAAAGGATTTATGCCGGAGAGTGTCCTGATACTCTTCGGTTTTTTAGCATTATGCGTTCGAAAGAACCGGCTGACAGTAAAGTATACAGGAGAACAGATAGATGAGATTAGACAAATTTTTAAAAGTATCCAGATTGATCAAACGCCGGACGGTTGCGAATGAAGCCTGCGATGCCGGCCGTGTACTGGTAAATGATAAACCGGCCAAGGCGTCTGTAAAAGTAAAACAAGGAGATATCATAGAGATCCAGTTCGGAACAAGAACCGTAAAAGTAGAAGTTCTTGATATTAAAGATACAACGAAAAAAGAAGAGGCAGGAGACCTTTTCAAATATTTATAAACCTTATTAATGGCCGGTGAAAAAGCGGCGGGGATCATCACAACCTTTCTTGCATAATTATGTGAAAAGTCATAATTTCGATTTCCTTTTCATATGATTAGTAAGAAAGGTTGTGATAGTTTTGGAGACGGTAGCAGCACAGAAAAACCATAAACTGATATTGAATAACCGGAAGGCAGGACTGGTGACAGGTGTTCTGGATGTGCTGTCTTTTAATCTGAATGAGATATTGCTGGAGACAGAGCAGGGAATGCTGATGGTGAGAGGAACGGATCTGCATGTGAACCGTGTGAATCTTGAAAAGGGAGAGATCGATCTGTCGGGAAACATTGACAGTATCTCATATTCGGATATCCATTCGACAGCAAAGCAGGCAGGAAGTCTTTTTGAAAAGTTATTCCGGTGATCTGCCGGAGAACCGGGAATGTCATGAGGAATAAGGAAAATAAGGTGAAATGTAAGATGGGGATAGGAAAAGAACTGTTCATATTTCTGCTGGCGGTCCTGGCCGGAGCAATCGTACGTCTTGCATACCGTTGTATCAGCTGCCTGCGGGAAGTGGTACACCATGCTCATTGGGTTATTGAACTGGAGGATCTAATCTATTGGATCGGAACCGCGATTTTTTTGTTTGTGCAGATTTACTACACAAGCAGTGGTAGTGTGCGATGGTATTTCATACTAGGTGTTGGAATCGGCGGGATCATTATGTCAGTTTTTCTTGCGATTACGGGGAAATTTTGTCGGAAAATTGTACGGCGGCATAGCAGATTTTTTACCGAAACACTTGAAAAACCCGGGGAAAAAAGATAGAATAAAAATAATTAACAGGTGAGTGAAACGGCAGGGCTGCCGGCAAGGGTGAGTAAATTAATATGAATGATGTAAAGCAGAGAAACCGCAGAAGACGGCAGCGCAAGCGTTCTCAGAATCATAAGAGAAGTGTGTTGGCGATCAGCGCAGTTGTTCTTATGTTGACAGTTATGGTGTCTGCAAACAGTATGACATTAAAGGCAAAGAACAGGGAGTATCAGGCGCAGGAGACGGAATTAAAAGAGCAGATCCAGGCGGAACAGGATCGGAAAAAAGAGATTAAAGAACTGGAAAAATACGTTGGAACGGATAAATATGTAGAAGATGTAGCGAAAGAAAAGCTGGGTCTGGTACATGACAACGAGATTGTTTTTAAATCGAAATAAGACTATAAAAGACGAATGATAAGCTTCAGGAAGAGATTCCTGAAGCTTTTTTCCGTCATGTATTCAGAAGAAAGGGGAACGACAAAATTGGCAAAGATAAAGGAACAGGAAATATTTGTAAATCCATATGTGATACAGATGGACAAATTTGCCGATTCATTGCAGCATTTATCCAAAACATTTCTGAATATGGAGGCATACAAAGGAACCTTGTCCAGAGAAGAAATTGATGAAATGTTTGAAAAGGTGACAGGAAATGTCTGTGCAGGCTGTGAACGGCGGGGAGAATGTCTGGGAGAAAAGCACTCGGTGACTTATCAGATGATGTATGAGATCCTGTGTGCGGCAGAAGAATATGGCGCAGAACTGAATATGGAATTAAAACGCAGGCTGAAGAGACAGTGCCTGTTTGCACCACGTTTTTTAAGAGAGAGTCTGGAAGAATTCGAGAATGCCAAGCAGACCCTGATGTGGAATCACAGACTGGTGCAGGCAAGAGAGGGGTATGCAAGACAACTTACGAGCTTCGCTAAAATGATACAGTATACAACCAGGGAACTGGATGCCGGGATCTTCCAGGATGACCATTTGGAGAAGCGTATAAAGGCAGCGCTGAAAAAAGAAAATGTGAAGCTGCTTTCGGTTGTGTTTTACATGACACAGCAGGGAAAATATGAAGTCCATCTGACGGTAAAAGCCATGAAAGGACGGGTCGTCCTTGCAAAAGATGTTGCGTTTCTGGTGGGAAAATGTATAGGAAGAACGATCATTCCGAGACAGGGGGAAAGGCTTGTGATCGGAGAAGAATATGGCACCATTGCCTGTATGGAGGGAGCGAAGTTTCAGACACTGCAGGGTGTTGCGAGGATCGGAAAAGGACTGGAAGAGATATCGGGAGATACGTTTCTGATGAAGGATCTTCCGGGCGGACGCAAAGGAGTTGCGCTTTCGGATGGCATGGGTTCCGGAGAGGAAGCATTCCGGGACAGTACAATGGTGGTGGAGATGCTGGAAGAACTGCTGGAAGCAGGATTTCCGGTAGAGACAGCGGTGCAGATGATGAATACGGCGCTGGTAACAGGACGGGAAGAAGTGAAGTTCTGTACATTGGATGTCTGTCTGTTTGATCTGTATCAGGGAAGTTGTGAATTTGTAAAGGCCGGAGCCTCGGCGACTTTTATTAAGAGGAAGAAAGAAGTTGAAAAAATCGAGTCGACGACACTTCCGATCGGTGTTGTACAGAATATAGAACTGGACAGGGAAGAGCGGAATCTGGAATCGGGAGAATATGTGATCATGGTGACAGATGGCGTGATGGATGCTCTGCCTGAAGGTGCACAGGAAGAAAAAATAGTGGAATTCATCCGGGAGACGGATATTGTCAATCCGACAGAATTTGCCCGCGGAATCTTAAGTCAGGTGTTGAAAAGTTCCGGCGGGATGCCGATGGATGATATGACGGTGCTGGTGATTGGAATATGGGGCTTAAGTTGACTTTCTATAAGAAATTTTATATATTTAATTTATATATAGCTTATATATTTGCCATACCGGTGAGTGGAAGATTAAGGACCGGGCAGGAAGAATTTATACAGACAGAATAAAGGAAAAGGAAGGCCGGAATGTATCAACGGGTGAAAGCATATGTGGAAAAATACCATATGTTACAGGAGAATGATCATGTAATCACAGGCGTATCTGGAGGCGCAGACTCCGTATGCCTTCTTTTCATGTTAAAAGAATTTAAAAATGAGATGCCATTGGAACTGACGGTGGTGCATATCCATCATGGGATCCGCGGTGACAGTGCAGATGCCGATGAGAGATATGTAAAGGCACTATGCAGACAACTCGGGGTCAGGTATCTGGCATTTCATGAGAATGTGGAGCAGTATGCAAAAGAACAGGGCCTGACGTTGGAAGAGGCGGGCAGGAATATCAGGCGGCAGATATTTGAAAAGGTGTGCAAAGAGAAAAACGGTACAAAGATTGCGCTGGCGCATCACCAAAATGATAATGCGGAGACGCTTTTGTGGAACTTAAGCCGCGGATGCGGCCTGCGTGGACTTGGCGGTATCAGCCCGGCAGAAGGAGATACCGTCCGGTATATCCGTCCGCTTCTCTGTGTGCAGAGATGTGAGATTGAAGCATTTTTACAGGAAAAGGGAATCAGTTATTGTACGGATGAGACGAATCTGGAAGATCACTATACGAGAAACCGGATCCGGAATCATGTGATTCCCTATCTCGAACAAGAGGTCAATCCGCAGGCGGTCATGCACATGTCCGAGACGATGGAACAGATGCGTGCAGTGTGGGCGTTTATGGAACAGGAAGTGCAAAAATGCAGGGAGCGATATGTGGAAAAGCGGCCGTGTGGGAGTGCAGAAGATCTGTATGAAGAACGTGAAAACGTTCCGGAACTGCTGATCAAAGAGGAATTATTCCGGGATGTCGATAAGACTGTACGTTCGTTCCTGATTCATGCGCTGCTATGTGAACTGGCGGGGCGCAGAAAAGATATCGAGCAGGTGCATGTAAGACTGATCGAAGATCTGGCACGGCTTCAGACCGGAAGAAAGATCAGCCTTCCTTATAAAATGACAGCGGAAAAATGTTATGATGGAATCCTGCTTGACAGATCAGATCTCAAAACAGGGGGAAAAGAGGACGCCGGCAATGAACCGGGAGTGCATATGCGGATGTTTGAACAAACGGCGGAAACAGGCGCATTTCCTAAAAAAACCTACACGAAATGGTTTGACTATGATATAATTAAGAGCACTGTAAAAATAAGACATAAAGAGCCTGGTGACTATATCACAATCGACAGAAATGGCGGAACGCAGAGTCTGAAGAAGTATTTTATCAATGCGAAGATCCCGCGGGAAGACAGAGATAAGATCTGGCTGGCAGCAGATGGCAGTCACATTCTGTGGATTATCGGATACAGACAGAACCAGGCGTATCAGATTACAGATAAGACCAAAAGGATTTTGGAAATAGAATTTAACGGAGGAGAAGAAGATGGCAGAGACAGTTAAAGTATTAGTTCCTGAAGAGGATGTTGCAAAGAGGATCAAAGAACTTGGAGAACAGATCAGCAAAGATTATGCGGGAAAGCAGGTGCATCTGATCTGCGTGTTAAAGGGCGGAGTATTCTTTATGTGTGAACTGGCAAAGAGAATCACCGTTCCGGTATCTATGGATTTTATGAGTGTCAGCAGCTACGGTGACGGAACAAAGTCAAGCGGTGTCGTTAAGATCGCCAAAGACTTAGATGAGACACTGGAAGGAAAAGATGTGCTGATCGTAGAGGATATCATTGATTCAGGAAGAACATTATATTATCTGATGGATATCCTGGCTAAGAGAAAACCAAAGAGTATGAAGCTTTGTACGCTTCTGGACAAACCGGAAAGAAGAGTAAAAGATGTAAAAGTAGATTATGTCGGATTCAATATCCCGGACGAATTTGTTGTGGGATATGGTCTGGATTACGCTCAGAGATATAGAAACCTTCCGTTTATCGGAGTAGTAGAGGGCGTAGAATAGGCGCGTCACAAGAAAGGAGCCTGAAAATTGGATAATAAGAAAGCGAGAGGACTGAACGGTGCTGTATTTCTGGTGTTTGTCATATTTTTGTTCGCAGCACTATGGTTTACCAATCAGTTCGATCAACGAGAAAAAGAGATTACCTGGAAGAATTTCCAACAGTTGGTTCAGAATGACAAGATCGAGTCGGTAGAAGTGAATCAGAATAAGAGTGTTCCGACAGGACGTGTAGAGATTACGTTGAAGGGAGACGACGATTCCGATAAGATCAGATATCTGTATGTTTCTGATGTTAACGAGATCCAGGATTATCTGAAAGAACAGAATGTGGAGTATACGATGCCGGATATCCCGCAGGACAGCTGGGCAGCAACCACATTTCTGCCGGTTATTCTTACACTGGGCGGAGTTTTCCTGCTCTTCGGTCTGATGAACCGGCAGGGCGGCGGTGCGAATTCGAAAGCAATGAATTTTGGAAAGAGCCGTGCAAGACTGAGTACAGACCGTGACAAGAAAGTGACATTTGCCCAGGTGGCAGGTCTGGAAGAAGAGAAAGAGGAACTGGAGGAGATTGTTGATTTCCTGAAATCTCCGAAGAAATATATCCAGGTGGGAGCAAGAATCCCGAAAGGCGTGTTGCTGGTAGGCCCTCCGGGAACCGGTAAGACACTGCTTGCGAAGGCAGTTGCCGGAGAAGCGGGAGTTCCGTTCTTTACGATCTCCGGTTCGGATTTTGTGGAAATGTTTGTCGGTGTCGGTGCATCGCGTGTCAGAGACCTGTTCGAGGAGGCTAAGAAGAATGCACCTTGTATCATCTTTATCGATGAGATCGATGCAGTTGCAAGACGCCGTGGAACCGGAATGGGCGGAGGACATGACGAGCGTGAGCAGACACTGAACCAGTTACTTGTAGAGATGGATGGTTTTGGTGTCAATGAAGGTATCATCGTGATGGCTGCAACCAACCGAGTAGACATCCTTGATCCGGCAATCCTTCGTCCGGGACGATTCGACCGCAAGGTTATGGTTGGAAGACCTGATATCAAAGGGCGTGAGGAGATCCTTAAGGTTCATACGCGCAACAAGCCGCTTGCCCCGGATGTAAATCTTAAAACAATCGCTAAAACAACCGTGGGCTTTACGGGAGCCGATCTTGAAAATCTTGTGAACGAAGCTTCATTGCTTGCGGCACGAGCTAATAGGAAAGCGATTATCAAGGAAGATATAGAAGAAGCGACTATTAAGGTAATAGCAGGTCCCGAAAAGAAGTCAAGAGTGGTAACGGAACGCGAGAAGAGACTTACTTCATATCATGAGGCCGGTCACGCTGTTTGTACCTATCATTGTCCGACACAGGATAAGGTTCATCAGGTGTCGATCATTCCAAGAGGAATGGCAGGCGGCTTTACTATGTCTCTGCCGGAGCATGATAAGTCTTATGTAAGCAAGACTGAAATGAAGGAAAATATTGTAACCCTGCTCGGCGGACGTGTTGCAGAAAAGCTTATTCTTGAGGATATTTCAACCGGGGCTTCAAACGATATAGAGCGTGCAACGGCAATTGCAAGAAATATGGTTACGAAATACGGCTTTAGCGATAAGCTGGGTCCGATGGTTTACGGCACGGATCAGAACGAGGTGTTCCTGGGACGCGATTTCAACAGTTCTAAAAATTATTCTGAAAACGTAGCGGCTGAGATTGACGCTGAGATGCGTGAGATTATTGAAGAGGGTTATGAGCGTGCAAAGGATCTTCTTGAGCAAAATATGGATCAGCTCCATCTGCTTGCTAAGTATCTTATGAAATATGAAAAGATTGACGACGTTGATTTTGAAAAGCTTATGAAAGGCGAACTTGACGAAAGCGTTCTGAATGATGATGAGGATTCGGACAATGAGTCTGAAGAAGGCAATACAGAAGAAAACAAAGAAAAATAAAGTAAAAGCCTCCCATAGGGGAGGCTTTTTTATCTTATAAAGCTTTCAAGACCTGCCGCAAGGCGTTCTTCCTTGCGGCGTTTTTTGTTTTCGTACATTGCCTGATCCGCCATGGAAATAACCTTGTAAAGCGACATATCTATATCCGCTTTGGTGATTATATAACCTATGCTGGCGTCTATGGCGTATGGCTTATCGGAAATCCTGTTGAACTTTTTGATATGCATATAAATGCAGTCGATAAGCTCCTTGGCGTCGGAGTCTGTGTGGTGGTCGGCAAAAATGATAAATTCGTCGCCGCCGTATCTTGCAAAAATCTGATTGCGGTCGCAGGCGGATTTTATAGATTCGGAGATCTGCTGCAACGCATAATCACCCTCGCTGTGCCCGAACTTGTCGTTTATATATTTCAAACCGTCCATATCAATAAACATTACCATGATATCCTTGTATTCGTGAATACATTTCTGATATATCGGCATAGCGTTCTTGCTGAAGCCGTTGCGGTTATAAATATGGCAGAGAGGATCTATAACAGATAATCTGTCGAGCTTGCTGACCATTTTATCCAGACATACTATTTTTCTTATGTTTTCAATAGAATTGCTTACATTCATAATCCATGTCTGAAACAAGCCGCTTTCCATGGGAAATTTACTGTTTTTTATTACACAGTAACCAAGACATCTTTCACGGAAATGCACGGGAACAAAGTAATAAACATTGCTTTTATCGGTTGAATTATAAATATCCGGCAGCATTTCCGAAGATTTAAAGTCATGTTTTTCTTTGAATCGGCCGTTTTCATAATTAATGAGAACCTTCATGTTCTCAGTGTATCCTGAATGAGAAAAGCTGTCGAGTAAATTGATTTCAGCGTCGTTTGAATCATATTCGTCTATCCAGTCGTCACACAGACAGAATACGAATTTTTCACAGCCAATTTCACTAATAAAACGTTTCAATACATCTACGTTTTCTTCTATTGTAAGGCATTCTTCAAATTCACAGCACATTCTGTTTATCATAGGAACGCCGATATTATAGGCTTCGATACATCTATAGCAGGACTTTTTAAATTTAATTATATTGTCGTATGTGTTGCTGTTTTCGCAACCGCAGCTATCTAAAAATACGCATTCTGCGTCAAGAAGCTCCGTTCTTTCAGGATTCATTCCGTTTATTGCTTCATATACCTTTTTAGCGGCGGTATATCCGGATAGACGAAGCGGACGTTTAACTGAAGTTATAGCCGGAAAATAATTTCTTGCCATATATATATTGTCAAAACCGGTTACCATTACGTCTTCCGGCACTTTTTTTCCGGTTTTTTCAAGCTCGATAACTGCCGAAAGAGCCATTGCATCGTTAGCGCAGATTATAACCTCCGGGAATTCCATATCTGAATCCAGAAAATGATTTACGGCTATTCGTCCGTCCTGACCTCTGAAAAATCCGTGGAATATTCTTTTTTCTTCTATGGGAATATTATGTTTTTCAAGTACGCTTTTATATGCTGCCAGTCTCATAATGCTTTCGGGATTATCATAGGGACCTGAAATATAATTGATACGCCTGGCGCCGTGGTGAGTTATAATGTGTTCCACCATATTTTCCATAGCCTTGAAATTATCTATTCCTATATAATAAAAGTTATTCAGATCGTTATCTATGCATGCCGCCGGTATATTTGCGGCAGTTATTTTCTCAGAAAGCTGTTTGGTTATCTTGGGTGAAGATATTGTATTTGTAAGCAATATAACTCCGTCAAACTTTTCAAAGTTTATTAGATTATATATATTGAATTCGCCCATATCATGCTGTTTGTTTTTCAGAATGCCGCCGA
>OLPA01003614.1_pt1 | contig 10348 bp, 7 predicted proteins | sample 1672811 | NCBI WGS metagenome assembly OLPA01 (sample SAMEA3136726, study PRJEB25190) | human gut metagenome | biome: human gut; feature: human-associated habitat; material: faeces | place: Austria | collected 2013
GCATGAAGCACAACGAGCTGGCCGTCCAGATCGTCCGTCAGGCCAGCGTGGCCGATGGCTCGGACTTCGCCATCGTCTTTGCCGCTATGGGCGTCAAAAACGACGTTGCCGCCTACTTCCGGGAGTCTTTCGAGAGCTGCGGCGCGATGGAGCGCGTGGTCATGCTGCTGAACCTGGCCAACGACCCCATCATCGAGCGTATCATCACCCCGCGCGCCGCCCTGACGGTGGCCGAGTACCTGGCCTTTGACCTGAACAAGAACGTGCTGGTCATCTTGACCGATATGACCAGCTATTGCGAGGCTCTGCGCGAGTTCTCCTCCTCCAAGGGCGAGATCCCCGGCCGTAAGGGTTTCCCCGGCTACCTGTATTCTGACCTGGCCAGCCTGTACGAGCGCGCCGGTATCATCAAGGGCAGCAAGGGCTCTGTCACCCAGATCCCCATCCTGACCATGCCCGGCGACGACATCACCCACCCCATCCCCGACCTGACCGGTTACATTACCGAGGGCCAGATCGTGCTGGACCGTGGTATGGACGCCACCGGCCTGTATCCGCCGGTCTCCGTGCTGCCCAGCCTGTCTCGTCTGATGAAGGACGGCATCGGCGCCGGTTACACCCGCGAGGATCACGTCACCCTGTCCAACCAGCTGTTTGCCTGCTACGCTAAGGTGCAGGATGCTAAGGCTTTGGCCAGCGTTATCGGCGAGGAAGAACTTTCCGAGTCCGACAAGCAGCTGATGGCCTTTGGCCGTGCCTTTGAGCAGGAGTTCATCGGCCAGGGCAACACCGACCGCACCATGGAGCAAACGCTGGACCTGGGCTGGGAGCTGTTGGCTGCACTGCCCCGCGCCGCGCTGGACCGCTGCGATGATGCTACGCTGGACAAGTACTACGAGCCTGCCAAGGCCCGCATTGCCAAGCACGCAAAGCAATAAAAGGAGTTTACCATGGCACAGCAGGTTTTCCCCACAAAATCAAACCTGATGGCTACCAAGCGCAGCCTGGCGCTGGCGGAGCAGGGCTATGACCTGATGGACCGCAAACGCAACATCCTTGTGCGCGAAATGATGCAGCTCATCGACCGCGCCGCAGGCATCCAGGATCGCATCTCGGCTGCCTACGCCGAGGCGTATGACGCCCTGCAGAAAGCCAACATCATGCTGGGCTCGGTGGGGGAGTACGCCGGCGGCGTGCCCGTAGAGCACGGCCTGCGGCTGAGCACCCGCAGCGTCATGGGCGTGGAACTGCCCACCCTCTCGCTGCAGACGACCTCGCCTTTGGGCATTTATTATGACCTGGAGTCCACCAACGGCACGCTGGATGTGGCCTACCTCAAATTCAACGAGGTCAAGACCCTGACGGTGGAGCTGACCGAAGTGGAGACCAGCGTCATCCGCCTGGCCGAGGCCATCCAAAAGACCCAGAAGCGTGCTAACGCCCTGGGCAACGTCCAGATCCCCCAGATGCAAAAGACCATCAAGTCCATCGACGAGGTGCTGGGCGAGCGCGAACGCGAAGAATTCAGCCGCCTGAAAGTCATCAAGGCCCAAAAAGAAAAACAGGTTGAAGAAGCCTGATTTTCCCTGATTTTGCAGATAAAAAGACCGCCCGATTTTGCGCCGGGCGGTTCTTTTTTTGCTGCTTTTTAAAAACCGCCAAAATCTGGCAAAAACCTCTTTCCAAAGGCATAAAAACTTGATATAATCAGGAATGTTCGCCCCAATGCGGGGGTGTTGTGTAAGGAAAAATTGAGGAAATCGGAACCATGAAAAATGCAAAAACCCTGACCGAGGGGCCGCTGGCGAAGCAGATCCTCCTCGTCAGCCTGCCGCTGGCCCTGTCCAACCTGCTGCAGGTGCTGTTCAACATGTCAGACGTGGCGGTCGTCGGGCGGTTTGCTGGGTCTACGGCGCTGGGCGCGGTGGGGTCCACCAGTATCTTTGTCACGCTGTTCACCGGCTTTTTGATCGGCCTGAGCAACGGCATCAACGTGCTGGTGGCCCGCTTTTACGGCGCCAAGCACCCGGGCGATGTCAAAAAGACCGTCCATTCGGCACTCATCATCAGCTTTATTGCGGGTGTCATTCTGCTGTTTGTCGGCCTGCTGGGGTCGCCTGCGCTGCTGGAACTGCTCAACACCAAGCCGGACCTGCTGCCCGGTGCCATTTTGTACCTGCGCGTGTACTTTTTGGGTATGCCCGCCCTGGCGCTGTATAACTTCGGCAACGCGGTGTTCAGTGCCATTGGTGACACGAAAAAGCCGCTGGTCTACCTGTCCATCGCCGGTGTGCTGAACATCGTCCTCAACTTGTTTTTCGTTATCGTCTGCCAGCTCAACGTCATGGGCGTGGCGCTGGCCAGTGCCATCTCCCAGTGCATGTCTGCCGGGCTGATTCTGCGCGCACTGACCAAAGTGCAGGATTGCTACGCACTGGACCTGCACGCTATCAAGCTGGACCTGGGTATGACCAAGCGCATCCTGCTGCTGGGTGTGCCTGCCGGGTTCCAGAACGCAGTTTTTGCCATCGCCAACCTGTTCATCCAGGCGGGCGTCAACTCCTTTGACTCGCTGATGGTCAAGGGCAACTCGGCCGCTGCCAATGCCGACGCCATGATCTACGACGCTATGGCCGCCTTCTACATGGCCTGTGCCAGCTTCATGAGCCAGAACTACGGCGCGGGCAAGGTCGACCGCGTGAAGAAAAGCTACTTCATCAGCCTGGCCTACGGCTTCGGTGTGGGCCTGGTGCTGGGCGGCGGGCTGCTGCTCTTCGGGCGGCAGTTCCTCGCGCTTTTCACCACCGAGCCGGACGTCATCGATGCCGGCATGAAGCGCATCATGGTCATGGGCCTGGCCTACTGCATCTCTGCCTTTATGGACTGCACCATCGCCGCCTCCCGGGGCCTTGGCAAAACCGTGGTACCGACCATCATCGTTATTATGGGGTCCTGCGTCTTCCGCGTGGCGTGGGTCTACACGATCTTCGCCTGCTTCCACACCATTCCGGCGCTGTATCTGCTCTACCCCTGCTCCTGGGCGTTGACGGGCTTTGCCGAAATTATCTACTTCATCCACTGCTACAAACAATCGATGAAAATTTTCAATCAGCAGCCGGTGACGGCGTAACAACGTATATTGTAAACAAGTCAAACAGGGCTGGCATCGCACAGGCAACGCCAGTCCTGTTTTGGCAGATGTTGTCTTTTTCCCCCGGCGGGAGTATAATCGGGGGTGTATTTTGTTGCCTTGGGGAGGTCGTCTATGAAAAAAATCTTGCGGTATCTGCGCAGCAGCCTGGGGTACCTGTATGTCTGCTTTAAATGGGTGATCCTGGCTGCGCTGGTGGGCTGTGTAGTGGGGCCGTTTGGCGCAATGTTTGGGCTGGCGCTCAACAAAGCGACCGCCCTGCGCACGGCTGACCCGCGGTTGATCTATCTGCTGCCGCTGGGCGGCCTGGTTATCGTGTTCCTGTACCAGCATTTTGACCCTGATGGCGGCGGCTCCACCAACCAAATTTTTGTCGCGGTGCGGGAGCATAAGCCGCTTTCCCTGCGTACCGCCCCGCTCATCTTTGTAGCCACCGTCATCACCCATTTGTTCGGCGGTTCCAGCGGCCGTGAGGGCGCTGCCCTGCTGCTGGGGGGTTCACTGTCCGGGCAGATCGGCAGGAGACTGCAGCTGGAGGCCCGGGACTGCCGCCTGATGACCATGTGCGGCATGGCGGGGGCGTTTTCCGCTGTATTTGGTACGCCGCTGGCCGCTACCGTATTTACGCTGGAAGTCGTCGACGTCGGCTCCATGCAGTACGCAGCGCTGCTGCCCTGCCTGATCTCGGCGCTGATCGGCGTGTGGATCAGCAGCGGTATGGGGCTGGCCCCCACCGCCTTTGCGGTGGCCGACTATGCCGCCCCTACGCCGGGTAACCTGATCCGTGTATTGCTGCTGGGCCTGCTGCTGGCCGCGTTGAGCATTGCTTTCTGTGAGGTGATCCACGCCGCGCCGAAGCTGTATAAAAAGCTGTTCCCCAATGCCTATCTGCGGGTGGTGGTCGGCGGTGCGCTTATCATCGCGCTGACCACCCTGCTGGGCACCACCGATTACAACGGCGCGGGCGCCAATGTTATTGCAGCCGCCATCGCCGGGCAGGCGGTGCCGTATGCTTTCCTGCTCAAGATGCTGTTCACCAGCATCACACTGGGGGCCGGGTTCAAGGGCGGCGAGATCGTACCCATCTTCTTCACCGGCGCGACCTTTGGCTGCGCGGTGGCCCCGCTGCTGGGGCTGGCCCCCGGCCTGGGCGCGGCGCTGGGCATGGTGGCACTGTTCTGCGGCTGTACCAACAGCCCGCTGGCGTCCTGCTGCCTGGCCATCGAGGTGTTCGGCGGGCAGAACATTGAGCTGTTCGCCCTGGCCTGTGCCGTCTCCTACATGATGTCCAGCTACTTCAGCCTGTATCGCGAGCAGCACTTCCTCCACTCCAAACTGCGTGTGGTGGGCGTGCAGCGCGTCCACGGCAAATGGTCGGAGACCGATTCCGACGCGGAAAACTGATTTTCTGTCATTGTACAGCCAGGAAAAGTGTGATATAATAAATCTTTAAAGGGTAGGACAGGGAGAATAGGCTATAAAGGGGTGAATGGATATGAAGTTTGAAAAACATTGCTGGGCTGAGATCGATCTGGATGCACTGCGCCACAATTTCGCATACATCAGGCAGGCGGTCGGCGGGCCGGTCTGCGCCGTTGTCAAGGCCGATGCCTACGGCCACGGTGACGTAGCCACCGCCAAGACGATACAGCAGGCAGGCGTTGCCGGTTTTGCGGTAAGCAGCTTGGGCGAGGGGCATCATCTGCGCCACCATGGCATTACGATACCCATCCTGATCCTGGGTTATGCCGACCCTGCCCACGCTGCAACGCTGGCGGAGGATGATATTGCCACCGCCTGCTTCTCTACGGAGTACGCCCAGGCGCTTTCGGCCGCTGCTGTGCAGGCCGGGGTGCGGGTAAAGGTTCATATTAAAATCGACACCGGTATGGGCCGCATCGGCTTTGCGGTACGCTCGGGTTTCGAGGAGACCATCCGTGAGGTCGAGGCGCTGTATGCTTTGCCGGGCCTTGCGATCTGCGGCATCTTCCAGCATTTTGCCGTGGCAGACAGCGATGCACCGGATGACCTGGCCTATACGGAGGAGCAGTACGACCTGTTTACCCGCGTGGTGGACCGCCTGCAGGCGGATGGCTATGCCACCGGCACGGTGCACTGCGCCAATTCGGCCGCGCAGCTGCGCCACCCGGAATGGCGGCGGGATATGACCCGCGCAGGCATTATCCTGTATGGGCTGGACCCCAGCGAGGATGCCCACTTCCCGGAGCTGCAGCCTGCCCTTTCTCTGCATTGTATCGTCACTTTTGTGAAAGAGCTGCAGCCCGGCCAATGTGTGAGCTACGGCCGGACCTTCACGGCGGACCACCCCATGCGGGTGGCAACGGTTTGTGTCGGCTATGCTGACGGCTATCCCCGCGCCCTGTCCGGTGGGCAGGGCCAGGGCGTTATGAGCATCCATGGCCGTCCCGCCCCCGTGGTGGGCCGTGTCTGCATGGATCAAACGCTGGTGGACGTTACCAACATCCCGGAGGTAAAAATGGGGGATGAAGTGGTGGTATTTGGCCCCGGTGCAGAGGATACCGCCGACACCATCGCGAAAAAGACCAACACCATCAACTATGAGATCGTATGCGGCCTGGCACGCCGCGTGCCCCGCGTATATAAAGAAAACGGCACCGTCTGTAAGATCTGGAACGATTTGGAGGAAACCTGATGGCCCGCAAAAATATCCGAAATTTCTGCATTGTTGCCCACATTGACCACGGCAAATCCACCTTGTCTGACCGCATGCTGGAGTTGACCGACAGCGTCGACAAGCGCACCATGACGGACCAGGTGCTGGACAACATGGAGCTGGAAAAGGAGCGCGGCATCACCATCAAGGCCCGCGCCGTGACTATGCGCTATAAGGCCGACGACGGCGAGACCTACGAGTTTAACCTGATCGACACCCCGGGCCATGTGGACTTCCAGTACGAGGTCAGTCGCAGCCTGGCCGCCTGCGAAGGCGCGGTGCTGGTGGTGGACGCCAGCCAGGGCGTGGAGGCACAGACGCTGGCCAACTGCTACCTGGCGCTGGACCACGACCTGGAAGTGGTGCCCATCCTGAACAAGATCGACCTGCCCAGCGCCGACCCCGACGCCGTGGCAAAAGAGGTTGAGGACGTCATCGGTCTGCCCTGCATGGAAGCACCCCGCGTTTCGGCCAAGCTGGGCATCGGCGTTAAGGACGTGCTGGAATGTGTGGTCCGCGATATTCCCGGCCCCACCGGCGACCCCGACAAGCCACTGAAAGCACTGATCTTCGATTCCATCTATGACAGCTACAAGGGCGTTATCGTCTACGTGCGCGTCTTTGATGGCACCGTCAAGCCCGGCGATACCATCCGTCTGATGAGCACCGGCGCGGAGTTCCAGCTGGTGGAAGTCGGCCGCATGGGTGCCACTCAGCTGAGCCCCTGTGAGAAGCTGGAGGCTGGCGAGGTCGGCTACCTGACCGCCAGCATCAAGACCGTGCGGGATACCCGTGTGGGCGATACTGTTACGCTGGCCAATAACCCCACGCCGGAGCCGATGCCCGGTTTCCGCACCGTCACCCCGATGGTGTTCTGCGGCATTTACCCGGCAGACGGCGCCGACTACCCAGACCTGAAAGACGCACTGGAAAAACTGCAGCTCAACGATGCATCGCTAAGTTTTGAGCCGGAAACCAGTGCCGCCCTGGGCTTTGGCTTCCGCTGCGGTTTCCTGGGCCTGCTGCACATGGAGATCATCACCGAACGGTTGGAGCGTGAGTTTGACCTCGATCTTATCACCACGACGCCGGGCGTCCAGTACCGCCTGACCCTGACCGACGGCACGGTAGAGGTCATCGATAACCCCTCGGCCTACCCCGACCCGACCCGCATCGTCAAGTCCGAGGAGCCGTTCGTCAATGCCCACATCTACACCCCCAACGATTACGTCGGCCCGCTGATGGACCTCTGCCAGGCCAAGCGCGGCGTGCTCATTGACATGAAGTATATGGATGAAACGTGCAATAATGCCTTCCGCCGAAACGTTGTCGACAAGGTCGTGCACGTGCAGAACGTTGCCCGCGCTGAATACGCCCGAAAGCGTCGTCTGGCGATATTCGTCGACGACCGCACCCGACGTTACCGTACTCATTTCGATGGGCAGTTCTTTCACAAGGTCGTTTTCGGGGATAAGCCCAACCGACAACAAAAGCGTGTCGCACTCGATAAACTGTTCGGTCTCGGGTTTCACGCGGCGGTTTTCGTCGACCTCGGCGTAATACAAGCCTTCCAGCCTGTTCTTGCCGACAAGGCGAGTTACCGTATGATTGAACAAAAGCGGAATGTCGTAGTCGTTCAGGCACTGCACGATGTTTCGTTTAAGTCCGCTGCTGAACGGCATGACTTCCAGAACTTTCAGTACCTTTGCGCCCTCGAAAGTCATACGGCGCGCCATAATAAGCCCGATGTCGCCGCTGCCCAGAATCACGACTTTTTTGCCGACGAGATAGCCTTCGACGTTGGAAAGTCTTTGCGCCATACCGGCGGTATAAACGCCCGCGGGACGAGTGCCTGTCAGCTGGATTGCGCCGGCAGTCCTTTCCCTGCAACCCATCGCAAGGACGATTGCTTTCGCCTGCACCGTTTCAAGCCCTGTTTTCGGACTTAAAAACGTAACCGATTTATCCTTTGAAATTTCCAACACCATGGCTTCGAGCACGACGTCCGCGCCGCATTCTTCCACCATTTTCTTGAAGCGTGCCGCATATTCGGGCCCCGTCAGTTCTTCCTTGAAATAATGAAGACCGAAGCCGTTGTGAATGCATTGATTGAGTATGCCGCCCAGGCGATTGTCGCGTTCAAGTATCAGTACGTCCGCGCCGTTCTTTTTCGCCTCGACCGCCGCCGCCATTCCGGCAGGACCGCCGCCGATAATCACCACGTCGTAATTTTTCATCAGTTGTCCTCCTTGATACGGCATTTTACAAGTTCCGACCCTTTTCCGCCTTTTTTGACCTCGGTTACGGGGATACCGAGTTCCCTTGAAAGGATATCTATGACGCGGGGCGCGCAAAATCCGCCCTGACATCTGCCCATACCCGCACGCACGCGACGTTTTACGGCGTCGACGGTTGTTGCCGGCAACGGGGAATGAATCGCGTTTACGATTTCGGCTTCCGTCACGGTTTCGCAACGGCAGATGATTCTGCCCCATTTCGGATTGTTTTTGACCTTTTCGTTAAGTTCTTCCGCCGTGAGATTTTTAAGCCTGTCGTGGCGCAAGACTTTCACGGGGTTTTCGGGTTTTTCGACCTTATACTCTTTTTCGATTTCGTCCGCAATATATTTGCCGATGGATGGCGCGGACGTGAGCCCCGGCGAGCATATCCCCGCAAGGATAAAGAAGTCGTGGTATTTTTCGGAGCGTTTCACGATGAAGTCTTCGCCGACCACCGCGCGAACGCCCGCATACTCGCGGATAACCGCGCGATAATTCGGGTTTGCAAAAACTTTCGATACGCCCTGTCGCACAAGATCGAGTCCTTTCGCCGTGCACGACGTGTCGTCTTCTTCGCACGCTTCGGACGTAGGTCCGTAAATCACGTTGCCGTCCGCCGTGGGCGCAACGAGAATACCTTTGCCGTTTTCGTCGGGAAGCGGGAAAAGTACGGTTTTGACGCGCGCGCCTTCGGTCTTGTCCAGCACGAAGTATTCGCCTTTCCTGAATGCGGTTTCGTACGTTTCGTCGGACAGAAGCGCGTTGATATCGGACGCGCCGCCGCCCGCGCTGTTGACAAGATATTTCGATTCGTATTCGCCGTTTTGGGTTTTTACGATAAACTTTCCGTCAAATCGTATGCTTTCTATATTTTCTTCAAGGCGGACTTCCGCGCCGTTCAGAATTGCCCTGTCGCAAAGCGCGATCGTGAGCTTATACGGCGAAACGATGCCCGCGTCCTTTGCGTAAAGCGCGCTGACGATTTCGGGATTTACGCCGTCCTGAATTTTGTCGATTTCTTCGCGATTGATGATTCGCGCGTCGACGCCGTTCGCTTTCGCGCGTTCCAGAAGTTCCAAAAGACCTTTTTCGCCGCCGCGACCTGCAAGCACAAGGCTTCCGGTTTTTCTGAACGGGACGTCAAGGTCACGCGTGAGCGACGGCATCATTTTGTTGCCCTCGACGTTGAATTTTGCTTTCAGCGTTCCGGGAACGCAGTCGTATCCGGCATGCGCTATGCCGCTGTTTGCGCGGCTTGCCCCCGACGCCACGTCGTCTTCCTTTTCGATAAGCAGCGTTTTGTAGCCCCTTGTCGAAAGCGCGTCGAGAACTGCGGTACCTACGACGCCACCGCCGATAACTATGCAATCATACATAATTTATTTATCCTTTTTGTCAAATTTTTCGTGGTATTGTTTGATATTCTGCTCGATAATAATTTCGGCTAAATCCCTTTCTTTTACTTCAAGAACGGTTGTCGTTTTGTATTCAAGCTGTTTGTAAACGTTCAGAAAATGCGTCATTTCGTCCATAATGTGGGGCGGCAACTCGCCGATATGGTCGTAAGTGTTCCACATCGGATCTTTGAACGGAATTGCAATCACCTTATGGTCGACCATGCCGTCGTCGATCATCGATATTACGCCGATCGGGTAGCACCTGACAAGAGTGAGCGGCGAAATAACCTCGCTGCAAATCACAAGGACGTCCAACGGATCGTTATCGTCGCTTAACGTGCGCGGGATAAATCCGTAGTTTGCGGGATAGTGCGTCGAGGTGTAAAGCGTGCGGTCAAGAATCAGCAGCCCCGTTTCCTTGTCGAGTTCGTACTTGTTCTTACTGCCCTTCGGAATTTCGATGCAAGCGATAAAATCGTCTTTTTTGATTCGCGATTCGTTGATATCGTGCCAGATATTCATACTCGTATCTCCTGTAAATTTACAATATTATACAATATATTAACGATTATTGCAAAAAATTGACGGGAAAACATTTGCTTTTTTTTGAAAAGTTTTCAATAAAAAACGCAGATTTCTCTGCGCTTTTCGTTACTTTTGGAAAAGTTTGTTTTTCATCATATATTGGTTGTAGTCGTCGGGATTCGCGCTTTCAAGGGCGCGTTTTCTCATCGGTCTTGCGGGAATTCCGCTGACAAGAACGTAATCGTCCACGTCTTTCGTGACGATGCTGCCCGTTGCCACGATTGCGCCCGTGCCGATCGTT
>OLPA01003616.1_pt1 | contig 10342 bp, 7 predicted proteins | sample 1672811 | NCBI WGS metagenome assembly OLPA01 (sample SAMEA3136726, study PRJEB25190) | human gut metagenome | biome: human gut; feature: human-associated habitat; material: faeces | place: Austria | collected 2013
GGTGGGGTATGTGTTTGAGAACCGGGAGTTTTATGCGCCTAAGGTTGTCTATGAGTTGCAGCGTAAGGGGATTCGGGTCAGTGCGACCAACCGTCCGTTCCAATTTAAGAACGAAGAGGGAGAATGGACGATGGGCTATGGTACCTACCAGGTATTGACGCATAATCAGCCGCTTCCTTCGGATGTGCTCTATGCGACATTGGATGAGTTGGCGAAAAATACGGGAGTGGATATCTATTCGGCCAACACGGGATTGATGGCTGATGTGGATTTTGGCAGCCCGGCTTTTAAACCATTGGAGCAGCCGAAAGTGGCTATGTTGGTAGGACGTGGCGTAAGTATCCCGGAATCGGGTGAGATTTGGTTCTTGTTGGATAAGCGTTTTCAGATGCGTCCGGTATTGATAGAGAACCCGTCTTTGACAGGCAAGGACTTGAAGGCTTACAATGTTATCATTTTGGCTAATGGTGTTCCAAATCTAACTAAGGGTACCGAGACTGCCTTGAAGGAGTGGGTTGCTGCCGGAGGAGTGTTGATCGCTACCGGAAAGGCTAGCGCATGGGCTAGCAAACAAGGGCTTATCTCTTTAAAGACAAAGGAAACATTGCTTGAAAAGGCGGACAGCTTATCGGTTTATCGTTCTTTTGCGGATAAGGCGGAAGCAAAAGCCGGAAAGTTGATCAAAGGGGTAATTCTGAATTGTCATTTGGATAAGACGCATCCGCTAGCTTGGGGACTTGATCAAGATGAGATCGCTGTTATAAAAACGAATGATATCATTTTCCAGAAAGATAGGGATCCATATGTTTCGCCTTTATATTATACCAAAAAGCCCTTGTTGTCGGGATTCTTGTCGGCGGATAATGCGAACCTATTGAGAGAGGAGCCTGCTATAATGGTGAAACCTTATAGAAGCGGTAAGGTGATTGTTTTTGCTGATGATATGAATTTCCGTTCTTACTTCTTTGGAACTAGTAAGTTGTTCATGAATGCGTTGTTTTATAACAAATGTATGTAGTTGTCGGATGAGTACGCAACGAAATATATTGTGTCTCATGGCTCTTGTTTTATCAGGAGCCATGGAATTTGCCAATGCTTGCACGTCGGCTATCATTTCTGGCAAGGTAACACCTGACGGACGTCCGATTATGTGGAAAAATCGCGATGCGGAAAACTTGAAGAATTGTGTGCGGTCCCATTTATCTCGCTCGTTCCATAATCCTTTGATGGGTATCGACTTGAAAGATGGAAAACATAATAAGCCAGAGACTTTCGGTTGGTTTGCGGAGCAGGATTTTATCGCTCGTAGAAGTACCTCTTGCGCTGTGGCTATTCAAGGTGTACGGCCGGACGAGGATGCTTCGTTCACTACGATGTGGACGGTTATCGGTTACCAACCGGTTACTCCTGCGGTTCCGGTTTGGTTGAAAGGCGCCGATAAGAAGTTGCCCAAGGCGTTAACTGTCGATCAAAATAAACATGCTCCGTTATGTGACGCGTCGAACATGCTTCGGGATAAGATTTACAGTTATCATCGGGGGACGAATACGGAAAGTTATTTCCATTGGGAATTACTTTTCAATCTAAGCGGCAATGGGTATATGCAGCAAACCGAGCGATTGGAGGAGGAGTTATTCGAACGTTTTTATTCCTCCATCGAAACGTGGCGATCAAGGTCGGTAATTCCCGAGGAATTGGTTTTCAATTTGTATGATGATTGTGATGCATTCCTTGATGAGAAGACACTGAGGTGAGTATCCAAAATATTCCTTTTCGCTATTCGCTTTGTAAGGCATTTACGGGATTGCGGGATGCCGCCTTATAACTATGCCTGCTTACGGTCAGTAGCGTAACCATCAATACGATACCGCCGGACAGCAGGCATGTTCCTATGGATATGTCCACCCGATATACGAAATTCTCCAGCCAACAACTCAGCGAATACCACGTGATAGGAACGGCAATTGCGAAAGCGATCCCTACCCAGCCGATAAACCGACGATTTAATAGATACAAGATCTCCCCGGCCGTAGCCCCGTTTACCTTACGGATACCGATTTCTTTCGTACGCTGCTGGATGGCATAGAGAGCCATGCCGAATAATCCGAAGGCGGTTAGCAGGAGGCTGATGATCGAGTACATGATGAGCAAATGTGCCAGTTCGATCGTTTTTCGGTTAGATAACATAAATTCCTCGTATATATCTTGGTATTCGAAAGGTACGTTGGGATTGATCTTTTCCCATGTTTGTTGCAGTAACGTTAGAGCCTCGGCTCTATGCTCCTTTTTCAGTCGGACTTGGACGAGGTTATAGGGGGGAGTATGCGTTAGGTAGGTCAAGCTAGGGTAAACCTCTTGTCGTAAGGTTCCTGTATATAGATTCTCCACGATCCCTGCTATAATCGCTATCGGTTCTCCCTCCTTTTCCATCTTCCCGAATTCAGTGTCGTAAAGGCGGACAGGCTTACCCACGGGATTCTCGCCTTTGGGCACGAGCAAACGTGCGTATTGTTCGTTAATATAGACGGGTGTGCTGTATTGTTTTAGAGCCTCTCGCTCTGAGAGCCCTTGAAGAATGTTTATCTTCATAACCTTTAGGAAAGTACTATCACCTTCGTATTGGCCTAGCGTATAATTTAGTTCGTTTCCGTTTTCGTCTTTCAAGACCATTGTCCGCAAGTTGAACTGTATGATCCCGCTTCTCGAAAGGCACATCTCTTCTATGGAAGGATAACGCCGGATCTCTTCAGAGAAGGTCTGTATATGGTTCCCACTCCAGTCGGCTATTTCGATGAGGTCCCGGTAACGTTCACCGTTTGTCTGAGTGAGCGTTAGTTGCTGCCGTACGGTTAGCGTGGCGAATACCAGAGCTATTGAGATGGCGAATTGTAAGATGGAGAGCCCGCTTATGATTGTCCGCTTCCGGGTACCGGTGGTGAATGATTTATACTCGGAATGGGAAAGGGAGTTGATCTTATGGCTCATATATAATGAGGGGATAATGGATAGAGCTAGGATGAGTGCCACGATCACAGGTAAGACCTGTCCACTAAAGAAAAATCCCAAGGAGATACGTCCGGAAACGATCTGGTTGAAAGCCGGCAGGAAATCTAGTGTAAGTAACAAGGATAAAAAGAAAGCGATCAGCACGGTAAGGAAAGTATCCAAGAATAGCTGGCGATGGATTTGCCCAGCCGATGCTCCCATCACCTTCTGGGTGTAGATCATCCTTACTTGTTGCAAAATGCGGGAGAAACTTAGGTTGGCATAATTGAAACAGGCGATCACGAGGATTAGGATGGCTGAGAACAAACCAACGTACAGTAAGTCTTTCTGGTTTCGGTGGATATAGGGGATGTATTCTTGTGTATAGGTTTGCTCTTGGAAATAACTCTCTTGGAGGGTATAGAAATAATACTGTCCGGTTCCGTTGAAAGTAGGTACCTTATCATCCTTTAGTTTTTGAGTGAACGTATCAATGTTGAAGAGATCGTTTACCAGTAATAAGGTAGGGCCGCCATTGAATTGGGAGGTAGTACCTGCCAATGCGTTGAACTTCAAGAATGATTGAGGGTACTCTTTGATAACGGCGGCGACCTCGTAGGTAATCGTCTCGTTCTCATAAGTGTACTTTGCCGAAAAGGTTTTACCGATAGGATCCTCGTTCCCGAAGAATATCTTCGCTTGGTATTCGGTCAACGCAATTGCGTTTGGTTGGGTTAATGCCTTGTTTATATCTCCTGCCACTACCTTGTAAGGGAAAAAGCGAGGAAAGGAGGGATCTGCTCTGACGATCGAGATTGGGTCGAAGTGCTTTTCTCCTATCGTGATGGAGGCGGCATTCTCTATGTTCAGTCGTAAATAATCCTCAACTTCAGGGTATTGGTCTTTTAGCTGCACAGGGATCTTCCCTTTAATAAAAGATACTTTCTCTCCGGAGGTCAAGGGAGAGTCTTGTGCCATATAGATGATATGCGACTTATTGGGATTATGGGCTTCTATCCTAGATTCATAAATGACGTATGAGATCAGTAGGTTGGTACAAGTGATGCCTGCCGCCAGACTCAATAAGGAAATGACGGCGAACGTCTTGTTTCGCCACCAGCTACGGAATATAAGTTTTAGAGATATGGATTCCATGGTTTTATCTGTTTGTTGGTTCAAAGCTATCCGGTTGCGTGGAATATGGCAAATAAAATCGGAGGAAACGTTCGTAAAGGACTGGATTTGTCTAAATATTGGACACTGAGAGCCGGGAAAAGATCGTATCTTTGCGTGCGAAAAAAGAGGAGGCTTCATGCGTAACGCGAAGATTATAGTCGTAGATGACAATGAGGCGGTATTGAGAAGTCTGCGGACGATCCTGTCCCATGAGTTTAAGACGATCGTTACCGTATCATCTCCTGTTCTATTGCCTGCCCTTTTACGGAATGGAGATGTAGATATGGTTTTACTGGATATGAACTTCGGCGCTGGAAAGCAAAGCGGTGGGGAAGGGCTTTTCTGGTTGGATCGTATTTTGGAGCTTAAGAATCCTCCGGCCGTTATCTTGATAACCGCTTTTGGGGATATCGAGTTGGCTGTATCTTCCCTTAAAAGGGGAGCCTCGGACTTTATCGTGAAACCTTGGGATAACGAGAAACTTATTCAAACCCTTGTCCATGTGTGGGAACACCGTATGGAATCAAATACAGATAAGGCTTCATCTGTGGCCGAATCTCTTATTAATGCATTGCTAAAGAAATATACGGAGGCTTATGCGAAACCATTGCCTCGTCTGACAGCGGAGGCGGTCGATAAGTTATCCGATATGGCCGGGCGGGGTGATTTGGCCTTGTTGCAGCAAATCGTCGAACGTACGGTCTTACTTGTGGATAAATGCCGTTTGGATGCCGATGATTTCTATGTGGAGGAGCTTTCGGAAGTCTCCCATCCTTGTACGTTGGAGGATATGGAACGGCAGTTTATCGCCGAGGTATTGAAAGAAAAGAAAGGGAACCTGACGCTTGCGGCTCAACAATTGGATATTAGCCGCCAGACCCTTTATAATAAGATGCGGAAATACGGATTGTAGATTATAAGGAGAGTAGCTATGGTTAACCGGAGTTTATACTTGAAGATTATAGGAATCGTCTCCTTGATCGTGTTTCTCGCGTTACTTGGGTCCGTATTGTTGATAACCGGTACCTCTTACTTCTTATCCTTTGTATGTCTGTGTATTATCCTGTTGATAACTCTGTTACTAATCCGGTGGATGAACGGTATAAACCGTAAGATAGCTACCTTCTTTGAGTCGGTTCGTAATGGGGATACAGCTTTGCGGTACCCAAATAAAACGAATGATCCTTTTGTAAAGGATTTGTATACGGAAATGAACCGGATTATCCTCCTATTCAGTCAAAACCAGAGTGAGATGGAAGAGAAGCGTTTATATTACGAGAGTATCTTGCGGGTACTGACGCATGAGATTCGTAATTCGATTACGCCAATCCGTTCCTTGTCTGCTGACCTATTGAAATATTCCGATACATATACTCCGAAGCAATTACGGGAAGGTTTGGAGGTTATTCATGGGCAAGCGCAAAATTTATCCGCCTTCTTGGATTCCTACCATCGTCTGACGCATCTCCCGGAGCCGGAAAGAACCGAGGTGCCTATAACCTCTTTATTTCAGAAGATGGAACGGTTGTTGTGTGCCGAGCCGGGTAGCGACCGTATCCGTTTCTCCTCTGCGGAAGCTTTAACGGTACGTGTGGATCAAAACTTGATCGTGTTGGCTCTGATTAATTTGATCCGTAACGCATTACAGGCGATAGAGGGGCAAGCGGATGGTATCGTCTCCGTAGAAGCCTTGAAGACAGATGGTAGGGTATATATAACTATAACAGACAATGGCCCCGGTATTTCTCCTGAACTATTGTCTGCTATCTTTATGCCTTTCTTCTCTACGAAGTCCGGTGGTAGCGGCATCGGCCTCAGTATCTCCCACCGCATAATGCGCTTGCATGGCGGCGATTTAACCGTTGATTCCTTACCCGGTGTCCGTACCGAGTTTCGTATGAAGCTGTAATTGTCTGATCAATACCCCAACTCAAACGGTTGCTCTACGGCAGGTACGCCCTCGGACATCCATTTAGGCATCTTCTGGTTCTTCAGGTAATGGTTGAAGAATTGGAACATGCGGCGTTGGAAGTCGATACGGTTCGCCATGTTCGTGGGCCAGTGCGGTTCGCCAGTATAGTTCAATAACCAGCAAGGTTTGCCTAGCCTCTTCATGGCAACGAAATACTCGATACCTTGGTACCAAGGCACATGGCCGTCGGCGTCGTTGTGCATGATCAATATCGGGGTCTGTACCTTATCCATCGTAAACAACGGGGAATTCTCCAGATAACGAAGCGGAGAACTCCATGGCGTAGCTCCTAAACGGCTTTGTGTATGCTCGTATTGGAAAGAGCGGGCCATACCCGATCCCCAACGGATACCGCCATAAGCGCTAAACATATTTACGACAGGCGCCCCAGACTCGATAGCGGAGAATAAATTCGTGCGAGTCGCTAAATAAGCTACTTGGTAACCTCCCCAGCTATGTCCTTGCGCACCGATCCCTTTTTCGTCGATATATCCTTTGGCGATCATCATGGTGATACCCGGCATCAAGCAGTTATAGCAGCTTTCTCCCGGATAACCATCTACATAGCGAATGTCCGGGTTGAAGATGATATATTCGTTGCTATTGTATAAATGGTAATCGATCGTAGAGCGATGTGGTTCGGGCATACAAATTCATCAAATACCTCTTTTTGATATGAAGCTTCAATTGCAGAAATAGCTGATGTAGCTTTTTCTCCTTCTCCATATACAAGTGCTTTGTAACCTTTTTCTACTCTGTCCCATCTTTTGTCTCTATCCATACTATAGAATCTACCAGAAATAGTTGCTATTTTTCCTACACCTTTTTCTTTCATTTTTTCTTCAAGTTGTAGAATATAACTTTCTCCCGAAGCTGGTGGAGTATCTCTTCCATCTAAGAAACAGTGTACATACACATCTTCAAAGTCTTTTCTTTTTGCTAATTCTAGTAATGCATATAGATGTCTAATATGACTATGAACACCACCATCTGAAAGCAATCCCATAATATGAAGTTTAGAATTATGTCTCTTGCAATTATCTATTGCTGATGTTAATTCTTTAATACTAAAGAATTCCCCTTCTTCAATTGATTTTGTAATACGAGTTAAGTCTTGATATACTATTCTTCCTGCACCAATATTAGTATGTCCAACCTCTGAATTTCCCATTTGTCCTTCTGGCAATCCAACAGCCAATCCACTTGTATGAATTTGAGTTGTTGGCCATGTTTTCATTAGTTTATCAATATTAGGTGTATTAGCTAGTTTTACTGCATTTCCCTTTTCGTTTTCATTTATTCCAAATCCATCTAATATCATTAGCATTATTGGTTTTCTGTCCATTATTTTTCTCCATTTCTTTTAGATTGATACTATTTTTGCAAATTCATCTACTTTTAAACTTGCACCTCCAACAAGACCTCCGTCTATATCGGACATTGAAAATAGTTCACTGCAATTTTCAGACTTAACACTACCACCATATAATATGATAATGTTTTCCGAAATTGTTTTTCCAAAATCTTTTTCAATTTGTTTTCTTATTGATTTTATTGCATTATTTGCATCTTCAGCTGTAGCAGTTTTTCCTGTTCCTATTGCCCATATTGGTTCATAAGCAATCATTACATTCTGTAGTTGATTTTCATTTAGCCCTTCTAATGCTAAATGAGTTTGATTTGTTATAATTTCTTCTTGTTTACCACTTTCTCTTTGATCTAATGTTTCACCTACACAAATTATTGGTTTTAATCCATTTAATAATGCAGATTTTACCTTTTTATTTACAGTTTCATCTGTTTCTGCAAAATATTGTCTTCTTTCAGAATGACCTATAATTACATATTCAACTCCAATACATTTTAGCATTTGTCCAGAAATTTCCCCTGTATATGCGCCTTTTTCTTCCCAATGCATATTTTGAGCTCCAATTTTTATATTGGTATCTTGTGCAGTTAGTAATCCATACATTAAATCGGTATATGGCATACATAATATAACTTCAGCTTTTGAGTTTTTTGCAACTGGTGTTAATTTTTCAATAAAATCAATTGCTTCATTAGGAAGCATATTCATTTTCCAATTTCCAGCAACAACTTTTCTCCTCATTTTGTTTCCGCCTTTCCTAGTCTGTAATTTGTTGTTCAACACTTTTAAGAGTTCCACTTTCTTTTGCATTATTTTGTTGCTTTGTATTATTATTTAATGCTGCAATTCCAGGTAATGTCTTACCTTCTAAAAATTCTAGTGAAGCTCCTCCTCCTGTTGACAAGTATATATTACTAAATTGTTTTACATCTGCACCATTTTGTTTAGCAGCTTTCTTAATTTTTTGTATAGCTGCAACTGAATCTCCTCCTCCAATTACGCATTTAGCATTAGTGTGAGAGATAAATGTTGCAATTTTTTGTGTTCCTTGTGCAAATTCTGGTACCTCTGTATATCCCAAAGGGCCATTCCACACAACAGTTTTTGCACCTTCAAGTCTATCAGCAAAATATGTTAATGTAGTATCTCCTACATCTAATATTTGCCATCCTTCTAAGCTTTCTCCTTTTCCTTCTTCAACTTCTTTTTCTGTAAGCAATTTTGCTTTTTTATGTTCTGAGTTTTCAATTAGTTCTGGTGTCAACTCTGTACCTTCTGGTATTTTTGCAACACGTACATCTTTTGGAAGTACTATTTCAACACATTTTTCAAAAGCCTTTTTCATAATTTCCTTAGCAACTTCAATTTTATCTGCTTCATATTTAGATGAGCCTATGTCGTATCCTTTTGCTTTTAAAAATGTATTTGCCATTGCTCCGCCAATCTCTATTGTTTGAACTTTATCCATTAAATTTTCAATAACTCCAATTTTATCAGATACTTTTGCTCCTCCCAAAATTGCTACAAATGGTTTTTCTGGATTTTCAAGTACTGCACCTAATTTTTCAATTTCTCTTTCCATTAAAAGTCCTGCAACAGCTTCATCTACATGATGTGCCACTCCTTCTGTTGATGCATGTGCTCTATGAGCTGTTCCAAACGCATCATTAACATACACTCCATCATTTCCAATTAATTCAGATAGTTCGATAGCTAAGCTATCATCATTTTGCTCTTCTCTAGGATCAAAACGAACATTTTCAAGAAGCCCTGCTTCTCCTTCTTGTAATCTATTTGCCATGTCTTTTGCACTTGGGCCAGTTACGTCTTCTGCACATTTTACTTCTTTTCCTAATTCTTGTGATAATTTTTTTGCAACAGGTGTCAATGAGTATTTTTCATTAACTTCTCCCTTTGGTCTTCCTAAATGTGAACAAAGTACTACTTTAGCACCATTTTCTAATAAATATTTTATTGTAGGAAGTGCTGCTCTAATTCTTGTATCATCTGCAATTTCTCCATCCTTTATTGGAACGTTAAAATCACAACGTACTAATACCTTCTTTCCTTTTACATCTATATCACGTACTGTTTTTTTCTCCATTTTTTCACCTTCTATATTAAATTTTCAAACATGATTTATAGTAGTAATATGGATATTAGTACCATATTACTACTATTTTTAAATTATTTATTAGCAATATATATAACAAGATCAACTAATTTGTTTGAATATCCCCATTCATTGTCATACCATGCTACTAATTTTACAAAGCTATCTGTTAATGCAATTCCTGCTGTACTATCAAAAATACATGTATGTTCATCATGTATAAAGTCTGAAGATACTACAGGGTCTGATACATATTCTACAATACCTTTCATTTCATTTTCAGATGCTCTTTTTACAGCTTCGCATATTTCTTCATAAGAAGCAGGTTTTTCTAAGTTACATGTTAAATCTACAACTGAAACATCAACTGTTGGTACTCTGAATGACATACCTGTTAATTTTCCATTTAATGTAGGAATTACTTTTCCAACTGCTTTAGCAGCACCTGTTGATGATGGAATAATATTATAACTTGCTGCTCTTCCACCTCTCCAATCTTTTTTAGAAGCTCCATCAACTGTTTTTTGAGTAGCTGTAATACTATGAACTGTTGTCATTAATCCGTCTTTAATTCCAAAGTTATCATTTATAATTTTAGCAAGTGGTGCTAGACAGTTTGTTGTACATGATGCATTTGAGATAATGTTCATGTCTGGTGTATATGTTTCATTGTTTACTCCCATAACAAACATTGGTGCATCTTTAGATGGTGCAGATATAATAACTT
>OLPA01003617.1_pt1 | contig 10340 bp, 8 predicted proteins | sample 1672811 | NCBI WGS metagenome assembly OLPA01 (sample SAMEA3136726, study PRJEB25190) | human gut metagenome | biome: human gut; feature: human-associated habitat; material: faeces | place: Austria | collected 2013
CGATACGCGCACAGACGCGCTCATCCGCGAGGGCTTCAAGTCCTATATCCCCGAGACGACCAAGATCATCATTGCCCAGCGCGTCGCGTCCGTGCAGGACGCCGACCTCATCCTCGTGATGGACGGCGGCGCCATTGCCGCCTCCGGCACGCACGAGGAGCTGCTCAAGACCTCCGGGATTTACCGCGAGGTCTACGAATCCCAGACGAACGGAGGCGACGAGAATGCCTAAAGTGAATCCGCACGCCGATCCCACGCGGCGCGATCTCGGTCCCGCCGCCCTGGGGCGCACGGTGAAGAAGCTCTTTTCCTACTACCCCGTGCTCGCGCCCGTCACCTTCGTCTGCATCCTGTTCTCCTCCATCGTATCCTCCGTTCCCTCGCTCTTCACGCAGAACATCATTCAGATCATTGAAAAGTGGTACATCAGCCGCGACTGGGCCGCCGCCAAGGCGGAGATCGTGCCCTATCTCACGCTGCTAGTCGTGCTCTACGCGCTCTCCATCCTCTCCATGACGGTCTACACGCAGCTCATGGCGTATATGACGCAGGGCTTCCTGCATAAGCTGCGCTGCGAGATGTTCGGTGGGATGCAGAAGCTGCCCATCCGCTATTTTGACAGCCACCAGCACGGCGACATCATGAGCCACTACACGAACGACATCGACACGCTCCGCCAGCTCGTCTCGCAGAGCCTGCCGCAGCTGTTCGCGTCGGGGCTGACGGTGCTGGGGCTGCTGCTGTTCATGCTGTATTTCTCCATCCCGCTGATGCTGATCGTGTTCCTCGGGATCTTCTTCATGACGCAGGCGACGAAGAACATCGGCGGCAAATCGGCCAAATACTTCCTCAACCAGCAGCGCTCGCTCGGCAAGGTCGAGGGCTATATCGAGGAGATGATGAACGGCCAGAAGGTCGTCAAGGTCTTCTGCCATGAGGAAGCGGCAGAACGTGACTTTGACGCCATCAACGAACAGCTGTTCAGCGATGCAAACCACGCCCAGCGCTACGCGAATATTTTCATGCCCATCATGGGCAACATCGGCAATATCCTCTATGTGCTCACGGCGTTCCTAGGCGGCGTTCTCATCTGCTCAGGCGGGAACATCCCGAACCTGTCCTTCCAGAACCTGTTTGAGACGGGCAGTATGCTTGCGCCGCTGAAAATCGCGGTCGTCGCATCGTTCCTTGGCATGACAAAGCAGTTTACCGGCAATGTCTCGCAGGTTTCCCAGCAGATCAACGCCATCGTTATGGCTGCCGCAGGCGCAAGCCGCGTCTTTGAGCTGATCGACCAGCAGCCGGAGGAGGACAACGGCCATGTCACGCTGATCCGTGCGTCGGAAGCGGCGGACGGTACGCTGACAGAAAGCGCTGTGCGCACCGGCGTCTGGGCATGGAAATGCCCGCAGGAGGACGGCAGCAGAAAACTGGTAAAGCTCTGCGGAGACGTGCGCTTCTTTGACGTGGACTTTGCCTATGACCCCGAAAAGCCGGTCCTGCACGACATCACGCTCTACGCCAAGCCCGGGCAGAAGCTGGCCTTCGTCGGCGCGACGGGCGCAGGCAAGACCACGATCACGAACCTCATCAACCGATTCTATGACCTTGCCGACGGCAAGATTCGCTATGACGGCATCAACATCAACCATATCAAAAAGGCCGACCTGCGCCATTCACTCGGTATTGTCCTGCAGGACGTGAACCTCTTTACCGGCACGGTCATGGACAATATCCGCTACGGCAAGCTCGATGCGACGGACGAGGAATGCATTGCGGCGGCAAAGCTCGCCAACGCGCACGATTTCATCACCCGCCTGCCGGACGGCTATAACACCATGCTCACGGCCAACGGCGCAAATCTCTCGCAGGGTCAGCGCCAGCTGCTGTCCATCGCCCGCGCGGCGGTCGCCGACCCGCCCGTCATGATCCTTGACGAAGCGACCAGCTCCATCGACACGCGCACGGAGCTTCTGGTGCAGCGCGGCATGGACGCCCTGATGAAGGGGCGCACGACGTTCGTGATTGCGCACCGCCTGTCCACGGTCAAGAACAGCGACTGCATCATGGTCTTGGAGCAGGGCCGCATCATCGAGCGCGGCACACACGACCAGCTGATTGCGCAGAAGGGCAAGTACTACACGCTGTACACCGGGAATGCGATTGGGGAATAATTGAGGATATAGAAAGCGCGCCTGCTTCCACACAATCGGAAGCAGGCGCGAAATTTATAGAGGAATGTTATTCAACCTCGCCATAGAGGTAGGCTCTCGCCGTTTCGTCGCCCGTGTGGCAGAGGTACAGCCCGTCGTGCGTCTGGATGAGGTAGAAGCCCCGCCAGTAGAAGCCGCACATGGTGTCCTCGGCGAAGAAAGGCAGCTTGTCAATGCCGTGCGGTTCGCCGAACTCGCTGGTCTCCTCGTCGTAGTCCATAACCCAGACCGTGTTGTCATGCACGAAGTACATCGCCGAATTGTCCTTGTTGGGGGCATAGGCGTAGTAAGCATCGTGCGTCACATAGTCGCCCAGCGTGACGTCATAATCAGGAATCGGCTGAAGGGTCAGCGTGTTGACCCAATTATGCACGGCCTTCGTCGCTTCGCCAGATGACAAGTCCACCGTCGTCAGCACCTTGCCGTCGTACAGCGTGCGCTCATACTTCGAGCTTGTGCCGCTCCATTGGAAAACGCCGGGCATGTCCGTCAGAAGGTGGCTGTCTTCTTCGTCCTCCAGCGCAAATTCCATCATTTCGCCCTTGCCCGTATCCACGTCGAACCGGACAATTTGGTATTCGTCCGTCTTGTCCTTCGCGATGACGTACAGCCCGTATTGCGCGTCGTACACCGCCTGTTCGACCGTCACGTCGTACAAATCCTTCGCAATCGGGAACTTCTTCCACCCCATCTGCGGCACGGTGCTGTAATCGAGTTCCGTGACCATCTGCATCCGCACCATCGTGTCATCCGTCGGGGGAACAAAACTGTACAGCCGCCCTTCATTCGCGCTGAACAGCACCAGCTCCGCGCCGCCGTTCAGAAGCATCACCTGCCCGTAATAGCCGCTCTGTTTCAGCGCTTCCGACCAGATGATGTCTTCCAGATTGCAGACGACTTCCGGCTCATATTCGGGGTCATCGACGCGCAGCAGCTGACTGCCGCTGATGAAGAAGAGTTCGTCTTCAAACGGCAGCGCGCTGGTCACGTCCGTGCGGTAGCGGCTGCCGATGCCGTGCGTCCAGTCCATGGCATGGTCGGCAGATTCGGCAAACACGGGCATCACGCCCAGCGTCAGCACCAGCAGGAGGGACAGGAATGCAGCTCGGAGGTTGTGTTTCATGGGGAGGCTCCTTTCGTGGGTCGGTTATTAGTCAAAATAGTAGTACTGTCCGGGGTGTTCAAAGATTGACATGTCGCAGACGAACGCGCCATCATCGTATGTCTTGAAGTAGTATGCGCCCTTCCAGAAGAAACCGTATTCCGCATAGGTTGCTTCCATCGGAATGCGGTCAAATCCGCGTGCTGTCGTTGTGCCATCCGTAAACCACGCAATGTCATCATGAAGGAAGAAGAAGCGGCGGTTTTCAGCATCCCATGCAAAAGCTGTGCATCTGGAATTGTAAGTATAAAATCCCCACTTCAAATCATATCTAAGCTGGTTTTCCAGTCCCAAATCCTTAATTTCCAAAAGTGTTTCTTCTGCTTTGCGCTGTTCAAGATTATATGATGCCAACTTTCGCTTATCAGCCACATAGCTGCGACCTTCATCATCTTCGTCCCATTCTTCATAGTTATAGTAAACCAGCAGCGTCGAAGCCCATTCCGGATTTTGCTGCCATGAAACAACTTCCCAAATATCAGCGTCGTTATACGCTAAGATTTCACCACGTCCTGTTTCTAATGAGAAGCAAATAAGGCTGTTAATCAATTCATCTTTTCTATTTGTCCAGTCCGAACCCCTCATGTAAATATTATCGCCGATTTTTACGATTTTCCCGTCGATATTGCTTTTATAGAATGTGCAGCAGTCATCTTCCAGCAGAACCCATCCCAATTCCGGCAAGCTGGAATAATCCAGCGTAGCATACAGCATCGGCTTCATTTCGCCGTCCTCAAAGTCCAGCCGATAAATCCGCTGCATAAACGTCACAAAGATATACAGCGAATCCCCATCTGTAAAGAGCCGATAGTCATCATAAGAAGCATACAGCATATCTTCTTTTACGTTTTCCGGAAGCAAGTTTTTCAATTCATAGACTGTTTCCGGCGTGTCGTCCGGCTCGTGGCACTTCAAAAGCAAGTCGCCGTAAATGAAATACAGCTCATCTTGGAAAACTTGCAAATCAGTCACTTCTGTCGGCAATCCCAGTATCAGCTTCTCTTCGTACACATCCCCCCACTTCCAAAACTCCTCCGCCGCGAGCGCGCTTCCAGCGTTCAGCAGCGTCAGCAGAATCAGCAGCAGGGCGGTCAGCCGTTTCCATCGGTTCGTCATCGTGTTTCGCTCCTTCCGTGTCTCGTCGGGCGCGTCCGAACCATCTTTCGGGCGCTTTCACCTATAAAGACGCTGCAAAGGGGCAAAACGGGACATCATTCCGCAAAAATTTTTTTCACGCTCTGCGCCACCAGCACTGCTTCGTCCGCCGGCAGCCCGATGCTCGTCACGCGCAGCATCCGCTTTCCTTCCGCCCAGATGATGCTCACCTCGTGCGTGTCCTCGGTCTGGCGGTCAATCAGGTAGCCCGGCACGCTGTGCAGATAAATCGTCAGCACCCGCGCATCCGCCGCGCGGACGTTCCAGCCGTCGAGGTTGTCCTGCTCCTCAAAGCGCAGGGAGCGCGTCTCGTCGGCATAATAGGCTTCGCTGTGCACCTGGTCGCCGCGCGTCGTTTCGCAGCGCACCAGCGGCAGGCTGTCCGGCAGGAACGTCGGGAAGAACAGCCCCTCCCAGCCGTCCGGCACGTCCATGCGCGGCACGTTCGCGGTCTGCTCCTCCTTCGCGGGTTCCATGCCGACGTGCGCCATGCCCGTTTCGGGGTTGATGGACAGCACCAATTGGAGGATTTGCTCGCGGAACGCTTCGGAATTCGCCAGCGCAATCGGGAACGCAATCCCGACCGCCACAATCAGACACGCCGCGACGCGCATCACGCGGTCAAGCATATGCAGGACAGTCCGGCGCTTCTGCCGCTTCGCCTTGCGGTCGATTTTCGCCATTGCCCGCGCAAACGCCGCGTCCGCCAGCTTCTCTTCGTCCGCCGTCAGCGGCTGTTCGTCCTGCCAAAGTCCACTGCGGATGAGGGCGTCAATCTGCTCATCCGACACATGCTGATTCTTTTCGTTCATGCTGCTTCCTCCTCTCAAAACAGTTTCTCGCGCAGTCTGCCCCGCGCGCGGTGGAGATACTGCCGGATGCTGCCCGGCGACAAGCCCGTTTCGGCGGCGATTTCCGCGTCCGTGCGGTTTTCCAGCACTTTCAGCCGCAGCACCTGCTGCTCCTTCTCCGGCAGCTCCGCGATTGCCCTGCGTACTGCCGCCATCGTCTCCCGCATCAGCACCTTCTCTTCCAGCGCCGTCGGGTCGGGATAAAGCGCGAGCGCCTCGTCCCCGTCGCGCAGGAACCGCCCGCGCTGCCGCTGCTTGCGCCGCAGTTCGTCCATCGCGGTGTTTCGCACAACTGCCAGCACATACGCGCGTTCCTGCTCTTCCGTCAGCATGCGCAGCAGGTCGATTTTCTCCATCAGTGCCACGAGGCTGTCCGACACAATGTCCTCCACCGCCGCGCTGTCAGCGGCATAGCACTTCGCCAAGCGAATCATGCTGATGCGGTGGCGCTGATAGCACGCCGCGAGGAACTGCCGTTCGTCATCCGCCTGAGCCACCCGCATCCCGCCTTTCGGATGTTGTTTCTCTTGCATCTGCTTCCAGTATAGCATACGCATATCGGATTCCGCAAGATTCAGGCAAATTTTTTCCGAAAAAAAGGCAAATTTGTGCTTGACGAAACCTATAGGAATAGCGTATAATGCCGTCATTCTTCCTCCTTACTTTATCGGGAGGAAAGACACGAAAAGGAGGCGCTGGTTATGCGCATTGCCAAGTCCGTCGCTGAACTGATCGGCCGCACGCCGATGCTTGAACTCACTCACTTTGAGCAGATGCACTGTCTGAACGCGCATCTGCTGGCGAAGGTCGAATCCTTCAACCCCGGCGGCAGCGTGAAAGACCGCATTGCGCTGGGCATGGTGGAGGCCGCGGAAAAGGCAGGCAAGCTGCTCCCCGGCGGCACCATTATTGAGCCTACCAGCGGCAACACCGGCATCGGGCTGGCGATGGTCGCCGCCGCGCGCGGATATACCGCCATCATCGTCATGCCGGACAGCATGAGCGTCGAGCGCCGTCAGCTGATGCTGGCGTATGGCGCGAAGCTCGTCCTCACCCCCGGCAAGCTGGGCATGAAGGGCGCGGTTGACAAGGCGAATGAACTCGCCGCCGAAACCCCGAACGCGATTGTCGTCGGGCAGTTCGTCAACCCGGCGAACCCCGCCACCCACCGCGCCACGACCGGTCCGGAAATCTGGGCGGACACGGACGGTCAGGTGGATGTGCTCGTCGCGGGCGTCGGCACGGGCGGCACGCTGACCGGCATCGGCAGCTACCTGCGTGAAAAGAACCCGGATGTGCGCATCGTCGCGGTAGAGCCGTTCTCCTCGCCCCTGCTGTCCAAGGGCGTTGCGGGCCCGCACGGCTTGATGGGCATCGGCGCGAATTTCGTGCCGGATGTGCTGAGCCGCGATTTGATTGACGAGATTATCACCGTCAAGGAGGACGACGCTTATCGCACGGGGCGCGAGCTGGCGGCGCACGAGGGTGTGCTGGCGGGCATCACGTCCGGCGCGGCTGTCTGGGCGGCATCGCAGGTGGCGGCGCGTCCGGAATTCGCGGGCAAGAACATCGTCGTCATCCTGCCCGACACAGGCGAGCGGTATTTGTCCACAAAGATGTTCGCTATCAACGAGTGAATCTCCTGCCTTCCCGAAAAATTGCTTTTGGGAAGGTTTTTTTGCATCCAAATAAGTGGAAGCCGCCAAACCTCCGCATTATTTTCCCTCTCCGCTTTGCAGGATTTTCCCCCTTCCCCCGCGAATTCTATATTATCTCTTTATCATCAGGAAAGGCAGGTCATGTCGATGATCTCACGCTATATTTTCGGCACTCCCCTCCCCACCATGGCGGTCATCCGCGAAATTGCGCCGTCGGGCGGCGAAATTCCCCACTTCACCGTCACCGAAGCGGACGGCAGCGTCTCTTTCACTACCATACTGGGTGACGATGATCTCATCTTCGGGCTGGGCGAGAATGTCCGCGGCATCAACAAGCGTGGGCATCTTTATCGCGCGTGGAACATGGACGATTTCAGCCACACGGAGAACAAGGGCGGCATTTATTCCAGCCACAATCTGCTGCTGTTCAGCGGCGAGCAAGGTGTTTTCGGCGCGTATTTCGACGATCCCGGCGCAGTCACGTTTGATTTGGGGTATTCTGACGGCGGCAAGGCGGTCATTACATCCGAAAACGGCAATCTGTCGGTGTATCTGATTGAAAGCACCACGCTGACAGGGCTGGTGCGCGAGTTCCGCCACCTCATCGGACGCAGCTACATTCCGCCGAAGTGGGCGATGGGCTACATCCAGAGCCGCTGGGGGTACGCAAGCGAAGACGATTTGAACTTCATCGTATCCGAACACCGCAAGCGCCACATCCCGCTGGACAACGTGTGCATGGACATCGACTACATGGAGGATTTCAAGGACTTCACCTGGAATCCGGTGCATTTCCCGGATTTGAAAGCCGCCAATGCGCGCATGAAGGACGAACATATCCACCTTGTACCGATTATTGACGCGGGCATCAAGCAGCTCACTGGCGATCCGATTTACGACGAGGGTGTGCAGAAGGATTACTTCGTCAAGAAGGCGGATGGCAGCCTGTTCGTGGGCGCGGTTTGGCCGGGGCGCGCGTGTTTCCCGGATTTCCTGCGCGAGGACGTGCGGCAATGGTTCGGCGCGAAGTACCATAAGCTGATGGATACGGGCATCGAGGGCTTCTGGAACGACATGAACGAACCGGCGCTGTTTTACAGCACGGACAGTCTCGAAAACGCGTTCGAGACGGTGGAAAAGATGCGGCACGAGAATCTGGGCATTGACGGCGCGTTCAAATTGAAAGCCGCGTTCGTCAACATTGCCAACAACGCCGAGGATTACCGCCGCTTCTACCACACGGTGGATGGTCAGCCCGTACGCCACGACAAAGTGCACAACCTCTACGGCGCGATGATGACAAAAGCCGCCGCCGAAGGCTTCCGCAGCTACAATCCCGACCGGCGCTATCTGCTCTTCAGCCGTTCCTCCTTCATCGGCGCGCACCGCGACGGCGGCGTGTGGCAGGGCGACAACAGCAGCTGGTGGTCACATCTGCTGCTGAACCTGAAAATGATGCCGTCGCTGAACATGTGCGGCTTCCTGTACACGGGCGCGGACTTGGGCGGCTTCTCCTGCAACACGACGGAAGATTTGCTCCTGCGCTGGCTGGCGCTGGGCGTCTTCACCCCGCTGATGCGCAACCACACTGCGCAGCACACGCGCGATCAGGAAATTTTCCGCTTCCGCAACTGGGAGGATATGCGCAATGTCGTGTCCGTCCGCTATGCGCTGCTCCCCTACCTGTACAGCCTGCTGGTCAAGTGCGCCTGCCGGGACGAGATGATGTTCCGCCCCCTGGCGTTCGATTATCCGCAGGACAAGACCGCCATCCGCGTGGAAGATCAGCTGATGCTGGGCGACGAATGCATGATTGCCCCCGTGGTTGAGCAGAACGCGCGCGGCCGCCACGTTTATCTGCCGGAGGACATGCTGCTGGTGCGCTTCCGCTCCGGCGACGATTACACCGTGCAAACGATGCAGAAGGGGCATCACTGGCTGGATGTGCCAATGAACGAAGTGCCGCTGTTCATCCGCCGCGGGCATGTGATTCCGCTGTGCCGCAGCGCGGAATACGTCGATGCGCTGGACACGACGAAGCTGTCGCTGGTCGGCTGGCTGGAGGTCGGCTGTGCCATCACGCTGTACGAGGATGACGGCGAAAGCACGGATATCGACCTGAACGAGGGCTTGCAGCTCATCAATGTAAGCATCGACAAGGGCGTCGCGACGGCAAAATGCGCGGGCAAGACGATTGACGCGAGCAAAGTCGTCGTGTGGGAGAGATAACGATGAAGATTCTCAATTTCGGGTCGCTGAATCTGGATAACGTTTACCAAGTGCCGCACTTCCTGCAGGCGGGCGAGACAATGGCAGCGCTGTCCGAGGCGGTGCATCCCGGCGGGAAGGGGCTGAATCAGTCGCTGGCGCTGGCACGTGCGGGCGCGGATGTGTATCATGCGGGCGTCGTCGGTAACGGCAGCGAGCTGCTGACAAATCTGCTGAAAGAAAACGGCGTGCATGATGACTACCTGCTGCACTGCGACTGCACGCAGGGCAGCACGATGATTCAGGTCAGCCCCAAGGGCGAAAACTGCATCCTGCTCTTCGGGCAGTCCAACCACGCCATCACGAAGGCGCAGGTGGAAGAGACGATTGCCGCGTTTGCCCCCGGCGATTATCTGGTGCTGCAGAACGAGGTGTCCTGTCTGCCGGAGATGGTGGAAGCAGGGGCGCGGCGCGGCTTGCATGTCGTCTTGAATCCGTCGCCGTTTGACGATTCGCTGCGGTCGCTGGATTACAACCAAATTCGCTGGATTTTCATCAACGAGGTCGAAGGGCATCAAATGACGGGCGAAACCGCGCCGGACGCGATCCTGTCCGCCTTGCGGGCGAAGTACCCAGCGCTGTGCGTTGTGCTGACGCTTGGGAGCGCCGGGTCGATTTGCTGCACGCCGGAGAAAACGGTTCATCAGCCGATTTTCCGCGTTCAGGCGGTGGACACGACGGCGGCGGGCGACACGTTCACGGGTTACTTTCTCGCGGCGCTCACGCAAGGGCTGCCGCTGGAAACGTGCATGGCGCGGGCTGCGGCGGCATCGGCCATCAGCGTGACACGGCAGGGGGCGGCGCCGTCGATTCCGAGGGCGGAGGAAGTGGATGCGATGCTGCGGGGATAATTCCTCCGTTGCAGAAAATCATATGTGAAAAAAGGCGGGTGCGTGGAGATTAAATTTCTCCACGCACCCGTCCTTTATGCCGTCATTTCCGGGGAAAATTCAATTCTAGGGGAAAAGCAGCTTGGGGGGCGCGTCTGCGGACGCGCAAAGTTACTGGCAGGGACGCTTCGCTGCCTGCGCCT
>OLPA01003620.1_pt1 | contig 10333 bp, 9 predicted proteins | sample 1672811 | NCBI WGS metagenome assembly OLPA01 (sample SAMEA3136726, study PRJEB25190) | human gut metagenome | biome: human gut; feature: human-associated habitat; material: faeces | place: Austria | collected 2013
AAGTGACTTTGAGCTTCTACCAATAACAGATGGACAGGAAGTGTCGTGGAGATGGAAAAGAGAAACTATGAAGAGGTTAATTGATGATGTTATCCTCGTTAAAGGAACAGATGGTTACTCTATCTATAAAAAACAAAGACCAGAGCTTGGAGACCTACCATCTAAAAAAGCAAAGTCAGTTTTTTACCGTCCCGAATATTCAAGTGGTAATGGTACAAATCAGTTAAAAACTTTATTTGGAGAGAAAAAATTTTCGTTTCCTAAACCTGAACATTTGATTTCAGATATCATTCAAATTGGTTCAAATGAAAATGATATTGTTCTTGATTTTTTCATGGGTTCTGCAACCACTCAAGCAGTCGCGATGAAAATGAACCGCAGATTTATCGGTATTGAACAAATGGACTATATTAACGAAGTATCTGTACCAAGACTACAAAAAGTAATCGCTGGGGAACAAGGTGGTATTTCTAAAGATGTAAATTGGCAAGGCGGGGGTTCATTTGTCTATACAGAACTGATGCCTAAGAATATGGGTTATCTACAAGATATTATTCATGCAAAAACATTAGATGACTTGAAAGTCGTGTACAATCGTATGTTAGAAGGAACAGATACTATGGAACCTGCTGATATTTCTTTCCGTGCTGACTTATCCAAGATTGATTGGCTACAAGGATTTGACGAAAACAAGCGTCTACTTGTGAAGCTCCTTGATAAAAATGGGCTTTACTATAACTACTCTGAAATTGACGATAAAAACGTCCGTGACTTAATCTCTGATGAAGATTACACCTTCAACAAGAATTTCTATGAAGGGGGTGACTAGCATGGCAAAAGCAAAGAAAATACCTGCTAACGCTCGTCAATTTCCTCTTGTGGATCAGGCAGAGCAAGCTGAAAATGATTTGTTCAGTCAGCACCAAGGTTATATCATTCCTGAGTATATCAACGCAAACTTAATTCATACGTTGCGTGCCTATCAGGATAAAGCTATCCGAAATTATCACTATACCCAAACACAGATTAAACCGAACCCTCAACATGTGCTTTTTAACATGGCGACAGGTTCAGGGAAAACCGACTTGATGGCAGGGCTTATCCTCTACCTTTATCAAGAGCATGGCTATCGCAACTTCTTGTTTATCGTCAATACCAACTCAGTCTTGATGAAAACAAAGGACAACTTGGTCAACGAAAACAGTGAAAAATACCTGTTCAAAGACAAAATTGAAATCGACGGCAAGCATATTTTCATTAAGCAAGTCGAACGTTTCCCACGGATTCAACAAGACAACACCATTTACATTAAGCTATCTTCGGTTCAAAAAGTATCAGATGACCTGTTTGTCTTGAAAGAAAATACCATGGGGCTTTCAGACTATGAAAACCAACCTGTTGCAGTCTTAGCGGATGAAGCACACCATTATTCCGCAAGCACCAAGTCAGAGAAGGAAGCTGAAAATACTTGGGAATCAGCCATTAACAAAATCTTGCATGCCCGTGATGATAAGGAACAAAAGAATCTCCTCCTTGAATTTACGGCAACAGTCGATTTTGATAAAGAAGTCATATATAACAAGTATCGGGATAAGGTGGTCTACCGCTATCCGTTGAATCAATTCATGTTTGATGGCTATTCCAAGCAGGTTAAGCGAATTGAAACGTCCGCAAGCGACCAAGATAAAATGCTAAACGCGGTCTTGCTTTCGCAGTTTAGAAAATACTGTGCTTATGCCGAGGGTGTCACAGGGACATTTAAGCCCGTGATTATGTTTAAGTCAGCAAAAGTTGCGATATCACTGGAAGCCAACAAGGTCTTTAATGAGCTGATTCAAAATCTCAACGTTACGGATTTGCTCGCATTTATCAAGCGCCAACAAGTCCTAGATAGCAACGACAGCTCAGCATTAAGTTTAGCCTATGATTTTTATCTTAAAAATGAAGATCAACTTGGAAAAATTATTCGAGAGATTAAACATGATTTTGATTCTAGAAATGTATTAAATGCAAACGACGATAAGAGAGGAAATATGCTTGAAAAAGGACAATATCAAGCATTGAATACGTTGGAAAATCCCAATAATTTGTATCGTGTTGTCTTTGCGGTAGCCAAGTTAACGGAAGGATGGGATGTTCTTAATCTGTATGATATTGTTCGTATAGAAAAAGAAGCAGGAACGAATAAAAGTGCAACGATGGTAGAAGCGCAGTTAATCGGTCGTGGTGCGAGGTACTATCCTTTTGAAATAGAAGGAGAGAAAAGTTATAAAAGAAGATTTGATGGCGATAGCTCAAACAAGCAATTGTTCTTAGAAACGTTGCACTACCACACCATGAATGAGCCACAATATCTTAAACAGCTTGTAGGCTCATTGAAGCAAATGGACTTGCCAACGGGTCAGGACAAGAAAAATCCACCGATTGAAATCAAGGTCAAGCCTGCTTTCAAAAAAACAGAAACCTATAAGACAGGAAAAATCTATTATAACGAAGCTGAGGATGTGGCAGATGATTGGTTTGATTCCATTCAGAAATACGGAATCACACACAAGACCGATATTCAAAGAAGTTTGAATTATGGTACTCGTGAGGTGTCTTATCAAGCAACAGTTGCATTGACTGAGACAAAACAAATCCATGTTGATAGGTTTGATGACCGCTATATTAAGAAAGCCATTCACCGCCTTGAGTTTTATCAATTTGACAACTTGAAAAAGTATCTGCCATTGCTTGAATCCATGAAAGAGTTCATCTATGGGGAAAACTGGCTAAACGCAAGTAAGTTGAAACTTTTCTTGACCGTTCCAAAAGAATACAAGTCAACAGATATTACGGCAGACGAGATTTTGAAAGTCACCATTGACCTTTTGAAAGAGTACGAAGTCAAATTCAAGTCTGGCTATGTCAAGAAACGAGGCACAAACAGGTTTGTTGGCTACCCAATTAGTGAGTATCTAACCAACTATAATAAGCGAGTACCTGAGTATGACACGGCAAACCTCTTGAATGAAGCCACTCAAAAAGTTGCAGTTTACGATATAGCTGAGGACTTCTATGTCTATGACCGTGCTATCGTCAACAAGTTGGAATTTGACCTCATCACACGTATTCAAGCTCATGTGAATGAGCTAAAAGCCAAATATAACAAGGCAGTTTACTTGTTCCGCATGGACGAGAATATGCACCGTGAGTCAGCTAAGAGCGAAAAGCTCAAGCTCCATCAATATGGCTCACGGATCAATCGAGCTGGCGAAATTGTAGATATGCACTTGCAGGGCTTCCAACCCGACTTCATCTTGTTCCTTGAAGATAGTGACTTTTGCTTCCAAATATTCATTGAACCAAAAGGCATGAGTGGCGATAGATTCGTCAGCGAGCTATGGAAGCAGGACTTGTTGCTCTATATGACCGACCATCAAGCAGAGATGGAATTTGAAGATGGTGTCGATAACGTCAAGATTAGCGGTCTGAAATTCTTTACCGCAAAAGACGGACAAAACACAATCCCTGAATTGATGGCAATGTCTGGCGTGACCTATCAGAAACCTAATGAACAGATAGATTTATTGATGGTAGCAGACCCTTCTACTGATGTAATAATCGAGGAGGATGAGTGAAATGCCAAAGAAAAGTGTGAATTCACGACCCTATCTCAAAACTTGTGAGTTGATTTATCAATTGGCTTCACAAAGAATTGGCGAAAAATATCGTTAATGGGAAGCAGATAACCCAAAATATAATACCCAATCTCAGTTTTTTCCCGAGGACCGCAAACCTATTTTTTCAAACATATTCTTTAAAAATAAAAAAATAGTAAGGAGTAATAAATGCAAGAAAAAATTATTTGTGAAAATAACTGGTAATATTTCTATCTCATTCCCCTCAAAAAGTTTAGTAAAATTCAATGGAAATCAAAAAATTTTAAAATAGTAACAATCACCACCATCTAGTCCACCAAAATAAGTAAATCTTTCTAAAATCCCAATATGAAAGGATTTTAGTGGTATAGATTACTATTGAGTGGAAATAAAACCAAAAACATCAAAAGCGCTGAACGCAATCGTTCAACGCTTTTTTGTTTTATATCTATATGAGGTTTTAGACCAATAAAAATTCTATCAACACAAATAAATCACTGGAATTTTGTTCAGAAATACTACTTTCAAAAAGTAATTTAGCCAGTTTTAGGCTACCCAACTCCTCATATAGTCATCATGGTAGTCATTGACAAATGTATGTTTACTTAGTGAAATCAACTACCTTACGTCCTTGAATTTCACCTTTTTCCATTTGATCAAATACTTTTACAGTTGTATCGACAGGAACGGTTTCAACAACTGGTACTACCAAGCCTTGTGCACCGAAGTCAAAAGCTTCTTCTAAGTCTTTACGCGTACCTACAAGAGATCCAACAACACGGATACCATCTAGAACTGTTTTGACAATTGAGAAATCCATATATTCTGATGGGAGACCAACCGCAACGACTGTTCCACCAGCACGTACACTATCGATAGCCTGGTTGAAAGCAACCTTAGAAACCGCTGTTACAACAGCACTGTGTGTACCACCAGTTTTTTCTTGGATATAGCCTGCTACATCTTCAACTTCTTTACCGTTCACCACTAAATCAGCGCCAGATTCTTTAGCCAAATCAAGTTTATCTTGGTTGATATCAACAGCCACTACTCGTGCATTGAAAACCTTCTTAGCATATTGAATAGCCAAGTTACCTAGTCCTCCAGCACCATAAATAGCTACCCATTGACCAGGTTCAACTTTAGCTTCTTTAATAGCTTTATATGTTGTAACTCCCGCACAAGTAATAGATGAAGCTTGAGCTGGATTAAGTCCTTCTGGAACTTTCACAGCGTAGTCAGCAGTAACCAAAGCGTAGTCACTCATACCACCGTCAACACTATAACCAGCATTTTTTACAGAGCGACAGAGTGTTTCACGACCAGTTGTACAATATTCACAATGACCACATCCTTCGAAGAACCAAGCGATTGATACGCGATCACCTTTTTTAAGTGTTTCAACCCCTTCGCCAACTTCTTCAACAATACCAATTCCTTCGTGTCCTAAGATACGACCTGGTACTTGGCCAAAGTCTCCATGAGCTACATGAAGGTCAGTATGGCAAACGCCACAGTATTCAACTTTAATCAAGGCTTGACCATGAGCAACTAACGCTGGTTTTTCATGGTCCACAACTTCAATACCTGTGCTTGCTTGATTAACAACAACTGCTCTCATCTTAATCACCTCCATATGATAACTTTTAACACTCTCAGAAACAATATCAACGTCAACGCTTACATAAACGTTTTCTAGTCACTGAAAAATTTCTTGAAAGCTCTGGCTAGCAATTAAAGAAATACTATTTCTCCTGCTGGATGTGATATGATTTAATCATTTCCAAGATACCTATACTTGTCTCACGAGTGTCTTGAAATCCAAAAGACTGACTCAAAATGGAAATAATGATTGCGTCCGTCTCTAGCATTCTCTTTATTTAATAGAAAATAATTATTTTGACTGATATCCATCTCTCTAAAAATATCATCCGTCAAAAAGGTTAAGGGAATATCCATAGCAGACTAGCGATAAAAGTCTTCTTCAAACTTTAGATAGCTATCAGAAAAATAGTCAATTTGAAGTTTATCATCATAAATTTTTCTCTTCTTCATCTATGTTTTTCAACCTCCAAACTAATTTCTAATATGTCCTTTGTTCGAATACGTTTATGTCGCTTGGAAGATTTTATAGTAACTTAATCAAAATCCAAATCAACCACATAGCCACTAAACCTACAGCGCCTACCTTGATCCTTTATCTGGAAACTTCCCAATAATTGACCTGAATAAAGCTGGTTTAATAAAGTAAACTTCTCTAAATCATCCAAATGACTCCTAAGATTTTCTTTAGTCTTATCTTCATGTAGGGAGCTTGTATGTTCTGATAAGAAAAAGCCCATCCACTTCATCATTCCCCTATCTTGATGTTCCCTAGCAGATTGAAAGGGAAGGTAACTACGATCTATCATTTTAAGCCATCTAATCCTCCAGCTGAGTGTCCACCAATAAGCTTACTTCGAGCAAGACTCCTAGACGCCTCCTGTAAAGCAGTTGCTTTTTGAATGGTCGTAAAGCCAAATTCCTGTCGAATACTGTCTATAGCTGCCTGAAGCCTTTCTTCTTTATCAATGTCATCTGGATTATCAAATAAAGAAAGAATTTGAATCTTTTCATCTACAAAATTTGCATAAGAAACACTGACACTTCTAACAGCCCCTCCTTGATATTTCTTCCTAAAGAGTTCAATAACATGGCTTATTAGTACTCTTGTATTGTTAGCAGGTTCAATCTTCATCTGTGCTTGTAACGAACGCTTGCTCTCTAACTTTGAAAATCCAATGCTAATGGAAACTTGACAAGCTTTCTTATGGGCTCGTCTTAACCTAATGGCTACCTGCTCTGCCATCTCTCTTAGAATCAATTCAATATCAGCTTGACGCTCATAGTCTCGTGGCAAGATTTGAGAATTTCCTAAGCCATGTGACTTTGGTTTATAAGGTTGATGAACATTACTCTCATCAATACCGTTAGCATGAAAAAAGAGGTCTAAGCCCACAATACCTAACTCCTTTTTAAGAGTATCAGGATTGCTATTAGCAAGTTCTCGAATAGAGAAAATCCCCAACTTGTTTAAACGCTTCTCCATCCGCTTTCCAATTCCCCAGAAATCGGTCATATGGGGAATATTCCAAACCTTAGTCTCGACATCTTCATAGGACCAGTTGGCTCTCATCGTAGCCGTATGTTTGGCCTCATTATCAAGCGCTAACTTGGCCAATAAGGGATTGCTGTTAGACATCCCAACTGTCGAGTAAATACCTGTCTCCCTCCAAATATCTCTTTGAATACGCCCTGAAATCATATCTAACTTATCTTTTCTAGTAACAGTCCTATCGGGAATAAAGTAATTTAATGACGATGTGAGATCAATGAACCCCTCATCAATAGAATAGGAAAGAATATCGTCAACACTGGCATAATTCTGGAAAATGTGTTGATTCTGAATATTCTTTTTGATATAAAGATCCATTCGAGGGAAACACTAAAGGTAACCTTGGCCCAAGATTCTATAAAATCAACAAAATCTCTATCAGTTGGAAGTCCCTGTTTTTTGGCATTATAATAATGAAACTTACGAGAATAAATATCAAAAGGTAAATCATAAGATCGACTAACATTTGACTTGCCAAAAACATGCTTAAATATAGGGGAAGACGCTAATATTGAACCATTAGCGTTTTCAGCTCTACTCATCATACATAGAGAAGTCTTAAGTGGATGTAACCCACGCTCAACACACTCTAACACTCGCATAGAAAGATTTCATATCTACAAAAGCAATATCACTTTTTGGCTCTCTTGAATAATCGAAATATCCATGCTTGTCCTTTTGTCAGTTTATAAACTAACATTAGTATAAATTATAACTTGTTATATCTCAAGTGTTTTTCACAAAAAATAACAACATTCTTTCTAGAATGTTGTTATAGTCTTATCTTTTCCCTTTAACTTGGTCTGTTGCGACATCTTCACCAAACCACTTGTTAGAAATCTTTTGGAATTCTCCATTTTTATAAAGAGTTTCAAATCCTTGATTGATTTTTTTTATTAGTGTCTTATCTACCTTACGAGCACCTACAGCAAAGCTTTCTCCCTCGTAACCAGCAGGCATAACATTATACTGATCCAGAACTCCTGATTTTTCTAGGTAGTAATTAGCGTACACACGGTCAATCAATAGGCCATCAATACGTCCACTATTAAGGTCAATCAAAGCTTGTGTAAAAGTCGAATATTGGACAACTTTTTGATTAGCAACGACATCCTTCAAAATTTTTGGAGAAGCATTGAATGCATCATAACCAGACGACCCAGCTTGAGCACCTAAGGTCTTACCTGCCATTCCTGCAACAGAATCAATTCCTGAGGACTTTTTGGTTACCAGTACTTGTTCATTTACCATATAAGGTTCCGTAAAGTCTGCAGACTGCTTACGTTCATCTGTAACCGAGTAACCATTCCAAATAAGATCAATCGTCCCATTCTTCAACTCAGTTTCTTTCATATCCCAGTCAATAGCTTGCCATTCAACATCAATGCCATATAATTTAAAAACTGCATTAGCCAAGTCAATATCAAAACCAATATAGCTACCATCCTTTTCCTCATATCCCATAGGAACAAAGGTCGCATCAAAACCAATTTTGATTTTCTTTTCTTTGGTATAAGTTTGCCACTGGTCTTTCTGAGTTGCAAAATGTGAGCGCGAGCTACAAGCTGATAGCGCAAACAAAGGCAAAATGACAAGACAGCCTAGCAAAATCGTTTTTACTATTTTTTTCATGGAAAATCCTCACTATTTTGGATTGATAGTGACAATCTCATCAGCGATGTGCTGTGCAAATTGCATATCGTGAGTAATAACGATTTGCGTAATCCCAATCTCACGATTCTGCAAAATCAATTTCTCTACTTCTTGACGCAACTCAGGATCAAGAGCTGAAGTTGGTTCATCATAGCCGACGATTTTCGGATCAATCATCATGGCACGAGCAAATGCAACACGTTGTTTTTGTCCCCCAGAAAGTGAATACGGATAAGCATTTCCATGTGATCCAAGCCCTAAACGGTCAAGTAGAGTCTGAGCTTTTTTCTGGGCATCTTCCTTAGACATTCCCATCGTCTTAATTGGCGAAAGGGTTAAGTTATCTAAGACAGTCAAGTGCGGAAACAGTTGAAAATCCTGAAAGACAAAGCCTAGCAAGTTACGACTTTCCATCTGATCCAAGGGAATCTCTTCATTTTCATAAATAATTTGCCCCGAATCAATAGTTTCAAGTCCTGCTAACATACGCAAAAGAGTTGTTTTACCACCACCAGATGGTCCGACAATAGCCAAGATTTTTCCTTCTTCTACTGTCAGATTATACTTATCAAAAATTTTGTGTTGACCAAATTGCTTGGAAATATTTTTTAATTCTAACATAAGGTCTCCTATTTATAATAGTTGAATTTCTTTTCGATGTTTTTCGAAGCTACAGTCACAACACCCACAAGGATAAGATAGATAGCTCCGGCCACAAACATCGGTGCTAAGGTCGCATCACGGTTCGCAGCGGTACGACTTTCCAAAAGAAGGTCTCCAACCCCAAGCACATAAACCAATGATGAATCCTTAACCAAGTTAATAATCTCGTTAAAGATACTTGGCAAGACAATCTTAACCACCTGAGGAAGGATGATATAGCGTATGGTCTGGAAAGGACTAAGTTTAAGCATTTTTGCTGCTTCGTATTGTCCTTTCGGAATAGCCAAGATTCCTCCACGGAAAATCTCTGCGAAATAAGCTGCATAATTAAGTGTAAAAGCAAGAATAGCAGCTGGTAGACGATCAAAGACAATCCCAACGCTTGGAAGAACGTAATAAACGAAGATCAATTGTAAAAGGAGGGGCGTTCCACGCATAATCCAAACGTAAAGGGTTAATAACCAATTTAAAGGTTTGAATCTAATCTGCATTAAGAAAGCAAGTACAATCCCTAATGGAATCGACAGTACGATAACAATGAAAAATACTTGAAGTGTGACTACCGCACCGTTCAAAAGGGCTGGTAATACTTCCAAAACGTATGACATATAAACTCCTATAATTATTTAGTATTACTGAATATTATACCAAATTTTTAAAAAAAATGATATAAGATTTTGGAAATAGTAAAAAGGAGTGCGACTAGACCCAATTTCAAAATGAGTTCATAATCACACTCCTAGGAGACTTAAATAGTCTGTCCTGAGAAACAAACCATACCTAAGTCTAGCATCACTAAAGCTTATTTTAGATTTTCTTAACAAATTCTGATTTAAGTTTCATGGAACCAAAACCATCAATCTTACAATCAATGTTGTGATCACCTTCAACCAAGCGAATATTTTTAACACGTGTTCCTTGCTTGATGTCTTTCGGAGCACCCTTAACTTTCAAATCTTTGATAACTGTAACAGTATCGCCGTCAGCAAGACGTGTTCCATTACTATCAAGAACCACAAGTCCTTCTTCTTCTGCAACTTCGTTTGGATCCCACTCATAGGCACATTCCGGACATACTAGCAAGATTCCATCTTCATAGACATACTCTGAGTTGCATTTTGGACAATTTGGCAATGACATAATTCTCTCCTAAGATTGTAATACAGATACTATTCTACTTTAGATTACTTAATTAAGCAAGAGTGAAAACAAAAAAAAAAAA
>OLPA01003633.1_pt1 | contig 10305 bp, 6 predicted proteins | sample 1672811 | NCBI WGS metagenome assembly OLPA01 (sample SAMEA3136726, study PRJEB25190) | human gut metagenome | biome: human gut; feature: human-associated habitat; material: faeces | place: Austria | collected 2013
GGAGATCAGCACGCCCGCCCAGCGCATCTTGTAGACGTTGATGCCGACCGAGCCTGCCGCCTGCGGATGCTCGCCGCAAGCCTGCAGACGAAGACCGAAGCGCGTTTTGTAGAGCAGGACGATTGAGACTGCCAGCAGCACCAGACCGATGATCAGAAACACGTTGAGCGTCAGAGGACCAGCCTGGAAAATGAACGGGGAATTGTCGTAGCTTAATTTTGCCGACTGCGTGCCGTTGTAGCGCTTGAGCAGCGGAATGGTCAGCCCGGCGAAGAGCTGAAGTATACCGTAGACGGGGTCGATGAAGAGCGCGTAGATCAGCGCGTACATCGCGACCCAGAGCATCATGCGCGTCATCTGGCGGCGGAAGTCGCCGCGGTTCTGCCCGATCTCCAGAATGGCAAGCACGGCGATGCTGCTCCAGTCGCCCGGGAAGGCGAGAAGCGTAAGGGCGACCACGGCAAGCGTCTTTTGCCATTGCTTGAGCTCGGGCCGCTCCACCGTGTAGAGGCCGACGACGCCGAGAAACAGCGGCCACATCACGCTGGTCTGGTTGAATACGCCGGTTTTGAGCGGGACAAAGGGAATGCCGAAGGCAAAATTGTAGGCAAAATGCCCGATGACGGCAAAGAGCAGCAGCCGTCCGGCGTACTTTTTCAGATCGCGGGTGTAGTGGTAGCCCTCGGCCACCATGAACCAGAAGATCGGCGCGGCCATGCGGCCGATGATGTGCAGCAGCAGGATCCACCAGTCCCGCGGATAATCCGGCCAGATCACACTGGTGAAGTGGTCGACCGTCATGGCAAGCATGGCGATGAGCTTGAGCTGATTGCCGCTCAACCCTTTATTGGTCTGTTCCATTTTCTCTCCTTCGCGGGCATTGCCGCATCCCAATAGGCTACTTACAGTGTAGCAGAAGCCGCCGCTCTTTGCAAGAGTGCGCACAATGTTGATTTGCTTCAGGATTATTTTTGAACACTTGACAAAAATAGGAAAGGGCTCTACAATGTCGTTCTCTGCGGCAAAGGGAAGAACGCCGCGGAGCATTTAAACGATCCAAGCATCCAAAGGAGAGATGACATGATGAAATTCCAAAAACGATTTGTGCCGCTGCTGCTCGCACTGGTGCTGGCGCTCGGCACGCTGCCCGTGCAGGCGGCGGCGCTCACGCGCGGCGAGGCCGCGCAGGCGCTGCTCTCCGCCGCGCAGGACTATAACCCCGGCGTGCAGCGGTCCGACATTCTCAAGGGCTATCCCGACGGCAGCCTTGCGCTCGACGGCACGCTGACACGCGCACAGGCGCTGGTGATGCTCCGCCGCGCCTTCGGCGGCTTTGCCGTCCCTGTGGGGGACAACGCCCGCATGGCGCTGCCCACAGGCAGCCTGACGAACGTCCCCACGTGGGCGGCAGAGGAGCTTTCCTCCGTTCTCGCTGCCGGCCTTGCGGACGGCGACGCGAACGAGGCTATGAGTGCCGAAGCGCTCTCGACGCTGCTCCGCCGCGCCTACGCCGCCAAGGGAACGAACTTCAGGGACGACTACTACGCCGCCGTCAACAAGAGCTGGCTGGACGGCTCCGACATTCCCGCGGGCCTGTCCATCAACGGCCCGTTCTACGGTCTGAGCCTGACGGTCAACGAGCAGATCGCGGCGCTCATCCGCGAGATCGGCGCGCACGAACAGACCCCCGGCACCGCCGAGGCGAAGATCAAGGCGCTCTACGACTGCGTGATGGACGCCGAGGGTCGCGAGAGGGCCGGCGTCGCGCCCATTCAGAAGTATCTTGACCCCATCGAAAACGCCAAAACGCTCGGCGAGCTGGTGAGCGTCGATGCGCAGATGCAGAAGGAGCTGGGGCTGTCCATGCTCCTCGGCTTTGGCCTGACGACCGACCTCGCGGATTCGAGCCACAGGATCGCCGCGTTCTCGCTCATCGGCGCGGGTATGGACAAGGACTTCTACGTCAACGGCGCCGATGCGCAGAGGAGCGCCTACACCACATATCTCACATCGCTGCTGACGCTCTCCGGCCTTGGCGCGGACGAGGCGGCGCAGCGCGTCGCGGCGTTCTATGACGCCGAGGCGGCGATCTCCGCGGCCTCGCTCGACCCGCAGGACTACAGCAACGTGGACAAGACCTACAACCTCTTCACGCTCGGCGAGCTCAAGGCGCTGCTGCGGAACGTGGACCTTAACGCCGTTCTTGCCGCCAGCGGCATTGAAAACGCGGAGCGGATCATGGTCAGCGACGTCGGCGCGCTGAAGGCAGCCGCGGCGCTCTACGACGACGCCCACCTTGCCCTGCTCAAGACCGCGGCGCGTCTGGCGCTGCTGCAAAGCGTGGCCACATCGCTCAATCAGGGATTTATGGACGCGTACTTCGACTTCGTGCTGGCCTACTACGGCGTAGATGCCCGCCAGAGCAATGAGCAGATCGCGGCGCAGCAGGTGCAGGCGCTTCTGGCGGATTACCTCAGCCGCACCTATGTGGACGAATACTTCTCCGCCAAAGCCAAGGCCAAGGCCGTAAAGAAGCTCGACACCATGGGCGTCAAGGTCGGCTATCCCGACAGCTGGGAAAGCTGTCTTGACCGCGCAGAGATCAAGTCCCCCGCCGAGGGCGGCTCCTTCTTCTCCAACGTCATCGCCATTCAGATGGCGATGAAGCAGGATGTCCTCGCCCACCAGAACGACGCGCCGGACAAGAGCGAATGGATCATGACGCCCTTTACGGTCAACGCCTGCTACAATCCCAGCGCCAACGACATCACCTTCCCCGCCGCCATTCTGCAGTCGCCGCTTTACGACGTGAACGCCAGTCGCGAGGAGAACCTCGGCGGCATCGGCTACATCATCGCCCACGAGATCACCCACGCCTTCGACAACAACGGTGCGAAGTTCGACGAGAACGGCAGCGCCGCCGACTGGTGGACGGCGGAGGACTACGCCGCCTTCCGGCAGAAGTGTCAGGCTGTGGCCGAATGGTACGACGGGCAGGAGGCTTATCCCGGCATCGCGTGCAGCGGCGTGCTGACCATTTCCGAGAACGTGGCAGACCTCGGTGCGGCGAAGTGCATCGTTGCGGCGGCGAAGAAGCTCGACCACCCCGACCTCGACAAGCTCTTCCGCGCCGTCGCGAACACCTGGGCGTCCACGACCTCGCGGCAGATGCGCGAGTATCTGGCCGTGACCGACGTCCACGCGCCGGATAAGCTGCGCTGCAACCGCGTACTGCAGACGCTGCCGGAATTCTACACGACCTATGATATCCAGCCCGGCGACGGGATGTGGACCGCACCGGAGACGCGCGTGAGCGTGTGGTAACGAAATGACCGAAAACGGCTTTCCTCTCGCCTGCATATTTTTCGGCGAAACGACAAAATATCTTTCTTGACAAAAGCACACCGCATGTGTTACCTTAAAAAGGTAAGTGGATAAAGTGATCGGATGATGGGTCACGGGAGAGACCGCGGAATATCCGCCGCGGCGCCGAAGGGGAACGCAGAAGCTCTCAGGCAAAAGGACCGGACTCGGACGACGCTCCGAAAAGTGCGGCTTGCCGCACGCCGAAGGTGCAACCTGCAGGATGCGATATGCTGTGTCAGGGAAACTCTCAGGTCATAAAACGGAGGCACAAAGTTCCAAGGGGGACTTTGTGCCTTTTTTCTATGTCATATTTTAATCATTTTTATGACATCATTCAAGAATGATAATGGAGGAGGAAACAGCTTATGGAAAGGAAAACACCTCTGTATAAGACCCATGTGGACGCGGGCGGAAAGATCGTCGAGTTCGGCGGCTTTCTGATGCCCGTGCAGTATCCCACCGGCGTGCTCGCCGAGCACATGGCCGTGCGGCAGAAGGCGGGACTCTTTGACGTGTCGCACATGGGCGAGCTGCGGCTCAAGGGCCCCGACGCGGTCGCAAACGTACAGAAGCTCATCACCGCGGACATCTCCGCCATGCAGGACGGCGACATCAAGTACGCCATGCTCTGCAACGACGCGGGCGGCATCATTGACGATTTCATCGTTTACCGCTGTGCCGCCGACGACTACTGGCTGGTCGTCAACGCGGGCAACCGCGACAAGGATGCCGCGTGGGTCGAGAGCCATCTGTTCGGCGACGTGGACTACCGCGACGAGGGTGACGAGTGGGGACAGGTCGCGCTGCAAGGGCCAAAGTCCGGCGACATTCTCAAAAAGCTCTGCGCGGAGCAGTACATTCCCGCGAAGTATTACACCTTTATCGACAACGTTCCGCTGAACCTCGGCAGCCGCACCATTCACGCTCTCGTTTCCCAGACGGGCTACACCGGCGAATACGGCTTTGAGCTCTACTGCAGGGCCGAGGACACCGTCGATCTCTGGCACGCCCTGCTCGCCGCGGGCGAGGAGTACGGCCTGATCCCCTGCGGACTCGGCGCGCGCGACACGCTGCGGCTCGAAGCCTCCATGCCGCTCTACGGCCACGAGATGAACGAGGAGATCACGCCGAAGATGGCGGGACTTCCCTGCAAGCTGACCGGCAAGGACTTCATCGGCCGCGACGCGCTCGTCGCGCTCGGCGCGCCGAAGTTAAAGCGCATCGGCATGAAGGTCGTCGGACGCGGCATCGTGCGCGAGCACTGCGACCTCTATTCGATGGAGGGCGAGAAGCTCGGCTGGACGTCCTCGGGCACGTTCGCGCCGTTTATCGGCTGCGGCGTCGCGATGGGCTACATCCCCGCCGGGCAGATCGAGATCGGCAAGCACTTGAACGCCGATGTGCGCGGGCGCATGGTCGAGCTGGAGATCGTGCCCATGCCGTTCTACAAGCTGGACAAGTAAGCATACATACTACCACAACGATTTCTGCAACAAAAATTTGAGGAGGACAACATAATGAATTTCCCTGCTGAGCTGAAGTATTCCAAGTCCCACGAGTGGGTCAGGATGGACGGCGAGATCGCCGTCGTCGGCATCTCCGATTTTGCACAGGACGCGCTGGGCGATGTGGTGTTTATCAACCTGCCCACCGAGGGCGACGCGGTCACCGCAGGCGAGAGCTTCGGCGATGTTGAATCCGTCAAGGCGGTCTCCGACATCATCTCTCCCGTCAGCGGCACCATCTGCGCGGTCAACGAGGCGCTGGCCGACGCGCTTTACAGTGTATTCACCGCCTCGGGTGCAAAGACGCTCAGTGACCTCAACGAGGAAAAGCTCAAAAGTGCTGCGGCGATGCTCAAGACCTACAAAAATCTCGACCGCGAGACCCGGCGCATGGTCACGGAGGCGCTGATGCTCTTTTTCCGCCTGAGCACAAAGAGCTTTGTTCTCGACACGCAGGAGGAGAGCAGCCGCGAGATCGAGAATATCCGCAGAAAGATCTCTGAGCAGTATCAGAAATTACTGGAACGAAAAAAGTAAAAAAAGGGTGCTCTCTTTGATAAGAGAGCACCTTTTTTGCGTATTTTGAGGTAGGAGCGTTCTTTACTCTGCACTCGGCAGCTTTGCAGCCGGCTTCATCAGCAGTGCGCAGATGATGACAGCGAGAATGGTGTTGGGCAGCATATAGGTGCCGTTATAGAGCAGGGAATAGACCACGGAAGAATTCATGGCCATACCCATGAATTCCTCGGGCATATACTGTGCGTAGACCGTCACGCCGGAGATGAAGTGAATGATAAAGCGGCCGAAGCAGCCAACGAGCGCCGCGATGGGAAGCTTGGAATAGTTGTTGTTCTTGGCGCGCAGAAGACCCGCGAAGCCAACAGCGGCGTAAGCAAGGGAATAGTCGAAGATGATGGAGACCCAGCTCACAGCGAAGCCCTCGGCAAAGAAATACTTGAGCGTACCGAAGGCAAGACCGGCGAGCAGACCCCAGGGTGCGCCCCAACGCACAGCGAAGAGGATCAGCGGGATCATCACGAGGTTGATCGAGCCGCCGAAGCCGCCGAACGAAAGGCCGATGGGGATCTTGATGTAGCTCAGAACGAGCGCGAGGGCGATGCAGATGCCGCCTTCATCCAGGCGGCGGGTGCTGGAGTGGGTGGACGTGTTGCTCATGTGAGATTCCTCCTATTGAAGTGAAATGTGCCCCTGTCCGCGCCGCGGCATGAAAAAAGCACCGCGGCGTCGACGTCACGGTGCAAAGTTAGGCAAGATGCTTTGCATTCCTACGCCGGCATTACCCGGATCAGGTCTGAGGGACAGCGACGGCAATACGCCGCATCACAGCCGGCTTGCGCCAGCGCCCCTTGCAGGCACGGCGCAATCTTAGCGCATCGGCCGAGGTTTGTCAAGCTTTGTGCGGAAAAAGCGTAATTTCAAAATTAGAATAGCGGAATTTAGAATTGGTGTTGCGTCTTTGTTGTGCTTGTGATACAATAAAATTAGTTAGGCAACCAAAATAATTGTGATATTTGCAATTTTCTTGCGGACAGGAGATCTGAAATGGCTGCATTTGTTGTCAACGGTACACCGGTCACGGTGGAGAAAAATCAAAAACTCATTCGCTTTCTGCGCGATGAGCTGCACTTGACGAGCGTAAAAGATGGCTGCAGCGAGGGCGCGTGCGGCACCTGCCATGTCCTCATCGACGGCAAGCCGACCAAGGCCTGTATCCCGCAGACCGACAAGCTGGAGGGAAAGCACATCGTCACGGTCGAGGGACTTTCTGACTTTGAAAAGGAAGCCTTCACTTATGCTTTCGGCGAGGCGGGCGCGGTGCAGTGCGGCTTTTGTATTCCCGGTATGGTGATCTCGGCCAAGGCGCTTCTTGACCAGAACCCCGATCCCACGCGCGAGGAGGCGGCCTTCGCCATTCGCAACAACATCTGCCGCTGCACGGGTTATGTCAAGATTATCGACGGTATCCTGCTCGCGGCAAAGATCCTGCGCGAGGGAAAGATCCCCCAAAAGGATGAGGATTTTCAGATCGGCTCGCGCGTGCATCGCATTGATGTTGCCGAAAAGGTGCAGGGCTACGGGAAATATCCCGACGACGTTTATGTTGACGGCATGTGTTACGGCGGCGCGGTGCGCAGCGAATATCCGCGTGCCCGCGTGCTCTATATCCGCACGAAGGAGGCGGAGGAGCTTCCGGGCGTTGTGTGCGTGCTGACGGCGAAGGATATTCCCGGTCAGCAGAATGTCGGCCACATCCAGAAGGATCAGCCCACGCTCGTCGGCGAGGGAGAGATCACGCAGTATCTCGGCGACGCGGTGGCGCTCGTCTGCGCGCGCGATCAGGAAACACTCGAACGGGCGAAAAAACTCGTGCGTGTTGTCTATGAAGAGCTTCCTGCGGTACACAGCCCCGAGGAAGCGAAGATCCCCGGAGCGCCGGAGGTCATCATGGGCAACCGCGGCAACGTGCAGGCGCACCGCCATGTCTCGCGCGGCAACGCCGACGAGGCCATTAAAAATTCCAAGTATGTTTTACACGAAAAGTTTCAGACCCCGTGGACGGAGCACGCTTTTTTGGAGCCGGAATGCTGTGTGGCAATTCCACTTGACAACGGCGGCGTGAAGCTCTTGACCACTGACCAGAGCGCGCACACCACACAGCACGAGTGCTCGGCGATGCTCGGCGTCGATTTTGCGCACTGCCAGGTTGAAAATATGCTTGTCGGCGGCGGCTTTGGCGGAAAAGAGGATATGTCCGTGCAGCATCACGCGGCGCTCATCGCGTACATCGCGCGCGTGCCGGTGAAGGTAAAGCTTTCGCGTCAGGAATCCATTCTCGTCCACCCCAAGCGCCACCCAATGTGGATGGACTTTACGATGGGCTGCGACGAAAACGGCATCATTCAGGGCGTGAAGGCGAGCGTTGTGTCCGATACCGGCGGCTTTGCCTCTCTCGGCGGCCCTGTGCTCGAGCGCGCCTGCACACACGCGGCAGGCCCTTACCACTACGAAAACTTCGAGATCGAGGGCTACGCCTACTACACGAACAACCCGCCTGCGGGCGCGTTCCGCGGCTTCGGCGTGACGCAGACCTGCTTTGCGACCGAAACGCTTTTGAACGAGATGGCGGATCTTGTCGGCATCTCCCCGTGGGAGATCCGCTACCGCAACGCCATTCGCCCCGGCGAGGTGCTGCCCAACGGCCAGATCGTCGGGCCGGAGACCGGCCTTGTCGAAACGCTCGAGGCCATCAAGCCCTACTATGACGAAGCGGTCAAAAACGGCGAACCGGTCGGCCTTGCCTGTGCGATGAAGAATGCGGGCGTCGGCGTGGGACTTCCCGACTACGGACGCTGCAAGCTCGTTATTGATGAGGAAGGTAAGGTGCATATCCGTACCGGCGCGTCATGCATCGGGCAGGGGCTCGGTACGGTGCTTGTGCAGATAGTGGTGACGAACGCCGGACTCAGGCGCGAGGATGTGGTCTATGACGGCAACAGCACGTTCATTACGCCCGACAGCGGCGATACCTCCGGCTCGCGCCAGACACTCATCACGGGCGAGGCCTGCCGCCGCGCCTGCCTGCTGCTGCGCGACGCGATGGAGAACCGTTCGCTCAGCGATCTTGCCGGACAGGAGTTTTACGGCGAGTATTACGCCAAGACAAACCCGCTCGGCGCCGATGTGCCAAACCCTGTGAGCCACGTTGCCTACGGCTATGCGACGCAGATGTGCATTGTCGACAAGGAAACGGGCCTCATCAAAAAGATGGTCGCCGCGCACGACGTCGGCAAGGCCATCAATCCGCTCTCCTGTGAAGGACAGATCGAGGGCGGCGTTGTGATGAGCATGGGCTATGCCCTCACGGAGAAGTTCCCGCTCGACCATGGCAAGCCCACGGCGAAGTACGGTATGCTCGGCCTTTTCCGCGCCAATCAGATCCCAGAAATCAAGGCGCTTGTCATCGACAAGCCCGGACTTAACCTTGCAAACGGCGCCATCGGCATCGGCGAGATCACGTCCATCCCCACGGCGCCTGCGATCGCGGACGCTTACTTCCGCTACGATGGCGAGCGCCGGCGCAGCCTGCCGCTCGACCACACGCCCTACAAAAAATAAACCATCAGGAGACGCAATGAAACACGTTCTCATCATTTACACCGGCGGTACGATCGGCATGACGCGCACCGACAACGGCTATGCGCCGCGCTCCGGTTACTTCCGCGCCGCGCTTGACGCAATTTCCGACCTTCATTCACCAGAAATGCCCGCATGGGACTTTTTGGAGCTTTCGCCTCTGCTGGACTCCTCCAATATGACCGTGCATGAGTGGAATCACATCGCAGAGATGATCGCGCAGCAGTACGACAGTTACGACGGTTTTGTTGTTCTGCACGGTACGGATACGATGGCCTACACTGCCTCGGCACTGTCGTTTATGCTCGGCGGGCTTGATAAGCCCGTCGTGCTCACCGGCTCGCAGATCCCGCTGTGCGAGATCCGCAGCGACGGACGTGACAATCTCATCACCGCGCTGCTGATTGCGGGGGAGGGCGTCGTGCGCGAGGTGTGCCTTTACTTTGGCGGAAAGCTGCTGCGCGGCAACCGCGCGACGAAGTACTCCGCCGACGGGCTCATCGCCTTCGTTTCGCCCAATTACCCGATCCTTGCCGAGGCGGGGATCAGCATTCGATACAACGAATCCGCCCTTCTGCCGGGGCAGAAAGGCGGATTGAAGCTCCAGACTCTTGACCCGGTTCCCATCGGGGTCATCAAGGTCTTTCCGGGAATTCAGTTTTCTCTCTTTGAGTCCATCATGACCGAGAAGCTGCGCGGCATCGTCATCGAGACCTTCGGCGCGGGAAACATTCCCGGGGACGGCGGCGCGCTGCTGCCGATCATCGAAAAGGCGTTTCACAACGGCACGGTGCTGACGGTCTGCTCGCAATGCCCGCAGGGAGCGGTGGCGCTCGGCGCTTACGAGACCTCGAACGCCCTGAAAAGAGCGGGCGCGGTCAGCGGGCTGGACATGACGACCGAGGCCGCCGTCGCCAAGCTCTACTATCTCTTTTCCTGCGGCTATGAGAAGGAGCGCGTCAAGGCGCTGATGGAGCAGGACCTCCGCGGCGAAATGACGGCGCCGTAGCTCACGCGAGGGTGTCGCGCAGCGCGGCGAGCGCCATCGGCGTGTCTACGTCGCGCAGCTCATCGGGGGAGATATCAAAGAGCGTCAGCGCGTCCTCGTGGCGGCGGATAACGGCGCTGCCGCCGTGGTCGCCCTCGAGCGCCGTCAGCTCGGGGAAGAAGCGGGCGGGGAAGATGCAGGGGTTGCCGCGCACGCCGCCGTGTCCCATCGCGACGATGCGGTCGGGGTGCCGGCGGAAAAATTCGACCTCCGCGCGAACGCTCTCGCACC
>OLPA01003637.1_pt1 | contig 10298 bp, 8 predicted proteins | sample 1672811 | NCBI WGS metagenome assembly OLPA01 (sample SAMEA3136726, study PRJEB25190) | human gut metagenome | biome: human gut; feature: human-associated habitat; material: faeces | place: Austria | collected 2013
TTCTGCCCCCACTCCTCCGACTTCTGCCGAATCAACTTCAGTGCCCGGCAAACATCCGCCGCCGAGTTGGGAAACGCGGCGTATTTTCCGATGGAATACCGGAGCACATAGGCGTTATAGCCCGCTGCCGCAAAGGCTGCCGCCACCGGCTCGCCTTCACTGGTGCCGTGATAGAGATAAGCGCCACCTGGCAGCACCACAACGCCGCCGCGCTTGGGATAATGTCCCGCCACGGTGGTCCAGTGCTGAATATAGGTATAGAGCATCACCCGATGATCCCCATACAGGTCAATTTTTTCACAGATCATGTTACACACCCTCCAGAGAGAAATCCGGCAAATAGGCATCCGTTGCAGCGCTGGGCTCCTGCAAAAAGCCATCCTCCAGCCCGAGCATATACAGCCAGTCCACCACCGCCTCATACTCTTCCTTTGTGACGCAGCGGTCAAAGGGCGGGGTATGCTTCAGCCGTCCGGACGGGACAAACTGCGCCATGAGGCTGAGCAGCACGCTGCCCCTGGGAAAGTGATCGGCGATATAGTCCAGCACCTTCAGGCTGTTCTGGACCTGTCCCGGCAGCACCAGATGCCGGATCACCACGCCCCGCTTGAGAAGGCCGTCCTCCAGCACGCAGGGCCCCGTCTGGCGGAACATCTCCCGGATGGCCGCCGTGGCCACGGGGAAATAGTCCGGCGCGGCGCTGAGCCGTCCCGCCAGCTCTCCGTCGGCATACTTGAGGTCGGGAAGATAGATGTCCACCTTGCCCTCCAGCTGCCGCAGGGTCTCCACGGATTCATAGCCGCCGCAGTTATACACCACCGGCACGGGCAGCTTCGGCTCCAGCGCAGGCAATATCCACGGCAGAAAGTGAGTAGGCGTCACCAGATTGATGTTGTGGGCGCCCCGTGCGATCAGCTCCTCGAAGATCTCCCGCAGCCGCTCTGCAGTAATGGCCTTGCCGAAGCCTCCGGCGGAGATGCTGCCGTTCTGGCAATAGCGGCACCGCAGGGTGCAGCCGGAGAAGAACACCGTACCGCTGCCGTTGACGCCGGAGATGGGCGGCTCCTCCCACATGTGCAGGGCGGCGCGGGCTACCCGGATACCCGCAGGCATGGCGCAGAAACCCTTCCCTTCCGTCTCCGTCCGCTCTGCGCCGCAGCGCCGGGGACAAAGTGTGCAGATCATTTCCGCAGCCGGTGGAAATCCGGCCCCAGATCGCCCGCCATCCAGTGGCGGCGGCATAGCCCGATGTACTGATCGTTGGCGCCCAGCACCACCTGCGCGCCCTCCTTCAGCACATGGCCCTCCTCATCAAAGCGGGCGTTGAAGGCCGCCTTTTTGCCGCACCAGCAGATGGTCTTGACCTCCTCCAGCTTGTCGGCCAGCACCAGCAGGTGATAGCTGCCGGGGAACAGGTCACCCTTGAAGTCGGCCCGCAGGCCGTAGCAGATGACGGGGATGTTGCAGTCGTCCACCAGATGTACCAGATAGTAGACCTCCTCCTTGCTGAGGAACTGGGCCTCATCCACGATGATGCAGGCGTACCTTTGCAGTTCCTCGTCGGACATGGCCTGCATTTCGTGGAAATAGACGCAGGGGTGCTTCAGTCCGATGCGGGAGGACACCATGTGGTCGCCGTCCCGTGTGTCCAGCTGGGGCTTCACCAGCAGGGTGTCCTGTCCCCGCTCCTCATAGTTGAAGCGGGCCATCAGCGCGTTGGCGCTTTTGCTGGAGCCCATGGCTCCGTACTTGAAATAAAGCTGTGCCATTGTGGTTTTCTCCTTATTTATCTTCTGCCCTTTGGGCGGTGTTCGTTAAGCGGTTGTAGGGGCCGATGCCCACATCGGCCCGCACGGTATACGAGGGTATTTCCGGTAAGCAGCGGGGCGTCGAGGACGCCGCCCCCTACGATAACACCGGAATACCTTCACCGTTCTACCTTCCCAAACGCGGTAGGCATGGGGTATTTCTCCCGTTCCTCTCCGGTGCGCCAGACCCATTCCGGCGGGCCTTCGCCCTGCACGTTCAGCGTAAATACTGCCATTTCCCATATGATGTGGGTGAAAACATGCTTTTCCGTGAAGCTTTTGCCCCACAGGTGGGGCGTCAGCCCCCATTGGGCCAGCTGTGCCGCCGCCTGCGGCTCCGTCAGGGCTCCCGGTACGTTGGGGAACTCCCACAGGCCCGCCAGAAGCCCCTTTCCGGGCCGCTGCCGTACCGCCGTGGCGTCGCCCTGCCGCAGCAGAAACACCGTCAGCTGCTCCGTCCGCTTGCCGGACTTCTTCTCCCGCACCGGCAGCTGGCGCTGCAACCCCTTTTCCCGCGCGGCGCAGAAGTCCCGGGCCGGACAGTCGCCGCACAGCGGCTCGCCGTTGGGCAGGCAGACCATGGCACCCAGATCCATCAGCGCCTGATTGAAGGCGCCGGGCCGGTCGTGGGGGATCACCTCCGCCATCCATTGGCGGAACAGCGCCCGTACCTTCGGCTCCAGCACGTTGCCGTCGTGACCGGCCAGCCGCGCCGCCAGCCGCAGCACATTGCCGTCCACCGCCGGGACGGGGCGTCCGAAGGCGATGGAGGCGATGGCGCCCGCCGTGTAGTCCCCTACCCCCGGCAGGGCGGTCAGCCCTTCATATGTATCGGGGAATACCCCGCCGTGCTCCTCCACGATGACCCGTGCCGCCTTTTGCAGGTTGCGGGCGCGGCTGTAATAGCCCAGCCCCTGCCACAGCGCCATCAATTGCTGCTCATCGGCGGCGGCCAGCGCCTCCACCGTGGGCAGGGCTTCCATGAATCGCGCGAAATATGGCAGAACCGCCGTGACACGGGTCTGCTGTAACATAATTTCCGACACCCATGTGCGGTAGGGGGAGACCTCCTCCCGCCACGGCAGCACGCGGCGGTTCTGGTCATACCACGCCAGCAGGGGCGGCGGCAGGGCTTTCAGTTGTTGGGGCGTTTCCCGCATGGCATGTCCTCTCATTTACTGAACCGCGCCGCGTAGCCGCAGCGGCGGCATAAATCCTCACTGGGCGCGCGGCGGGAGAAGCCCTCCCGGATGGCCTGCGCCCGGGGTGTGTTCAAGATGTCCGGCAGCTCCTGCGTCAGCAGGTTTCCCAGCGCCATGCGGCCCTCGCCGTCCAGACAGCAGGGCACCACCGTGCCGTCGCACAGCACCGCCAGCTGCTGACGCAGGGCGTGGCAGAACTGCACATTGCCCTCCGCCGCGTCCGGGGACGGCCAGTCGAATTTCCGGGCCGATTCCAGAAAAAGCCCCGGCGCAAGACGCTTGTTGCCCACGCTGTCGGCGGGCAGGTTTTCCACATCCCAGCCGCTGGCGGTGGATAAAAGGCGGAGAATTTCGCCGTTTCGCTCCTCCGCGCCGCCCTCGTTCCACAATCGCAGGGCGCACAGCACGCTCTTTTCGCCTGCGGCGGCGCAGAAATCCCACACGCTGTGGAGATAGTCCGCCATGTCGCCGCCGTCGTTGCCCTCGAAGCTGTGAAGGGAGACGCTGACCTTATGCAGCGCCGGGGCAGCCAGCAGAGCATTGCCTTTTTCGGAAAGCAGCGTGCCGTTGGTGGTGATGCATACCCGGAAGCCCAGCTCTCCGGCGATGGCCAGCAGCTCCGGCAATTGCGGATGCAGCAGCGGCTCGCCCATGACGTGGAAGTAGAGGTAGCGGGTGTGGCCCCGCAGCTTTTCCGCCATGAGACGGAACTCCTCCGGGGTAAGGAATCGCTTTTGCCGTGTCGTCCCGGGGCAGAATACGCAGGAGAGGTTGCACACGTTGGTGATCTCCATATAGACCCGCTTGAACATATGTGATCCTCCCCTGTTTTGGTACTCTTGGTATTGTACCACAAAACGGGGGAGGATGCATAGGAAAATTTAATTGCGAAAAAAGCCTCCCCTGTGTAAGGGGAGGTGGCAACGCGAAGCGTTGACGGAGGAGTTGACGGTCAATCCCCCAGTCTCGCTTACGCTCGACAGCCCCCTTTACACAAGGGGGCCTTTTTACTTCACCGCCCATAAAATCAACCCATACACCACGCTGGCGGCGGTGCCGAATACGATCACCGGTCCGGCCACGGTAAACATCTTCACCGCCGTGCCGGTGACCACACCCTCGGCCCGGAAGTCGATGGCGGGAGACGCCACGGCGTTGGCAAAGCCCGTGATGGGCACCAGCGTGCCTGCCCCGGCGTACCGGGCCAGCCGGTGGTACAGCCCCAGCCCCGTAAACAGCGCCGACAGGAACACCAGCGTCACCGACGTGGCGGTGGCGGCGTCCTGCTCCGTTAACCCGAGAAAGCTGTACCAGTCTCCGATGGCCTGTCCGACGCAGCAGATGGCGCCGCCCACCAGAAACGCCAGCGCTATGTTTTTCCACACCGGCGACTTGGGGTTAATGCTCTTGAGATATTCCTGATATTCTCTGGGTGACATGTCCATATTTTCCACGGCCTTTCCCTGTTTTGGGGATAGTTTGTCCCGCGGGTGGAAAATCATGCATTGATAAAAAAGCCTGTTAGGCGTATAATAAAAATCCAGAAATGAGGTGCACCATCATGAGCTTACCCGACAACTACTATCTCTTCGGCCGCAAGCCGCTGCAATACGCCGTCATCGACCCGGTATCCTGTACCGGGTGCGGCTGGTGCGCCATGTTCTGTCCCGTGGAGTGCATGTTCCAGCGGCCGGACGGCTTTTACGATCTGGATGTGGATAAGTGCATCGGCTGCCGCTCCTGCCGGGTCAACTGCTTCTATGACGCCATCACCATGATCCAGCGTGACAGGAAGGAGGACGCCTGATGGAAAAGACACTGGGCCTGTATCTCCACATCCCCTTCTGCAAGAGCAAGTGCGCCTACTGCGACTTCTACTCCCTGCCCCACAGCGAGGAGAAGATGGACGCCTATACCGCCGCCCTGATCCGCCATCTGGAGGAGGTGGCGCCCCGGTGTACCGCCCACACGGTGGACACGGTGTATTTCGGCGGCGGCACCCCCAGCTATCTGGGGGAAAAGCGGCTGGTGAAGCTGCTGAAAACCGTAAAAAAGCGCTATCATGTGGCCGCCGGCGCGGAGATCACGCTGGAGGCGAACCCTGACAGCGCCGAGGACTGGAAGGCTCTGCGGGCGCTGCGGAAGGCGGGCTTTGACCGCATCTCGCTGGGCGTTCAGGCGGCGGATGACGACCTGCTGCGGCGCATCGGCCGGATACATACATGGGAGCAGGTGCTGTCGGCGGCCGCGGCGGCCCGGATGGCCGGATTCGACAACCTGAGCCTTGACCTGATCTACGGTTTGCCGGGCCAGACGCTGGAAACGTGGCAGGATACCCTCCGCTCCGCCGCCGCGCTGGAGCCGAAGCATATCAGCTGCTACGGTCTGAAGGTGGAGCCGGGCACGCCCCTGTGGCAGCAGCGCGAAAGCGCCGACCTGCCCGACGACGACACGCAGGCGGATATGTACCTGTGGACGGTGGAGTACCTGCAAAAGCACGGCTATGAGCAGTATGAGATCTCCAACTTCGCTCAGCCGGGGTACGAGAGCCGCCACAACCTGAAATACTGGATGCTGGGAGAATACGCGGGCTTCGGCCCCGGAGCCCACTCCGATATGGGCGGCGTGCGCTTCGCCTATGAGCGGGATCTGGACGCCTATATCGCCGGGGAGCTGCGGCTGTCGGAGATGGAGGAAATTCCGCCCCTTGACCGGGACTTGGAGTACATCATGCTGTCCCTGCGGACGGTGCAGGGTATCGACAGCAAATACTTTGAGCGGCAGTTCCGCCAGAAGTTCCAGCCCATGGAGGAGCTGCTGGTGCAGTACGAGAGTCACGGCTTCGCCGTCCGGACGGAGAAGGGCTGGCGTCTGACGCCGCGGGGGTTCTTCGTGTCCAACGCCATCATCGTCTCGCTGCAGGAGGCGGTGGGCCGTGCGCGGCAGCAGAAGCTCCGGCGTGCCGCCGAGGGCGACTTCAAAATCGACGTATAAGACAAGGCCACGGCAGGGCTCCCCTGCCGTGGCTTTTGCATATGAGCAGCGCCGGATTTATTTTATCATGCCGCCGCAGGCGGCATACCGCTTCTTTTCACGTTTCTCTTTTCTCTTGAAATAGTACGACCCTCGAACTATTTCACCGCAAATGCCCCGTATTTTCCATGCACGGCCTTAATATTTGTAACGGAATCGTGAACTTTTCCGTTTTCCGATTGATTTGAAAAACAAGAGGTGGTAAACTAAAACGTCAAAACACGGCGTATGCGCCGTTTCCGTACATATGGCGCGCCCTATGGCGCTGAAGAGAGGAAGAATTTTGTGCCCGGCTTTAGTGTGAAAAAACCGTTGACCGTCTATGTGGTGGCGCTGGCCATTCTGGTATTGGGCGTGGTGGCCTATCTGAAAATGACCCCCGACCTGATGCCCAACATGGACTATCCCTATGTGATCGTCGTTACCAGCGACCCCGGCGCAAGCCCGGAGAGCATAGAGGAGGAGATCACAAAACCGCTGGAGAAGTCGCTGGCGACGCTGGATCAGCTGAAAAACATCACCTCCACCAGCCAGAACAGCGTATCCATGGTGGTGCTGGAGTTTGAAAACGGCGCCAATATGGACTCGCTGGGCATCGATATCCAGCAGCAGATCTCCGCGCTGGAGGGCCAGTGGAGCGACACGGTGTCCTCTCCCTACATATTGAAGGTGAACCCCTCCATGATCCCCGTCATGGTGGCCGCCATCAGCAGCGATACCATGGACGTGGGCGAGCTGAGCGACTTCGTGGACGAGGAGCTGACCGCCAAGCTGACGGGCATCACGGGCGTGGCCAGCGTGGATATCGCCGGCACGGTGGATCGAGAGATGCATGTGGTGCTGGACGCGGAGAAGATGGCTGCCCTGACGGAGACTATCCGCCAGAACGCGGGAAAGCTGCTGGACAAGGAGGCCGGAAAGCTCAGCAGCGCCAGAAAGCAGGTGACCGACGCGCAGGCGGCGCTGGACGCAGGCATCAAGCAGGCGGCCGACGGCATCGGCGACGGCGTGACCGACGCCCTGAATCAGGCCGTGGAGGCGCTAAAAAGCGCTCTGGATTTTACCCCCAACATGTCGGAGGAGGAAAAGCAGCTGCGCCAGACCATCGCCGCCGATCAGGAGGCCATGAACGCCAATAATGAGAAGATTCAAGCCAATCTGGGCATCATCGCCGACCCGGACGCCACCGAGGAGGAGAAGGCCGCCGCCATGGCGGAAAACGAGGCGCTGACCGCCGCCAATCTGGAGCTGGCCCGGCGGCTGACGGAAAACACCCAGACCCTGACCCGGCTGGTGGCCCAGCGGACGGAGGAGCAGCTCCGTCAAGGGATGGAGGATCTGAGAAAGACCATCCGCGATATTGAGGCTTTCCTTAACGATCCCCACCGGTTTGATGCGCTGGGCAACCAGATCTCCAGCGGCGCGGAATCCCTGATAGACGGCATGCTGCTGATGACCGAGAGCAACGTGCAGCTGAAGCTGGCCCTGCAGCAGATCGAGGAGGGGGAAAAGCAGCTGGCTCAGATCCGCCGTCAGGTGCTGGAGCAGCTGGATCTGAACGGGATGCTGTCCGTCGCCATGATAGAGCAGCTGCTGACGGCGCAGGACTTCTCCATGCCCGCTGGGTACATCGACGACAATGACGGCATCAGCTACATGGTGTCCGTGGGCAACGAGATCACCACCACGGAGGAACTGGAGGATATGGTGCTGTTCGATCTGGGCATCGACGGCATGGAGCCCATCCGCCTCAGCGACGTGGCCACGGTGTTCTATACCGATAATTCTGACGAGATCTACGCCAAGCTGGACGGCAACAACGGCATTATCGCCTCCTTCAGCAAGCAGTCCAATTACGCCACGGCGGAGGTATCCGACAACATCGTGGCCCGGCTGGATGAGCTGACCACGGAATACGAGGGCATCCACTTCAAGCCCCTGATGGATCAGGGCGACTATATCCACCTGATCGTGGAGACCATTGTTTCGTCCCTGCTGTGGGGCGCGCTGTTCTCCGTGGTGGTGCTGTTCCTGTTCCTGCGGGACTGGCGGCCCACCCTCATCACCCTGATCTCCATCCCCGCCAGCGTGGTGTTCGCCGTGGTGCTGATGTACTTCACCGGCGTTACCATCAACATGATTTCCCTCAGCGGTCTGCTGGTGGCGGTGGGTATGCTGGTGGATAACTCCGTGGTGGTCATCGAGAATATCTACCGGCTCCGGGCTAAGGGCGCCACGGTGGTGCAGGCCGCCGTGTCCGGCGCGCAGCAGGTGCTGGGCGCCATCGTGGCCAGCACCCTGACCACCGTGTGCGTGTTCGCGCCCATCGTATTTGTGGAGGGCCTGACCCGCGAGCTGTTCACCGATCTGGCCCTGACCATGACCTATTCCCTGCTGGCAAGCCTGCTGGTGGCGCTGACGATGGTGCCCGCCATGGCCAGCGGCCTGCTGCAAAGGTCGCTGGAGCAGAAGCCGGGCCTGCTGGATAAGATCTATCCCGCCTATAAAAAGGCCATCCGCTGGTCGCTGGATCACAAGGCGGCGGTGCTGGCCGGTTCGCTGGCGCTGCTGATCCTTACCGGCATCGCCACTGTCAGCCGGGGCTTCAGCTTTATGCCGGAGTTCGATATGAACACCGTCAACGTTACCGTGTCCATGCCGGAGGGCTGCACCCGCGAGGAAGCCGTGGCCTATACCGACGAGGTGGCCCGCCGCTGCATGACGGTGGAGGGCGTGGACGCCGTGGGCGCCATGATCCAGACGGATACCGCCCTGACTATGATGTCCACCGCCGGCGGCGAGTATGACGCCACCGTGTACATCACCATGCCCGACAGCTATTCCGGCAACGAGGCCGGTAAGGAGATCGAAGCCCTGTGCGCCGACATGGACTGCAAGGTGACGGCGGTGAATATCATGTCCAGCATGATGAGCTACGTCACCGGCAACGGCGTGTCCCTGCAGGTCTACTGCGAGGATATGGAGACGCTGCAGTCCGCCGCAAAGTCCATTGCCGCCCGGATGGCGCAGGTGGACGGCACCGTGGACGTGTCCGACGGTCTGGAGGACGCGGCGCAGGCCCTGCATGTGACCGTGGACCGCACAAAGGCCATGGAGCACGGCATGACCGTGGCCCAGATCTATATGCAGATCGCCGCCGCCCTGAATACCACCTCCACCGGCACCGATATGGTGCTGGACGACAGCTCCATGCAGCTCATTATCCAGCAGGACGAGAGCAGCAAAATGACTGTGGAGACCTTGCCGGAGCTGAAGATTGATCCGGACAGCGCCATGTCCGCCGCCATGAGCGGCAGCACGTCCTCCGGCTCGTCATCCTCCTCTTCCCTGTCGTCCCTGTCCGGCGAGGAGACCGACACTGACAACAGCTTCCTTTTGAAGGACGTGGCCACGGTGGAAAAGACCGTCAGCCTGAACACCATCAGCCGTGACCAGCAGCGCCGCTGCGTCACCGTCACCGCCGGTATCGCCGACGGCAGCAACGTCACGCTGGTGTCCTCTGAGGTGACGAAGGCCGTGGAAGCCATGGAGCTGCCCTCGGGCGTCACCATCGAGTTCAACGGCGAGAATGAACAGATCATGGACGCCATGGGTCAGCTGCTGCTGATGCTGCTGCTGGGCATCGTGCTGGTGTACTTCGTCATGGTGGCCCAGTTCCAGTCCCTGCGCGAGCCGTTCATCGTCATGTTCACCATCCCGCTGGCCTTCACCGGAGGCTTCCTCGCCCTGCTGCTCAGCGGCACGGGCCTGAGCGTCATCTCCCTGATCGGCTTCGTGATGCTGGTGGGCATCATCGTCAACAACGGCATCGTGCTGGTGGACTACATCAACCAGCAGCGCCTTGCGGGCATGGAGCGGCGGGAGGCCATCATCGACGCGGGCGTCACCCGCCTACGCCCCATCCTCATGACCTCCCTGACCACCATTCTGGGCCTGATTGTCACGGCGCTGGCGAAAAACGCCGGTACGTCCCTAATCCAGCCGGTGGCGCTGGTGTGCATCGGCGGACTGCTGTACGCCACGCTGATGACGCTGTTCGTGGTGCCCTGCATGTACGAGATCATGAACAGACGCGACCTGCGCAAGGTGGACGAGAGGGAACTGGAAGTCGTGGATATGTAAAAATACGAAGAAACCGTCACCGGGCTGAAGTGACCCCAAAAAGTTAGACAATATTTCGAAGTAAAAATTGTTCAAGCAGCTGAAAGGGCTTGCTGTCTGTGAATTGCAGGCG
>OLPA01003638.1_pt1 | contig 10296 bp, 11 predicted proteins | sample 1672811 | NCBI WGS metagenome assembly OLPA01 (sample SAMEA3136726, study PRJEB25190) | human gut metagenome | biome: human gut; feature: human-associated habitat; material: faeces | place: Austria | collected 2013
ATTCATTTTAAACACCTACTCTCTTTTGCTATTCTTATGTATTAATTTTACTATTTTTAAGTTTTAGTGTCAATACTTCTTTAATATTTTTATCTAAAGAACTACAACAGCGTAGCAAAAGATAAAAGAAAAAATAACTTACTTAAGTAAGTTATTTATTACATTCTTTTAAATATTCAATAGCCTTTTTCATTTCAATATCAAACTTAATATTTTCAATGCCACCAAAAGCCTCGATTATTTCATTTTCACTAACTTTATATGACTCAGCCATTTCTTTAACTCTAGCTTCAGCATCTTTCATAGTTACTTCAAATTTTTGTTCTTTAGCAATAGCCATTAGTAAATATCTTTCTTTTACTCTAGTTTGAGCCTCTTCTTTCATTTGTTCTCTTAAAACATCTTTACTACTATTAGTATACTTAAAGTACATATCTTCATCAATACCTTGCATCTTCATTCTTTCAATAAATTGATTATATATTCTATCTATTTCAGCTTCGTAAATTTCATCTTCTATTTCAGCCTCAATATTATTTGATGCCTTCTTAAGTAATTCGTCTATATATTTATCTTCAGCTTCATGTTCCTTACGTTCTTTAATTTTTTTCTCTACTGTTTCTTCTAATTTTTCCTTAGAATCAACTCCTTCAATACCTAAATCCTCAAAGAAATCTTTATCTAGTTTTGGAACACTTCTTTCCTTAACATCATGTAATGTTACTTTAAATACTACTTTTGCTCCCTTTAAATTCTCTGCATGATAATCTTCTGGGAATGTAACATTAATATCTTTAGTTTCTCCTTTTTTCATGCCAACAACTTGGTCTTCAAAACCAGGAATAAACGTACCACTTCCAATTTCAAGTGAATAGTTTTCTGCTTTTCCACCATCAAAAGCAACACCATCTTTAAAACCTTCATAATCAATAATAGCATAATCTCCAGTTTTAACAACACGATCTACTGATATTAACTCAGCATAATCTTCTAATAAATGATGAATTTGATGGTCAACTTCTTCTTTAGTTACCTTTACTTTTTCTTTTTTAACTTTTAAATTCTTATATTCTCCTAATTTAACTTCAGGATTAACAAAGAATGTGTAATTTACTTCTAAATCTTCATTACTTAATTTTACTAAATCTACTTTTGGTTCAGCCGCAAGTTCTAAATTCTTCTCATTTAATATATCATAAAAATGATTTTGAATTAGTTTGTCTGATGCCTCGATTAGTATTTCACCTTGACCATATTTTTGCTCAAATACTTTTCTTGGAGCATGCCCCTTACGAAAACCATCTATTGTTACTTTTTGATTTAATTTATCAAATGCTTCTTCAACCGCTTTTTTCCATTCTTCTCCATTTACTTTGTAATTTACAACAATTTTACTCATATTCTTTCTCCTAACTTATTTCTAATATTTCAACTTCGTATTTACCGTTTGGACTTTCAACTGAACGAATTTCACCAACTTTAGCATTCATTATTGCCTTAGCGATAGGACTTTCGTTACTAATTTTATCATTGGATGGATCAGCTTCTTTACTACCAACAATTTTATATTCTTCGATATCATCATCTGCAACATATTTAATTTTAACAGTAGTACCAAGAGCCACCTTATCAGTTCTCTTAGATTCAATAATAATCGCATTCTCCATGATTTTTTCTAGTTCTACGATTCTTCCTTCTATTTGAGCTTGTTCAGCGCGAGCTGCATCATAGTCAGCATTCTCTGACAAATCACCTAATGCACGAGCATCTTTTAAAGCTTTAATTACTTCGGGACGCTTAACATTTTTAAGCTCATTTAATTCTTCTTCAATTTCTAAAAATCCTTCATTCGTTAAATACACACTTGTATTTGACATTTTTATTCACCTCATTTTTGTTTTTTTTAATCTATCTCAAAATTTTACTATCATTTAAGAGTTTTGTCAAGTAATTTTTATTGTTATTTTAGTTATTTAGAATTTTATCCTTATATAGTAAACAATTTTGATTTATTTAATTTTTTATTTTCTTAATTTATTTTGATTCGGGCCGTCCCGTATCTTCGGCTTTTTGGTGAACAGATAGGCGAAAACGTCCAGCATCAGTTCCTCCGCCTCGTGAACGTCGTGCAGATAGCCGTCAATATACAGGGTCAGGGGATCGCCGTATTTTTCCATCAGGGCATTAAGCCCTTCGTCGTCACCGCTCAGATATTGGCGGTACAAGCTCTCGTCGCAAGTCATAGCGTTCACTTCCTTTTTGCGGATGCTTCCAATTCCAATGCGGAGGGGATTCGTCAGGTGCTTGTCCTGCCGGAATCGCGGTGCTGCCCCTTGAAGCGCGGGTCGGAGGGCTTTTCCGCGTTTTCCGGGATCGCCCATGAGCGCCCGAACCGGGACGCGCCGGGGATCCGCCCCTCGGCGCAATATTGGTTGACCCGCCGCTCTGACACGCCCCAACGGTAGGACGCCTCCCGAATGGAGATATAGCCCTTGATCCCGTTCATACCGCACCTCCGCATGGATAATACTCAACACGATACATTATATACGAATATCCGAAGAAACACAAGGCATCCGGCGAAGTGTTCAGAAAAAAGTTACCTATGCAGGGAAGCACAAGAAGCATCGCTGCGAAGGACGGGAGAAAACGTGGCAAGCAGGGCAAAGAGGTACCCACTTTGCTTTTCGGGCAGTTTCCGCCGCCGCGAAAAACTGCCCTCTGCTTGTCAGGGGCAGCGCCCCTGAAACCCTTTGAACACACATAAATGTGTGGCTGCGCGTTTCTGCGAAACGCTTTAGGAGCATGGCCGTTACTGGCGATCATGCTCCTGTTTCTTTTCCTCGCTGCGCTCATCCTTGCCCAGCATACGATCCACGTTCTGCTTGTGGAGCAGCAGCTCGCGCATCTCGTCACGGGCGGTGCGGTATTCGGCATACGCCGCCTTTTTTTCGGCAAGCAGCTTGGCATATTCCTCCTGCAAGCTCTTGACGGTGGGGAGCTTTTTGACGTCCAGCGCGTCAAAGGCTTTCTTCGCCGCTTTGTGCAGAAGGATGTCGCCCTCATGCTCCGCGAGATACTTTTTCGAGTAACCAGCCTTGCGGTAGCCTGCGTAAACGTCGCGGGTCTTGGCGTAGTTGATGATATGCGTTTTCAGCACGGCGATCTCCGCCATGCGCGTCTCCGCCGCCTTGATCTGCGCGGACAGCGCGTGAAACTGCTCCGTGGCGGCAGTGACTTTTTCCTCCAGCTCCGCATAATCCAGTAAGCCGTGCTCCCGCAGATAATTGTAGGTCTGCGCCATCTGCTTGACGTTAAACACCTTTGCCCAGCGCTCGTAGCCGCCGCCCTTTCCGGCTTGCAGCTTCGCCTCGATGTCGATGAGCAGCGTGTTCTTTCTCTGCGCGGTCTGACTGCGCTTTTTGCGCGGCGTATGCTCCTTTTTCCCGGCAAGAACGGCGCGCAGATCGTCCTCTGTATAGCCGTCTATGGAAGAAAGACGGACAAAGCCCTTTTTATCGGGATGGCGCAGGGACAGCGTATTCCCGCGCCGCCTGACCTCACATCCGCTGTCGCGCAGCAGCTTCAAAAGCGCGTCAAAGCTGTCGGGCTTCTGCAAAAGCGCCGCGTCAATGAGGCCGCAGAGCAGCTCCCGGTGGGAGGGCTTCGCGTTGTTGTCCAGCCACCTGCCGTAGTGGTTGACGCCGCGCTTGGGGTCAGCAATCACGGAGAGCCGGTGCTCGGTGCAGATGGCGTCGCTGAGCCGTGCGACGGCCCTGCCGGAGCCGAGAAAATCGCGGAACTTATGCTTGCAGTCCAGCGCGGTGGAGTTCCAGATGATGTGATTATGGATATGCTTTTTGTCGGTGTGCGTGGCTACGAAAAAGGCGTGTCGTCCTTTCAGAAACCGCTCGGCAAACTCATAGCCTACGCGGTTTGCTTCCTCCGGCGTGATCTCTCCGGGCTTGAAGGACTGGCGTACCTGATAGGCAATCACGTCGTGCCGCTGCTCCCGTCCGGTGACGGTCTGGTACTGGCGCTTGGAGTAAAGAAACTCTGCGTCGGCGGTTTTGGGGTCGCATTCGTAGGCGGAGATCAGCTCACCGCCCTGCGTCTTATCTGGATTCTTGGAATAGTCGATGCGGTCAGTCAGGCAGTCGGCAATCGTCTTGCCGTGACTGACGTGCATGGAAATGATGCGTGTGGTCGCCATGGGGCGCGGCCTCCTTTCTGTGAGACGGATTTGCAACTTTTTTCTGAACAATGCGCCGCTCCGGTTGTAAAAGCGCCTAACAGGTGTTATACTATGCAAAAGGAGCGTGGAGTGTATGAGCTTTGCAGACGCTATTATCAAGCTGCGCAGCGAGCGCAGGATTTCGCAAAAAGAGCTTGCGGAGGATTTGAATGTGAGCTGCGCAACGGTAAACCGTTGGGAGAACGGAAGAACCGTTCCGAACAAGATGACGATGTTCGTTATTCGCCGGTACTGTGAAGATCACGGCCTTACGTTTTCTTATGACGAGGGGGTGCGGGTATGAGCTGCAAAATGACGATTGAACAAATATGTGGTGCGGTGGAATCGCCGCTCTTTGACCGCAAGAGCGCGCGGATTGACGCGAAAGCCCTTGCCGTTCACCTGATTGCATTTGCCAACGCGGACGGCGGCGTGATCGCTGTTGGCGTAGAGGACGACGGAACAATTACCGGAATTGACAGCTACGCAGAGAATATCAATGAGCTGCTGCGCGCGCCGTTTGACTTCTGCAAGCCCTCCGTGCGGGTGGAAACGGAGCGGCTGTCCTGCACCAACAGGAACGGAAAGCCCGACCACATCCTGCTGATCGAAGTCTTGCAGAGCAGCGACCTTCACGCGAATCAGGCGGACGAGGTTTTCTTCCGTGTCGGGGACAAATCCAAGAAGCTGAATTTTGAGGAGCGCTTGCAGCTTATGTATGCAAAGGGAACGCGGTATTTTGAAGACACGCCGGTTCCCGATGCAGGGCTGGACGACCTTGACCTCGGCTTTGTCAGGGAGTTTATTTCAAGGATCGGCTATCGGAAAAGCCCGGAGGAATACCTCCGGGAGAACAAGGAATTTCTCTCCGAAAGAAGCGGAAAAGAGGAAGTCAGCGCGGCGGCCATGCTGCTGTTCGGCAAAAATCCGAAGCACTTCTTTCCCCGCGCCCGTATCCGCTTCGTGCGTTACGAAGGAACGGAGGCAAGGGTCGGCGCAAGGATGAACGTCATCAAGGACGTGATGTTTGAGGGGCGCATCCTTCAGGTGACAGAGAAAGCGCTGGAGTTTGTGGGAAGCCAGATCAAGGAGCGCACCTACCTCGGCGCGGATACGCGCTTTGTCACGGAGCCGGAATACCCGGAGTTCGCGTGGAAGGAGCTTATCATCAATGCCGTTGCGCACCGCGATTACAGCATCAAAGGGACCGACATCCAAATCAAGATGTTCGACGACCGGATCACTGTGGAAAGCCCCGGCACTCTGCCGGGAATCGTGCGGCTGAACAATATGCGTCACGTTCACTTTTCCCGCAACCCGAAAATCGCGCAGTTTTTGCATGAGTACGAATATGTGCAGGAGTTCGGCGAGGGTGTAGACCGGCTCTATGAGGTCATGGAGGCCGCCGGTCTGCCGCAGCCGGAATACAAAGTAGAGGCGTTCATGCTCTATGCCACGATTCGGAATACGAAGTTAGGCGGCAACTGTGGTGGCACCACACCAGTCACCACCACAGATAGCACCACAGACACCAGCACAGTCGCAGCGATTTTGGCTTTCTGTGCGCAGCCTAAAAGTCGTGAAGAAATCATGACCATGTGTGGACTGAAAAACAAGAACCATTTTATTAAAGCACACCTCAAGCCCCTGCTGGAAAGCGGGCAGCTTCGCATGACCATTCCCGACAAGCCCAACAGCCGCAATCAAAAATATGTTGCGGTCAAACCGGAGGAATGATATGTTCACCTATATTTCCATTGAAGAATTTGCGGACGGCGTAGTAAAAAACAACAAGGACGCCAACCGCAGGGAGCTGATCGCGGCACTGCGGGAATCCCTTGCCGCCAAGAAAAACGGCGCAAGATGCATGATCTGCGGCGCGCCCATCTGGGCGGCCGGCAGCGCCATCACGGGGACGAATATGTGCTTCACCTGCACCACCGGAGAGACCGACGACAGTGAGGATTACGAGATCGAATAAAACGAAAAGCGCGGGGCGATATGCTCCGCGCTTTTGCTTGATGCGGTGTTTCTGAAAACAGCCTTATCCATATATCCAGTCCCGAAGCATATAGCGCAGGACATGGAGCTTTGCCACCAGCCAGCCCGCCAGCATGGGAAGCCCGTAGGGGCTTATGAGGAACGCGATCACCAGCAGCCCCGCGCCGTAGCTGACGGAATCCACGAAGATGATGAACAGACCGAAGAAGCCGAGAATGGCGGCGGGGATGCAGAGGATGCCGCTGGAGAGGCCAACAACGAACACAAGAAACCATGACACGACGGCAAGCACAGCCATGACCGGCGCAAACAGAAGTTTCAAAAGAAAGCGCATCTCTTTTTCCTCCATTCGTTTTGTATTGTGAGAACAGGATACAGGAATATGCTCCAGATTGCAAGGATGACGGGGAACAAAAAAGCACGGGCGGCCTGCGCGCAGCAAGCCGCCCCCACATGGGATAAATACCCCATTATTTTATGGCGGCAAGGCGGGACAGGATACCGCTTGCCGCCTGCCAGATCCGCTCCTGATTTTGGAGTATATCATCCATATCCGCAGCGTAAACGCGCCCTGTTTCATGCACCCGCCGCGTGAGCTGATTGATGTTATTAGACGAATACCGCAGCAGCGACACCAGCTCCCGCAGCTCCGGCAGATCGAGCTTCACCACATAGCCGTCAATGGCCATTTTCCGAAGATATGCGCCCATGTTCGTCGTGCCGAGCTGCGCCATCTTCGCCTCGATCATCGCCCGTTCCTCCGGCGTCACACGGAGTTTAAGCTGGATGTCCCGTTTCCGCTTCGCCATGTCACAGCTCCAAATCCTTCTTCTTTGCAGCAGGCTGCTTCTGCTCCGCCGAAGCCTGTTGCAGCTTGGAGCGGACGGAGGGACGCCGGAGGCTCTGGCTGCGGTCCTCGTCCTTGCCGATCAGGGCAAACACGCCCCTGCGGTCTTTGAGGGTCGTGAGGGCAAGGGTGGAAAAGGGCAGCAGTTTTTGCAGCGCCGCCGTGTCCTTCGCTCCGGCGCGTTCCATGAAGTCACGGGACACCTCTGCCATGAAATGCGTTCCGCCGGGGCTGTTGGGCTGCACAGGCTCTTGCAGCTTGCCCAGCAGCCGTGCCGCCTCCGCTTTGATCTCGTCGGCGGTGAGGGGCTGGCGCAGCCGCTGCTCATGCCGCGCCCCCGTGAGAAACAAATCCGTCAGGCCGGGGTGGGAGCAGACCACAAACTGCACCGAGCGGTCGCTATCCATGCCGTCTTTGTTTTCATAGACGGGGATGGTATTCGCCCAGCGCTTGTTGTCCCGCGAAATGCGTCCATCGTAATCAAAATGGCGGACGGTGGCCGCGAGGACGTAGAGCATCCGCTCCTGTCCGAACTGCTCCGCCACCTGTCCCACCGCCGCAGTGTCAAGGCGGTTGTCATGGTAATTGTCCCGGATGGCGGCTTCAATGGCGTCCTTACAGCTCACATTGGCGCGGAAGGACGCGCGGTAAACGTCCAGCTCCCCTTGTTCCCGCGCGTGATCGGCGGGGTAGGGATAGACCGGCAGATCCCGGAGCTTTTTTGCTTCGTCTTTTGCCGTGTCCTCGATGCTGTCGCGGATCGTGTCCATGTAGCCGGTTTCCAGATCGGAGAACTTGTCGTAGAGGATCGCCATGGGAGAGGGGGACAGCAGCAGCGCCCGCGTTTCCGCCTCGCTGAGCGTCAGCTCCTCCATGCTCATCAAAATATCCTCCCGCACGGTGTACTCGTAGCTGTGATGGAGGATTTCCTCCGGGGGCTGGCCTTTCAGCCAGTCCCGGTACTTGTCCTGCTCCCGCGAGAGCTTATCGTATAACGATTGCTGTAATGCCTCGTTCATATTCATCGTGCCTCCTGTTCGTGAGATTTTTTCTTTTCCCCAGCGCCGTGGACGCAGGGCGCTTTCAGCTTGCCGAGGACGGAGGAGCGTTTCGCCACCACATTCTCCGCCGCCTGTTCCATGGGCGTCCGGTCGTCGATGTTCAGTTCTGCGTTCAGCTCCGCCAGCCGCGCGGATTTTTCTTTCAGCTCCGTTTCCTGCGGGAAGGGCTTGCCCAGCTCCGCCTTGGCCGTCGCAAGCTGCGCCTGCACGTTTTCAAGCCTGCCCTGCACCGTTTTGTACCGCTCCGGCATTTGGGCGAGGGCGTTGTCGATGCGGACAAGGTTGCCCCTTGCGTCCTTGCCCAGCTCTACCCGGTGGCTCATCCTGCCCTTGAGGGTGAGAATGAAGTCCTTGCCGAAGTTCTCCACCGTCAGGGACATGGCAAAGCCTCGGTAGCTGCCGATGGGAACGGGCTCCAAGCCCTTTGCGTCCTTGAACGCCTCCAGAATGGCAGCACCGGCATTGTCCTTATCGGTGAGGAAATCCCCCTTGACCTCCATGCCCGCAAAGCCGTCCTTTGGATGAGGATGGGCCTCCAGCGTTTTCATATCCGCCTCAAAGCCGGAGAGGAAGCCTTTGTTTTCCTCGATCTGCGCCGGGAAATGCCGCAGGATGTTATCCTCCAAGCGGTACTGCTGGCTCTGGTGATTGGCCTTCATCAGCCGCAGCCGCGCCACGTCCACGTCGAGGTCCATTTTTTCACGGATGCGCTCGTCTCCGGCGCACAGCGCCTTGATCTCGGCATAGGAGAGCGCCGCCTCGTCAATATCCTCACAGCTTCTCACCGGGGATTTTGAGGTCATGATCTGGGAGATGAATTTCTGCTTGTTTTCCACCGTCTGCCAGAGGTAGGCGTCGAATGTGGATTCCGTGACATAGCGGTAGATATGCACTTCTTTGTTGCGGTTGCCCTGCCGGATGATGCGCCCGCTGCGCTGCTCCAGATCTCCCGGCCGCCACGGGCAGTCCAGGTCGTGAAGCGCCACAAGCCTGTCCTGCACGTTCATGCCCGCGCCCATTTTGAAGGTGCTGCCCATGAGGACGCGCACCTGCCCGGAGCGCACCTTTGCAAACAGCTCTTTTTTGCGGACTTCGGTGTTTGCCTCATGGATGTACGCAATCTGTTCGCGTGGAATTCCCAGTGCGACCAGCTTGCCGCGAATATCGTCATAGACGGAAAAAGGCGCGTCCGACGTTATGCCGTCGCTGGCAAGCTGCGTTTCCAGTGCGTGAAGCTCCGGGTTATCGAGCGCGCCGCCAGCCGGTTTTTCTGCGCGCTTGGCGGCTGCAATCTTGGGCGTGGATAAATCACAAAAGACAAGCTGCGTGAGCTTGTCTGCCTGTCCGTCCTGCCAGATGCGGAAAATATTATCCACACACCGATTGACTTTGCTGCTCGGATCGTCCGGCAGATCGGGATTGATGATACGCTGATCCAGACCGAGCTTGCGCCCGTCCAATGTGATTTTCAGCATAACCAGAAAAATGGGCTAAATTAACAATTTTTATATTTAATTCTTTAGCTATTTTCTTTACCGAATTTCTGTGCTCTTTGTTTTGGCCCAAAAAATAACAAAAAACATATTCACCATTAAAAGGCTTTTTAATAAGACTTTCATTTTTCAATTCATTCCATTCATCTTTCGTCATTAGTAATGTAGGATCTAACACAACTGGTACTTCTTTTCCCAGTAACTGCTTAATTATTTTTTGTCCGCTCACTTCTCTTACGGAGATAGCATCTAATTGTGATAAAAAGTGTTTATATTGTTGTTCATATTTACTTTCTATAGATTCAATACCAAAACTTGGTGCATATGCAGCTTTAAAAATATCATTATTACCAAATTCTAGCGTATACCAATGCCTTTCCACATTTCCAGGAAGCCACGCTTGATCGCTACCACAGAAAATCTTATCATATATCTGTGTAAAATCTTTCATTTGCTCAAAAGTTCCATAGAACTTATGAATGTTATATTTATCATTAAATTCATCTAGCACCTTATATCTCTCATTTATAGATTTCCAATATTTAAATCCATAATTGTTCTTTATTTTCTTTAGTTTTTTTATAGAGTCTGTTATTCCATTTAATACCTTAAAGTCTTTTTGATGCCACTGAATAATTTCAACTTTTTCTCCTTTTTGTG
>OLPA01003639.1_pt1 | contig 10292 bp, 19 predicted proteins | sample 1672811 | NCBI WGS metagenome assembly OLPA01 (sample SAMEA3136726, study PRJEB25190) | human gut metagenome | biome: human gut; feature: human-associated habitat; material: faeces | place: Austria | collected 2013
GTACAGCCTGCGGCCGGTGTCCGTGGTGACCAGCGCCTCGCCGAAGCGGGCGAGGATGCAGGCCGGAATGTCGTGTCTGTCGTTGTCGCAGCAGACGTTGCAGTTGGCGTCTACGAGCTTGAGGTGCAGCGCGATGGGGTCGACCGCCTCGACGTAAGCGGTGGGCATGCCGTCGTCCACGCAGCTGCAGTCGCACAGGTCGGACGAGAACGTCTTGACCGTGCCCTCGCCGCCGCAGAGCATGACGCGCTTGTCAAAGATGGCGAGTCCGGTGACGGTGTTCGCGCCGGGGAAGGTCTCGCCCGTTATCTTGTAGAAATATGTGACGTCAACGGTGTAGTAGCCCTTGTTGAAGGTGATAGCCTCGACGTTCACCTCGGCATACAGCAGCTCCGCGCTTTTGGGGCGGACGCTGAAGGCGTTGTCTATGTAGGTCTGGGACCCGACGGTGGGGTAAACCCGGAGGTCTTCGATGCAGTCTTTGTCATAAGACTGACCGTTTTATAAATATAGCAGTTAAAAATCGCGGAGCTGGAGCTCCAGGGTGAAGTCGCGGGGTTTGGTTTTCTTCTCTTTGGTGTAGGTTACTTCCACGCCGAGTGCTTTTAGGGCACTGTTCTTGTCGGCGGGGGACATGGTGGGGTAGAGCTGGACCAGATTCTCCAATGCGGCGGCGGCTTTGCGCGGGTCGCTGCGGCGGCGCTCATCTATATGGCGCTCGAGGTCTGCCCGCTTGTTTGCAAGCTCGGCAAGCTCTTTTTCGGCGGCTTCCAGCCTTGAGCGGAACGTGGAGCGGTCATAAGTGCCGTCCTCGAGGAATTCATACAGACGCGGGATGCGGGCTTGTACGCGCTCCTGCTCGCGCTGCGCGGCGGCTAGGGCAGCTTCAAGTGCGTCAATATTTGGCGCGGCGCCCGAGTCTATGAGAAGCCGGAGCCGGGCAAGCTCGTCATACAGCAGCTCGACCATGCGCTCCTCCACATACTCGAACTTCGCACCGGCAGTACAGCCCTTTGTGGTGCACAGCAGATACGGCTCGCCGCTGCTGCTGCCCATGCGCTGCATATTGTTCCCGCACTTCGAGCAGCGGATGATGCCGGCAAAGGGGTTTGCGCGCTGGCCGGTGTTGCTGGGCGGTATGTATCGCTGCTTCCTGCGCTCCTGAGCTTCCAGCCAGGTGTCCCATGGGATGATCGCTTCGTGCACGCCGTCCACCATCAGCCATTCACCCTCGGGGGTGTAAACGACGTGATGCTTGTCTTTGCCATGGGCTCCGGGGCGATAGTGCTTCACGCGGTTCCAGGCGACCTTCCCGGCGAAGGTGGGATTGCGCAGTACGTGCCGCACTGTGTTCCGGTTCCACTCGGCGCCGCGACGGGGACAACTCCCCATGGCGTTGAGCTCCTGCGCTATGGTCTGCGCGCCGATACCGGCGAGATAACGCTCGTAGATATAGCGCACGAAACGCGCCTCCTCGGGAATGACCTCCAGCGAAGGCAGCTTGCCGATGCGGCAGCGGCGGTAGCCGTAGGGCGCGTTGGCCGTATAGCCGCCGGCCTCTATGGTCTGCATCAGACCGCGGCGCATGCGCTTGCGGATGGCGCGCCACTCGGCTCTGGCGAAGAACGCCTTGAACTCCGTCATCTCGATATCGACGTCATTCGTCAGGTCATAGGTTTTCTCAGGCGTGATTATCAGCGTGCCGGACTCGCGGAAGGCGTCCAGAATGGTGCCCTGGTCAGCCATGCCGCCGCGCCCGAGGCGGTCGATATCCATGCACAGCACTGCCTCGACCTCGCCAGCGCGGATGCGCTCGAGCAGCTTGAGCATTTCCGGGCGCGCATAGAGCTTTTCACCGGATGCCACTTCCTCATACACGCCGTCCACGGGCAGGCCGAGCCGGTCGGCCAGCTCCTCCAGCGCGGCACGGTGCTTCGCCAGCACCTCCTCCGTGCTCTGCCCCTCCTCCGCGCGGCTCTTGCGGAGATACATGAAGTTCGTAGGAATCACCCCCCCTTGAGTGGATATACAAGTGGGCCCCCAGGACTCAGCTTACCACGTATGCGTGGGAAGCCTACCGCAAGGGGGCTGTTAAGCGATATCAGGTATTGGAAGGCTCTTCTGTGAAATATGATTGGATGTGTTCAGCAAGGTCCAAAGCAACGTCCACAGGCAATACTACGGAAGCGACGGCGTCCGACTTGAGACCATTGATCCTCTTGTCGTCGCCAAAAGTTGGTGCTTCTTGAATGAAGTCTATCAGGATATTCCTGCTCTCTTTCTGCATGGCAACATGAAACGCATTTGAGTAGTTGAACATTTTAACTCACATCTCCTTTAGTTCGCCGACGTCGGTAAATGTTGAGCCGGAGGCAGAGAATTCCCAGCTTGCGGCGTTCGGGAATTGAACGACATTATCATGGTCGTATGTCCTGTGCTTGAGATGCGCTGGAGTGTGGTCGACAACAAATGGGCTGCGCACCTGAACATCCAGCTTTGCCGCTATCTGCGCCAGGGTTTTGAGCGTGAAATTTGCGCAGCCGCTTTCCCATTTTGATACCATTGCCTGAGAAACACCCATGTACTCGCTGAACTCTTTTTGAGTCATGCCCATGTCGACTCGCTTGCGTATAATAGCCACAGATATGTCAGAAGACATGAGTATCAGAGCTAGGTCTTCCGTAGGAATATCTTCGGTTACCGAAGCAACAAAATCGCGCAGACTTGCCTCAGCCATTTTCATACAACTCCTTCATCTCATTTAAACGAGAAACTGCCGGGGGAATATGGGACTGGTAGTCCGTATGCTTCTTGCCGGAACGTTTGAAAAAACCCAAAAGCAAAGCGGAGCGACCGTCGGATAGAAAGCCGTACAGTATGCGCACATTAAAGCCTTTTCCATCCACGTGCATACTGTATATGCCGCCTCCGAGCGGCTCGATTTCTAAATACTTGGAGGCCAGGACTCCATCAGTCCTCAAAATACTCAAACAGGTTTTGAGCTTGGCAAAGAACGCAGATTCAATGCCCGACCCCTTGAGGGCACTCACGAGTTCTTCAGACAGGCGCGGATGAAAGATGAACCCGTCAAGGTATTGCATTAGCAACGTCAGAATGGTTTCTCTGTTCATAGTATTCCCCTTGCACGTATCATATTACACATGAGTTATAAAATCAACAGTAAAATGGCTAGTATTACTTAACAGTTATGAAGTGCCGCCTCGGGAGGGGCGGCTTTTTTTATTTCATGTAATCTGAGATGTAGATTATCCGGCGCTGGCCGGTTGATTCATATCGTGTACTTTTCCCGAACTTTTTGCAGCAGCTTCTACCATGTTAAAAACTAATTCTTTGTCCTTATCAGAAAACTGCCTAAAAAGCATAACAAGGGATCTCTCCATAGATGTCAGATCCTCCTTGGCTATGACCCACGATAGACCCAAAAGATTTTCCGCGTCCCATGGAAGTCCTTTAGCAATGCAAACAAACTCTTCTAAAGTTGGCAGTAACCTGCCGTCTTCAATTTCAACATATCGCCCGTGATCAATTTTCAGAAACTCAGAAAACGCCTTGGTGCTTTTTCCTCTGATTGTTCTCTGTTCTTTTAATATATCGTGACGAAAACATACACCATTCTCAGCAGCCAGAGTAGGATTACCTGAAGAATCGGAGTTCCCTAACATATAATCGATGCTAGCATGAAAAAGTTTAGAGAGCTCAATAAGTATGTCAAAAGTAGGCTCATGCTGGCCGCTTTCGTATTTGCTATAAGTAGGACGAGAAATAGAGAGTGCCTTAGCAACGTCGTCTTGCTTCATGTTCAGCTTTTTGCGAAGTTCATAAATGTTCAATTTCTTCACCTCGTAAATACTATAACGTGAAGAAACCGAACATTCAACAGACGTGCCAAAATGTCACATAAAAGAAAATTAACTCTTGACAATGTGCGATTATGGAACTATTATTTAGCTAAGGTTCCAATATCGCACATTTTTCACGTAGCGAAGGAGGCAATTGCAATGAATATAGCACGGCTCAGACAAGAGGCGGGGTTAAGGCAAGTTGACTTAGCACGAGCAATGGGGGTAGATCGCTCGACCATTGCCAAATGGGAGAGCGGCTTAAGTGCTCCTAAGAGCGTGGTACTGCCGAGGCTTGCCGATGCGCTGAAGTGTAACATCGAGAAGCTATTCGAACTGCCTGCGGAACAGACGGCGCAGTAAGGAGGTGAGGGCGTGAGCGGCGGTAATAAAAAGCCCGCGCCGGATGAGCGCGGGCGGGAGAAAAGACAGAAAGATATTGACGGCCTCTACGATGCTTGCGTTAACGGTAAAACTGACATAGGTATAAGCCACCACGTCCAAACAAGAACAATTGTCATAACCTTAGCCCAAAGTCAGAGAGATGCAAGGTGATGAAGCGAACGTTTTTATTGACGCTTTCATCGATTTCGGCAACTGCGTTAATGTATTGCTTCATAATATCGCACGGCTTTGCCCTCATATAGTATCTGCTAAAGAAAGTGGTGAAGTCTATTGTGTTGTTGTCAGAAAAGAGGCTGGTTAATTTGATTTCCTTGTTAATAGGCACATGTGCATCAACATTAAACTGCTTATTGATGGTGTATGTTCCAAGCCTCCCGTCAGTATTTAGGCCTGTTAGCAAATAAGAGGTATTCGCCGAACTTAGGCCGCTTTGCCTATAATGTGCAAGCACACGCGAAACCACTTGGTCGCAACGCAGCTCATTGATATCAGCATCGGATTTAAGCAATGAAACCAGATGATTAGCTTCTTCTAGCAGCCCAATGTATCCAATAATAGTGTACTTATTTATCGACTGGGCCTTCTTTGTATGCTCACTTTTTATTGCGTTGGTCTCTTTGTTTATTGCACGACCGTCATAGGCGACAATCGAAGAAGCACTTGTGAGGACATTTACAACGACGCTCACTTTTTCACCTCCCTTCCGGATGATTTTACCACCGAACGGGGAAGGGAGCAAGAGGAGGTTCACAAGCCCATGCCAAAGACATTTGGAGAACGAATGAAGGAGCGGCGCAAAAGCTTAAAGATATCCGTCGATGAGGTTGCCAAGGTGCTAGGAGTGTCGCGCGCAACTGTGTACCGATATGAAAACGGCGACATTGAGAAAATCCCTTCCAAGTATCTGGAACCGATTGCACACGCCTTGGAAACAAACGCGGCTCATCTGATGGGCTGGGACGAGGAGACTGAAAAAGAGGAGACAAAGAGAACGGGCGATACTTATTCACCAAACGTAAGAGCACTGGTAGGAATAGCGCGGTTCATTGTTCTCAGAACGGCAGAAAAGGCCCTGAAAGAGGCCCGAGAATGCTTCAAAATTTCCAACAACGATAAAGTGTGCGCAAACTGTCGTAATTTCCACCAACACTACGTTATTACGGCTTCAGGCGCGTTCAGCCCCATTAGTCGCGGGCATTGCTGCCCAAGAGGCAGAGGATTCAAGTACCCAAATTGGAAGGACAGCTGCGACCTGTTCGAGGCTATGAACGGGAGCGCCTGAACGGCAAGGCATAGGGCAACTGCGGGCACACATAGGCTTGAAGGTGGAGGTGAGGGGCTGTGGCGGAGCCTGTATATCCGATAATCACGAAAGAGGACACCGAGGACGGGTACATATTGCGGTACGACTATGGCCCAAAGCAGGGCGTCACGACCTGCATCGTACACCGGCGGCCGACGACGGAGGAGGAACGCTCGCGCATGCGCAGCGGCATCAACAGGATAATACGCCAGTACGGCTACGTGCTGGCGGACTGAGAGGGTCACAAACATGGTTATGTCCGAAAGCGAAATCGTCCGGGAGTACCGGACGGCGAAGAACAAGCCCAAGCAAATCGAGGTGCTGGCGGAGCTGAATGCGGTAAAGGCGGACTGGATAAAGGATATCCTCCTGCGCAATCCGGAGAGCGGATATGTGAAGCCGGGGCCAAAGCCCAAGCAGAAGGCGGCGGCGGAGTCGGAAGCGGTGCGGGAGGTCAACGCGCTGGCACCGGAAGCGCCGGGTCGGGCGGACAGGGACCGCGGAGGGGCGGCGCTGCTGCTCATGGAGCTGGCGGCTATGCTGGAGCGCTGTGAGAGCCTTGAATGCCTGGAGCAGCTGCAGCTTGCGGCGACACTGAGCGGCGGCAAGGTGATGATAGTGGACATTCACTGACACCCTTACATGAAGAACACAAAAGAAAGGCGGCGGGGAAAGATGAGAAATTGGAGGGGGAAGGCCGTATTGGCCGGGTACATAGCACTGTGCGTGCTGCTCATCATCCTCGCCGCCATCATATCGCTGCGCCTTAGTGCGCAGGAGGCGCGGGCGGCAAGTGAGCTGCCCGCGCCTGTTTACAGCTCCGCCGCCTTGGCGGCGCATCTGGCGGTAGCGCCGGACGTGGCGGCACATGAGCCGCAGATACCTGAACCGCCCGCAGAGCCTGAACCGGAGCCGCGGTATGAGGAAATCACAGCGGAGGAGCGGGAGCTGCTCGCCCGCGTGGTGTATGCCGAGAGCAATACCGAGACGCTTGAGGGGCAGATCGCGGTGGCCCAGGTGGTGCTCAACCGCGTGCGCTCCGAGAGCTTCCCGGACACGGTGAGCGAGGTGGTGTTCCAGGATGGGCAATTCTCAACGGCCTCTATTCTCGGGAGCGTGGTGCCGAATGAGACCAACTATGAGGCCGTGGACGCGGCGTTTGAGACTGAGGTCGTGCCGTATGAGGTGCTGTACTTCTCCCGCGGAGCTGAAAATGACAGGGTGTGGGGGCAGATCGGGGCGCATGTGTTCTGCTATGGATATGTGTGGACGGCATGACCAGCACCCCACACATAGTGAGGTGAGCGGCTGGGCCGCTTGCAAATATGACAACGGAGGAATGAACATGTACATCGTTACTATCAGAGAAAAGAGCAAGGACAAACCGCTGCTTGAGCGGGAGTGCGATTGCGTGATCGGGGCGTTTGGAAGTGCCGGAGAAGCGCACTGCTTGACCGGCATACAGGGCAAACGGCAAACGCTGATAAGCACATATGCCAGTGCCCTGATGGGGCTCAAAACGCTGGAAACAGAGTTCCCAGGACTTGTTGACCAGGCTGCAGAGGCGGCCAAAAACGCAGTCGTCGATGAAACGGAAACCAACAAACCGCACGCCTCTCTTTTCTCGCGGCTCTTTGGCAGGTGAGCGGCGTGGACAGGTGGGAAGTGCGGCATGATCTCTATGAGGACGTGGAGGTCGAGGCAGAGGACAGGCTGCGCGCTATCATTGCGGCGGCGAAGATATGGGGCGTGCGCTGGCTGCCCATTGCGCATGAGTGCAGGACGAAGAAACTCGGCCCGGTAAAGGAGGCGGGGGCATATGGCAAGGCAGGAACGGTTTGAGATACCCTGCCGCGAATGCGGCAAGCCCCTGATATTCATACGCACGAGGGCGGGGAAGAACATGCCCTGCGAGGCGGAGCCGGTGCTCTACTGGCCGGACGACGCCGGGCCTCTGATGTTCTATCAGCGCGACGGCTCATATGAGCGGGGAACGCTGGAGGGACATCCCGCAGTACCGCAGGGGAGCGGATATGTCCCGCACTGGGGCCGCTGCCCTGGCCGGCGCAGAGGTAAGGCGCCGCCGGGAGAACGGAAACGGACTCCGCTTGAGCAGCGAATACATGAACAGGTGCTCCGGGAGCGGGCTGAGGCTCAGGCACGGAGGGAACGGGCAGAGGCGCGGGCCGCCGAGCCGGTACAGACAATCACTGCGGGAGGCGGTCATCATGGCGTGGTCACGACAGAGGTGCGGAAAGCGGAGCCGGGCGCAGAGCTGCACAACTGGCCGAAGATCCGCGGCCTGCTCAATATTCACTGCGGGTACGCGCTGGCGGATGACGAGGTGCTGCTGCTTGAGCTTGGCGGCGCGTGGTATTTCATAGCCGATATCGGCCTGCGCATGCTGATACCGAGGGAGCTGTATCGTGCCAATGGATTCCCGGACGACTACATAATCGACCGTGACTACACTGGGCGGGAATATCCGAAGTTCAAACAGACCGCCCGCTGCGGCAACGCCGTGCCGCCGCCCTTCGCAGAGGCCCTCGTGCGCGCAAACCTGCCTGAGTGGTGCAGTTAAACTTGTGTAAAGGCTTGGAGAGTGATGAGAATGGCGTTCTGCAAATTTAGAGTGATGGACCGCTGCACAAAAAGTCAGCAGCCATGTTTATTCAATGAGGAATGCTTTGAGCCTCAGGATGAGCCCATACCTATGGCGTGCATCAAAATGAGCGGGGCGATCTTGCAGGGACCGGCTGACGGCTGCCTGGTGGACGTTGGAGAGTTCGGACTGCTGATGGCCGATATCAAAGAAGAGAGCCTTGTCAACGCGATATATGACGAGATGCAAAGGCGTGGGGTGCGTGAGGCATACATTGTCAGCCCCGATTTCGTCCGAGACGCCATCCGCGAGAAACTGGATAGGGAGAGAGGACGGCATGAAGAAACTGCTGAAAAAGCTCAGGACCACGGCGGAGCGATGGAGGACCAGATGTTTTGAGGCGCTGGGTTTGGTACCGAGCGCGGAGCTTTATGCCCTGAGTGAGGCTTACAATGATGAGCTGCGTGAGAGGCTCATTCTCAAGCAGGATTATGAGAATCTGTATGAGGACTATCGCAAAGCCCTGGAGATGCCTGTACGGCGTTCTGGTTATGTGATCATGCCCTACGTCGCTCGGGCGCAGGTGCGAAAGCTCGAAGATTCTCTGCTCATAGAGTCTGCGCCGGACGAGTATTTCAAAAAGGGGCTCAGGGAGTCGCTGATGCGGGCTGTTGAGGAGAAGATCATTTATAGGAAGGAAGAAACTCCGGAAGAAATAATCTGGTATGCAAGACTGAATGTGGCTGAGGCGGATTGAATCGTGGAAAGGCTGACATACTGGTGCGATGACGGACAAGGTGGCGGAGGATGGAGAGTTAATGTTGATGGACTAGAGCAAAGCGGCCCTCATGTTTGGCGACTTGCCGCTATCGAAAACATACTTTGCGGTGAGGACGACAAAGAGTACGACCTTGAGCGGCTTGAGGTGATACTCAACCAGCGTATGACGATGCGCGAGGAAGTGAGTCAACGATTCTCGGTGACGGCTAAGATACCGGTTGACAGACTGCGGGAGATAGTGGCTGCTGAGCGGGAGAGGCGCGCAGTGCTGGAGCGCCTTGGCGAATTCGGGCAGCTATTCATCGATTACGTAGGTTGTCCGCGAGGGGCAATGGGAAGGCAGTGCGCCCCGCTTACGGAGGAGCTGCTGTCCATGCCCGTGCTTACCGACGTTGACGGCGGGCAATGGCGGCCTGTTAACGAGGACGCTTTGCAAGAGGCGATTGCACTGCTGAAAGAAAGGCAAGGGTGAAAATGAAAATTACATTGAACAAGCGCGACTATGCGACTATTGTCCGAAACTGCATGAAGGCTCGGGAGGGATTTAGCGGCTGCAGCAACTGCGCGTTGGCCGGGGTATGCAGCGGGCCGGAGGTTCTCGAGGATAACTGCATCATAGATAGAGAAGCAGAGGCGGTAAATGATATCAGTAATCTACACTGACGAGAACGAGCGCGAACTGGCAGAGTTTCTTACGCGCGTCTTTGAGGGCATAAATGCCGAACGGTTCAAGTGGGTGGCCCTTGCGGCTGACTACGGCGGCGGTGAAGTCCTGACAAGCTACTACAAGAGCTGCATGCAGGACATGATGCTGGCGGCGATGCACATAATGTCAGACAGCCTGTACAGAACCGTAGACGCCAATTTTGACCGCCTCATGCGTGACCACGGATATGATGCGCCGGACGAGAGCGGCGAGGACGAGGATGTGTTCTGACCACAGGGCCCGCGCGGCGGGCCCTTTTGTGAGGACATATACGTTTAGCGCGGACAGCATGACCAGAAACGGATTCGGGTCATGCCATCCACACTATATTTAATACGCGCGCGCACGCGCGTTATCAAGGTTCGTAAAGGACAAGGAAGATGAGATATGAAGTGCATATACAAAGCGCCCAACAATTTTTGCTTGAAGCATTCGACGGAAGGAACGATTGAGTTTTGCGTTGAAGGCCCATGCCCGGACGAGGTTATGGCGGAGGAATTAGATCGCCAATATCATGACTTCCGCCGCGGAGTAAGCGACTGGACACAGTATTTCAGAGAGCTCAAGGCCTACAATGCGGAGCTCGCAGGCATGGTTATAGAGTACCTGGACGACATCATCCCCGGTTATCGTGAG
>OLPA01003643.1_pt1 | contig 10281 bp, 9 predicted proteins | sample 1672811 | NCBI WGS metagenome assembly OLPA01 (sample SAMEA3136726, study PRJEB25190) | human gut metagenome | biome: human gut; feature: human-associated habitat; material: faeces | place: Austria | collected 2013
GAACCATGGCAACGTTACCGAAAAACCTGCTTTCTTCCGGACGTACGCTGGCTGTTCACATGTATGTGCTTTCCCAGGAAGGTCTGCATACGGATCAGGCATTTGCCACTGCAGTTATTTTGCTGGTAATGGTACTTTTGATCAATATTTTATCTTCCGTCATTGCAAAGAAAATGCAGAGAGATTAAAGCGATACGATTGGCACTGTAAAAAAATCTTTTGAAATAGTTTTTACAAATACCAAAAGAGAACTGGATGAACATAATTTGCAAACAGCAATATGTGAGAGAGGACAACGAAAAGAACATGTTAAAAAATAAAATGACAATCGAGCATATGAATCTTCATTACGGAGATTTTCATGCGTTAAAAGATATTAATCTGAATATTAAAGAAAATCAGATTACAGCGTTTATCGGACCTTCCGGATGTGGTAAATCCACCTTGCTGAAATCCTTAAACCGTATGAACGACCTTGTGGAAGGCTGTACCATCACAGGAAAGGTAGAGCTTGACGGGGAAGATATTTACGGAGATATGGACGTGAATCTTCTGCGTAAACGTGTTGGCATGGTATTTCAGAAGCCCAATCCGTTCCCAATGAGCATCTATGATAACATTGCATACGGCCCGAGGACTCACGGTATCCGTTCCAAGGCAAAGCTGGACGAGATCGTGGAAAAATCTCTCCGTGATGCGGCCATCTGGGATGAGGTCAAGGACCGTCTGAAAAAAAGTGCTCTTGGAATGTCAGGGGGACAGCAGCAGCGTCTCTGCATTGCCCGCGCCCTGGCAGTACAGCCGGAGGTGCTTCTTATGGATGAGCCCACATCTGCCCTGGACCCGATCTCCACTTCCAAGATCGAGGATCTGGCAGTAGAGCTTAAAAAGGATTACACCATTGTCATGGTCACACATAACATGCAGCAGGCAACCCGTATCTCCGACAAGACAGCATTTTTCCTTCTTGGTGAGGTTGTGGAATTTGCGGATACAGACAAGCTGTTCTCCATGCCGGCAGATAAGCGTACAGAGGATTATATTACAGGAAGGTTTGGTTGATATTATGTCAGAACGTTTTGTAAGACAGCTGGAAGAGCTTCACGTGGAACTGATCACCATGGGAAGTCTCTGCGAAAAAGCAATTTCACTTTCTGCCAAAGCTATTCAGGGTGAAGGCGGGATGACTCTCATTGGAAAGATCTTTGAGACGGAAAAAGAGATCGATGCACAGGAAAGAGAGATCGAAAATCTCTGCATGAAGCTTCTTCTTCATGAGCATCCGGTAGCCGGAGATCTGCGATCCATTTCCGCAGCGCTGAAGATGATCTCCGATATGGAACGTATCGGTGACCAGGCAGCAGATATTGCGGATCTGTCCAAGCATATCGAGGACAAAGCAGTTACCGGAAACAGCATCAACATCCGGAAGATGGCTGAGGATACAGTCCGGATGGTTACAGAAAGCATCGATGCCTTTGTAAAAGGTGACCTGGAACTCTGCAGACAGGTGATCGATGATGATGACAAGGTAGATAATGCGTTTAATGAGATCAAGGAAAAACTGGTTGAGATCTTAAGCAGCGGAAACCCGGATGCAAGATTGGGGCTTGACATTCTTATGGCTGCGAAGTATTTTGAACGTATCGGTGATCATGCTGTAAACATTGCGGAGTGGGTAGAATACTCCATCACGGGAGTCCACAGAAACAGTGCCAGTCACACCGACAATTATCTTACCGGAGAATGATCATTTTGAGTAAAAAAATATTTAAGTATATTATGCTGGTCTCAACCATGGTTACTGTGCTGGGACTGGCATTTGTCATTGGAATCCTTTCTCATTCATTCCAGCGTCAGCTGATGAATGAGCTGAAAAAAGAAGCTGTTTTCATTTCCAGAGGAGTAGAAGCAGCAGGGACAGATTATCTGGATCAGCTGAGTAACACAGATTCCAGGATTACCTATGTGGATGAAAGTGGAAAAGTCCTCTATGATAATGAAGCAGATGTGGAAAATATGGAGAATCACGGTCACAGAAAAGAGATCCGTGAGGCAGAGCTTAACGGAGAAGGAGAAGATGAGAGAATGTCTTCCACGCTTTCCGAAAAGACCATGTACTATGCGCTGCGCCTGGACAATGGCAATGTTCTTCGTGTCTCCAGCACCCAGAAATCAGCTTTTGCGCTTGTGTGGCAGCTGGTACCGCCGCTTTTGGGCGTATTGTTTCTGATTCTTGTTCTTTCTGCGGTATTTGCCTCCAGACTTTCCGGCAGGGTGGTGGAACCTCTCAACAACCTGGATCTGGAACATCCGGAGGAGATCAATGTGTATGAAGAGGTGGAACCTCTTATCAGCAAAATCTACCGCCAGAACCGTCAGATCCGTCTGCAGCTTGAGGCAGCCAGAAGGCAGCAGAAAGAGTTTTCCATTATTACGGAGAACATGCAGGAAGGTCTTCTTGTGATCGACCGTTACACCATGGTGCTTTCCGTTAACTCCAGTGTGGGAAAACTTCTTAAGGTAAACGAAGTCCGAACAGGAGAAAGTGTGTATCTGCTGAACCGTTCCGAAGAATTCCGGGGCGTTGTGGAGCAGGTTCTTGAAGGAAATCATGAGGACAAAATTCTTCGTCTGGATGGCAGTGATATCCAGGTGATCGCCAACCCTGTCACAAGAGAAAACAAGACAGAAGGTGCGGTAATTCTTCTGGTGGACGTAACTGAAAAAGTAGAACGGGAACAGCTGCGCAGAGAATTTTCCGCCAATGTTTCCCACGAGCTGAAAACACCGCTGACTTCTATTTCCGGCTTTGCAGAGATCATGCAGGACGGATTTGTGAAGGATGAAGATGTGAAAGTTTTTGCAGGGCGTATCTATAAAGAGGCGCAGAGACTGATCCGTCTGGTTGGAGATGTGATCCGGATCTCCCGTCTGGATGAAGGCGGCCTTCCCTATCAGTGGGAAGAACTGGATCTTTACAGTATGGTTCACGATATTTTTTCCACCTTACATGAAGCTGCCGGGAAGCAGGAAGTGCATATGTATATGGAAGGTGGAAGTACCGTGCTGGAAACCGTGCCGACGATTATGGAAGAAGTTCTCTACAATGTCTGTGATAATGCTATCAAATATAACCATCAGAGTGGAGAAGTTTTTGTACGGCTGAAGGATGAAGGAGACGTAGTTCGTGTAAATGTGCGGGATACGGGAATCGGTATTCCGAAAGAAGATCAGGAACGCATCTTTGAGCGTTTTTACCGGGTGGATAAAAGTCACTCCAAGGAAATCGGAGGAACCGGTCTTGGCCTTTCCATTGTGAAGCACGGGGTAAAAACTCTGAACGGCAGGCTGTGGCTTAACAGTGAACCGGGACAGGGAACCGAGATCATTATGGAATTTCCGAAACATCATATGGAAAAGGAAGCAGCAGAGTGAACATAGGTCGTGCAGCGATGATGTTCATAGGCATGCAGCAGAGTGGAAGATGAAAGGCCGTTCTGTTGTATGTATCTGCTGCTTTTTATATCATAGTATATTGCTAGTTGGAGGTTGATGGTTTGACAGACTGGAAGGGTTATGCTATCTTATGTAATAATAATCAGAATAAGCAACAGGAAAGCGGATGATAACGGTCCGCTTTCTGTATTATAATTGGTTCGGAATAATTCCGGACGACTATACTGAGGGGAATAAAAATATGATACAGGCAATTGTTTTATTGGTGTTCCTGATCTTTCTGAATTCTGTTTTCGCAGGTGCGGAAATGGCGGTTCTGTCCATGAATGAAGCGAAGATGAAGGAGCTGGCAGAAGAGGGAGATCACCGGGCGCAGATTTTGATAAAGCTTACAGAACAGCCGGCACATTTTATGACAGCGATCCGTGTAACGGTAACTACGGCAGGATTTCTGCAGAGCGCTTTTGCGGCAGAATATTTTGCACAGCCTATGACCGCGGCACTGATAAAGGCAGGAGCAGATGTACCACAGAACATTCTGAAAATCGTATGTATGATCATTGTAACAATACTGCTTTCTTATGTAAGTCTTCTGTTTGGAGAGCTGGTTCCAAGACGTCTGGGGATGAAAAATCCGGATGAGCTTTCTCTGAGACTTGCAGGACTTCTTAAGATTGCGCTTCTTGCGGTGTGGCCGGCTACGGCACTTCTGACAGTTACCGCCAACGGAGTGCTGCACCTTATGGGAATCAGGCCGGAAGAAAAAGAGGATCAGGCCACGGAAGATGAGATCCGTATGCTTCTCAGTGAGGGAAATGAACAGGGCAGTATCCAGCAGGAAGAGAGCGAGATGATCCGCAATGTTTTTGATCTGGATGACACTACCGCAGATGAAATCTGTACTCACAGAAGAGATGTGGTTGTTCTCTACATGGAAGATTCCGATGAAAAATGGGAAGAGATTATCAGAGAGAATCGTCACACCTTTTATCCGGTATGCGGGGAAGATCAGGATGATATTATCCATATTCTGGACACCAGAGATTATTTCCGCCTGGATGACAGATCCAGAGAAGCTGTTCTGCAGCATGCCTGTTATTCACCGTTTTTTGTACCGGAATCCATGCGTGCCAACCTGATCTTCCGGGAAATGAGGGAAAAACGGGATTATTTTGCAGTAGTGCTGGATGAATACGGCTGCTTTGTGGGAATTGTCACTCTGCATGATCTTGTGGAGACGCTGGTAGGAGATATTGACGACAGGACAGATCTGCCGAAGCCGGATGATATTGAGAAGACAGGAGAACATATCTGGAAAATACAGGGAGGAGCGATCCTGGATGATGTGGCAGAGGTCATAAATGTGGAGCTTCCTGTAGAAAAATATGATACTTTCAGCGGCTTTGTCTGCGGAGTTCTGGAACGTGTACCGGAGGACGGAGAACAGTTCCGATGCAGCTGGAAAAACCTGGATATTGTGGTAAATCAGGTCAGAAACCATACCGTTGTGGAGGGAATCGTTCATGTTCAGCCAGAGAAAAAAGTGCAGGAACAGAAAGAAGAGATCTGACAAAACCTTGTTCAGCCAGGTCATGGGACAGTTATCGGGAGAAAGATCTCCGGGGATTTATGGACATTTTCGAACATGTTGTTGCTTGAAAGTATGTTATTTTTATGACATAATAAGGAAATAACCCGAGGAAAGCTTGTGATGGGGGAGAAAAAATGCCAGGTTTTACAAGACAGATCATACTGCATACACTGACGGAACTTATGAACGAAAAACCATTGTCCAAGATCACGGTAAAGGACATCGTGGAACGCTGTGGAGTAAACAGGAATACATTTTACTACCATTTCAGGGATATTCCGGATGCAGTGGAAGCAATGGTAAAGGAAGAGCTGAATGACATTCTGAAGGATCAGAAAGTACCGGAATCAGTCAGCGACTGTATGGAAATCCTTGTCAACGCAGTTCAGAAGAACAAAAAAGCCATGATACATCTGTACCGCTCGATCCAGAGGGATGTATTTGCCGATTATCTGGATCATGCCGCAGAGCGTGTGGTGGAGGAGCTGATCAACAGGGCGGTCGGAGACTTTGAAATGGATCAGGAAGATAGGCATCTTATAAGCCGGTATTATAAATGCGTATTTGTGGGAGTGATCCTGGACTGGCTGCGGCATGATATGGATTATGATATCCTGTCAGATATGCATAAGCTGGAGTATATTTACGAGAAGAGCCTTGAGAGTCAGTACAAAAATCTGAAAGAAAAGCTATGATTTCAACTAAATGAAGATTAAAAATATCCATTTAGCTGTAGAACAGGAATGTCCTCGAATTTTATTAAGGTATAGAAACGGTTAATTTTGAGCTGGTGTCTAAAATTTAGGCACTGGCTCTTTTTTGTCTGTTTTTTTAAACGACACAGGGATGTATAATTCAGTACAATAAATGAGAAAAAATTATCAAGGAGGGAACGTATGGATGACCTGAAACAGCTGAAGCTTGTAAAAAACATCTACATCGTCATGTCATTACTGTTCTGTGTGCTGGGTATTTTTCTGATGGCAAGGCCCAAAAGCTCTGTAAAAATGCTGTGCGTGCTTATGGGAATCATGCTGATCCTGTACGGGGCTATTAAGATCAGCGGATATTTCACGAGAGATGCTTTCTGTCTGGCATTTCAGTTTGATCTGGCTTTCGGGATCTTGCTGATGGCAGTGGGAGTGATCCTGATAGCCAGAAAAAATTTCGCAGTGGATCTTATTTTTTCCGTGTTCGGAATCCTGATCCTGGCAGATGCCCTGTTTAAGATCCAGATGTCTGTAGATGCGAAGAGATTCGGTCTGGCGCTGTGGTGGCAGATTCTGCTGGTCGCACTGGTCACCGGAGTGATCGGAGTTCTGGTTTTTATCAGACCATGTGAAGCAGCAGCTACGATGATGGCACTGGTAGGATTTTCCATTTTACTGGAAGGGATCCTCAATCTATGGGTCGGGATCCTGACGATCAAGATCATCAAGAGTCGGCTTTAAACATAAACATAAAAATAACCAATCACTTTAGATAATAACATAGGAGGAAATAGAGTATGGGAATCGTAGACAAAGCAAAACAGGCAGCGATCGCAGCTACCGTAACAAAAGCACTGGATTATCTTGAGAAGGATCCGGAGACAAACATACCGAAGATCATGGAAATGGTTGATAAAGTAACACCGGATGGCTGGTATGCAGGACAGAGAAATGCGATCCGTCACTCCATCGAGGCAAAGGACAACTGGTATCAGCTGATCCTTCGTATGTATCAGCTGGATGCCGGCGTACGCCAGACATTTTTCCGCAACTTTATTGTAAATGCCAGCCTTAAGGGAAGCGCAACACAGGAAAAAGTATCCGAAGAGAATGACTGCAATGTACCGTGGGCAATCCTTCTTGACCCAACCAGCGCATGTAACCTTCACTGCACAGGATGCTGGGCAGCAGAGTATGGCCACAAACTGAACCTGGATCTTGAGACCATCGATTCTATTGTTAAACAGGGTAAAGAGCTGGGAACTTATATGTACATCTACACAGGCGGTGAGCCTCTTGTCCGCAAAAAAGACCTTATTAAGATCTGTGAGATGCATCCGGACTGCGAGTTCCTTTCCTTCACAAACGGAACTCTTATTGACGAAGAATTCTGTCAGGAAATGCTCCGTGTGAAAAACTTTGTTCCGGCTATCAGCCTTGAGGGAACAGAGGCAACTACAGACGGACGACGTGGAGATGGCGTATACCAGAAGGTTATGCATGCCATGGAGCTTTTGAAGAGCCACGGACTTCCGTTCGGTGTTTCCACATGCTACACATCTGCAAACGTAGATGCAGTAAGCAGCGAGGAGTACTTCGATCATCTGATCGAGTGCGGAGCTTATTTTGCATGGTTCTTCCACTATATGCCGGTTGGAAATGATGCGGCAGCAGATCTTCTTCCCACACCGGAGCAGAGAATCAAAATGTACGACAGCGTCCGCAGATTCCGTGCCACAAAATCTCTCTTCACTATGGACTTCCAGAATGATGCAGAGTATGTAGGCGGATGTATCGCAGGTGGCCGCCGTTACCTTCATATCAATGCAAACGGAGATGTGGATCCTTGTGTATTCATTCATTTCTCCAATGCGAACATTAAAGAATGTACACTTCTTGAGGCGCTGAAGAGCCCGATCTTTATGGAGTATCATAAAGGACAGCCATTCAACAAGAACATGCTTCGTCCATGTCCGATGCTTGAGAATCCGGAGCTTCTCCGCAAGATGGTTGAGCGTGCAGGAGCGAAATCTACAGACCTTCAGTCTCCTGAGACAGCGGAGCATCTCTGTGCAAAATGTGACCACTATGCAGAAGTATGGAAAAAACAGGCAGATGAGCTCTGGGATGAGAGCCAGGCGAAAAAAGCTGCAAAAAAATCAACAACTTGTTAATTAATACTTGATATAGATGGTGGGATACTGTATAATGAACCCGTTTTTCAGGAGTCTGAAATAACAGTTCAGATAAGAGTGTCGAAACAGAAGAGACACGATACGTGTACTGACAGATAACAGGGCGGTTATATTCAGCAGTGGGTATAACTGCCTTCTTTTTTATGTTATCGTCAGGACATAGGGAAAGAAAGGATGGATTCATTATGGAAAAACAGGAGAAAAACACAGCCAGCCCTTATGAGCTGGACGGACGCCCACCTCTTAAGGTGGCAATTCCCCTTGGACTGCAGCACGTGCTTGCCATGTTTGTGGGTAATCTTACCCCGCTTCTTATCATCACGGCAGCCTGCGGAATTGAAGCAGGAGGGGATCTTCAGGTTGCATTACTTCAGAATGCAATGCTGATCGCAGGAATTGTTACACTTGTACAGGTCTTTACGATCGGACCGGTCGGTGGCAAGCTTCCTATCGTTATGGGAACAAGTTCAGGTTTCATCGGCGTATGTCAGAGCGTTGCCGGAGTCATGGGAAATGGTGTCGTAGCCTACGGCGCGATCATGGCAGCATGTTTTATCGGCGGTCTTTTTGAGACGGTTCTGGGAAGCTTTCTGAAACCTTTGAGAAAATTTTTCCCGTCTGTTGTAACCGGTACCGTTGTACTTTCAATTGGTCTTTCACTGATCGGTGTGGGAATCAGCTCCTTTGGAGGCGGAAGCTCCGCAAAGGATTACGGTTCTCTGGAAAACCTTTTCGTAGGTTTTGTGGTTCTGATCGTGATCATTGCACTGAAGCACGGAACAAAAGGTTTCACAAGCTTTTCTTCGATCCTCATCGGTATTATCGTGGGATATATTCTGGTAAGTATCATGGCACTGGTACTTCCAACAACATTTACATATGTAGATGATACAGGTGCCACTGTAGAAGCTACAAAAGCCTGGGTTCTGAACTGGGATAAGGTTGCACAGGCAAAATGGTTTGCAGTACCTGCACTTATGCCTGTAAAATGGGTATTTGACGCACGTGCCATCGTGCCGATCCTGATCATGTTTATTGTAACTGCAGTGGAGACTGTTGGTGATATTTCCGGAATCACAGAGGGTGGTCTTGGAAGAGAAGCTACTGATAAAGAGCTTTCCGGTGGTGTTATGTGTGACGGTCTTGGTTCTTCCTTTGCAGCACTGTTCGGTGTACTGCCGAATACTTCCTTCAGCCAGAACGTTGGTCTGGTTGCCATGAATAAGGTTGTAAACCGTTTCTGTATCGCTACTGGTGGAATCTTCCTGATCGCATGTGGACTGTTCCCGAAACTGGCTGCGCTGATCTCTATCATGCCGCAGAGTGTTCTGGGCGGCGCTGCTGTTATGATGTTCTCATCGATCGTTGTCAGTGGTATCCAGCTGATCACCAAGTGGCCGGTAGGACCAAGAAACGTTACCATCGTTTCTGTTGCACTGGGTCTTGGCTATGGACTTGGTTCCAATACAGCGATCCTTGTGCATCTGCCACAGGCTATCAGTCTGATCTTCGGTGGTTCCGGTATTGTACCGGCAGCGGTGTTTGCGATTATTCTTAATATTGTTCTTCCGAAGGATGAGAAGAGTGAGATTGAGAGAGCTGAGGAGATGCTTGAGAAAGTTAAGAATAAATAAAAAAGTGTAAGAATAAAAAGAGTTTTTTTCTTTTTTGAGGCTGTTGGACTTTATTGGTCTGACGGTCTCTTTTTTTTTATAATTTTTTATTTTGGGGATAAAGGTTCGGCCTTTTGGAAGGCGGTAATTTGCGAGAAGGGGAAGCACTCGGAGTTGCGAAGGCCGTCTCCCCTTCTCGCGCTCTTCCCCTCCTGGCCACGCCGCTGTTCTGCGTTGTGGTGGGCGTGAATGTTCTGACAGGGTGCGGGATTCGGGGGTGTCGAGAAGGGGAGGCTGTGCCGATCTGTTGGGTGGTGGATAATAATAAAAAGGATCTGTAAAAGGCGAGATTTCACAAATAGTTCTGCCTTTTTCAGATCCTTTTTTTGTTAGTAATTGTAGGCTCCCTCATAAGCATTGCATCGTTCTTTCCGATGTCCCTGCTCCACACAGGAGCTGCACCGGTCACAAAATTCCTGTTCATAACAGGTAGAACAGACACACCCCTTACAGGCATCCCGGTCATAAGCCGGCGTGCAGGTAAAAGGAAGGGTATCTTTTGCAGTTTCCGTACTCATAAAATCACGCTCCTTTTTTCTACATTATAGACCCAACAAAAAAACGTTTCAATACAAATAATCAGAAAATACAAAAAAGTAACCATTGCACAGAACTGACCTGAATGGTATCATAAACCCAAGTTAAAAAACAAA
>OLPA01003644.1_pt1 | contig 10277 bp, 5 predicted proteins | sample 1672811 | NCBI WGS metagenome assembly OLPA01 (sample SAMEA3136726, study PRJEB25190) | human gut metagenome | biome: human gut; feature: human-associated habitat; material: faeces | place: Austria | collected 2013
ATCGGATATGTAGATTTTATCTTTTATCCTTACAATCCAAAAGATACCTGTCTGCCCGCATTTTGGAAATAACACCACAACAATGGTTGTCGCATAGCCCGGCACATCAATCCCGGTAAGCAGGGTGTGTGCGATAATAATGATGCCATATACAATAGCAAAAACAGATACCAGTGCTCCACAGAAAGTAGCCAGCTGCAATGGCATGGTAGAAAAAGAAATGACTCCTTCCATCGCATATTTGATCAGTTTTGCAAAGCTCCATTTTGTGGTTCCCGCAAAGCGTTCCGCTGCTACATACGGAATGTATTCCGTTTCAAATCCCACCCAGGAAAATAAACCTTTGGAAAAACGGAAATACTCCGGCATATCCAGCAGTGCTTCCTGCACGTTTCTGCGGAAGGTGCGGAAGTCACTGGCATTTTCCCTCAGATCCACTTCGCTGAGACGGTTGATAAATCGGTAAAAATGATCTTTGCACCAAGCCATAAATTTTCCTTCATGCCGCTGTTTCTGATAAGCTGCTACCACATCCACATCCGGTTTTTTCTCCAGAATCTCTGTCATATGCTTTACAATCTCCGGATCCTGCTGCAGATCCGCATCAATGATGGACAGATATGTTCCGGTTGCATAATGAAGTCCTGCATAAATAGCGGCTTCTTTTCCAAAATTTCTGGAAAAGTTTACGACAAGAACGTTGCTGTACTCTTCATGCAGGTGCTGCAGTTTTTTATAAGTGTCATCCTTGCTGCCATCGTTTACGAAAATCACCTCAAACTCTGCGGGCTCAAATACCTGCAGGCATCTGTCGTAAAAGGCATCTACGTTCTGGGCTTCGTTGTAACATGGTACGATCAATGATAATTCTGTCACGTGTCTCTCCTGTCTCTTGAATAATAACGCCTCCGGCAAATCTGCCGGAGGCTGTCATCTTTCTCAGTTTCTGCTTAAGCATTAAGCTCTGCACCCCATCCTGCACTTTTGAAGGCAAAGGTGTTCCGCTCTCTGCGGAGAGCGGTTCGGGGCGCTGCCCCAAAACCCCGCCGCCTTTTGAAAAAGGCGGGCGAAAACTTTAAACTAAGGGCATAACAACAATAACATAGGAGGATGCGCAAGATGGACTTCGAGAAAATCAAGGCAGCGGCCGAGGGCTACAAGGCGGACATGAGCCGCTTCCTTCGCGCCATGATCTCCCACCCGAGCGAGAGCTGTGAGGAAAAAGAAGTAGTGGCCTGCATCAAGGCCGAGATGGAAAAGCTCGGCTACGACAAGGTCGAGGTGGACGGCCTCGGCAACGTCATCGGCTGGATGGGCGAGGGCGAGAAGATCATCGCCATCGACTCCCACATCGACACCGTCGGCATAGGCAACATCGCGAACTGGACGCACGACCCCTACGAGGGCTATGAGGACGACGAGGTCATCTACGGCCGCGGCGGTTCCGACCAGGAAGGCGGCATGGCCTCCGCCGTGTACGGCGCGAAGATCATGAAGGACCTCGACCTCATCCCCGCGGGCTACAAGATCATGGTCGTCGGCTCCGTGCAGGAAGAGGACTGCGACGGCATGTGCTGGCAGTACATCTACAACAAGGACAAGATAGTCCCCGAGTTCGTCATCTCCACCGAGCCGACCGACGGCGGCATCTACCGCGGCCACAGGGGACGCATGGAGATCCGCGTCGACGTCAAGGGCGTGTCCTGCCACGGCTCCGCCCCCGAGCGCGGCGACAACGCCATATACAAGATGGCGGACATCCTGCAGGACGTTCGCGCCCTCAACGAGAACCCCGCCGACGACAGCGTGGAGATCAAGGGCCTCGTGAAGATGCTCGACCCGAAGTACAACCCCGAGCACTACGAGGACGCCCGCTTCCTCGGCCGCGGCACCTGCACCACCTCCCAGATCTTCTACACCAGCCCGAGCCGCTGCGCCGTGGCTGACTCCTGCTCCATCTCGATCGACCGCCGCATGACCGCGGGCGAGACCTGGGACTCCTGCCTCGAGGAGATCCGGAACCTCCCGAACGTGAAGAAGTACGGCGACGACGTGAAGGTGAGCATGTACATGTACGACCGTCCGTCGTGGACCGGCGAGGTCTACGAGACCGAGTGCTACTTCCCGACCTGGATCAACAAGGAGAACGCGGCTCACGTGCAGGCCGTCGTTGACGCCCACCACGCTCTGTGGGGCGCCGAGCGCATCGGACCCGAGGGCGCGATGCATCTGCGTCACCGCCCGCTCATCGACAAGTGGACCTTCTCGACGAACGGCGTGGCCATCCAGGGCCGCTACGGCATCCCCTGCGTGGGCTTCGGCCCCGGCGCTGAGAGCCAGGCCCATGCCCCCAACGAGATCACCTGGAAGCAGGACCTCGTGACCTGCGCCGCGGTGTACGCCGCCGTGCCGGGCCTGTACAAGGAAGAGAACAAGACGGCGGACGTGAGCCAGTTCCGCGCCACACTGACCGACAACGACATTAAGTGAGAAAGGGAGTAATAAAAATGGACAAGACTCTGCAGATGTATATAGACAAGCTGAACAAGCTCAACTTCAAGGAGATGTACGAGGGCGACTTCTTCCTGACCTGGGACAAGACGGACGACGAGCTCGAGGCCGTGTTCACCGTGGCGGACGCTCTGCGCTACATGCGTGAGAACAACATCTCCACCAAGATCTTCGAGTCCGGCCTGGGCATCAGCCTGTTCCGCGACAACTCCACCCGCACCCGCTTCTCCTTCGCCTCTGCCTGCAACCTGCTGGGCCTGGAGGTCCAGGACCTCGACGAGGGCAAGAGCCAGATAGCCCACGGTGAGACCGTGCGCGAGACCGCGAACATGATCAGCTTCATGGCGGACGTCATCGGCATCCGTGACGACATGTACATCGGCAAGGGCCACACCTACCAGAAGGAAGTTGTGGAGGCCGTGACCGAGGGCTACAAGGACGGCGTGCTGGAGCAGAAGCCGACGCTGGTCAACCTGCAGTGCGACATCGACCACCCGACCCAGTGCATGGCCGACATGCTGCACATCATCCACGAGTTCGGCGGTGTGGAGAATCTGAAGGGCAAGAAGCTGGCCATGACCTGGGCGTACTCCCCCTCTTACGGCAAGCCTCTGAGCGTGCCTCAGGGCGTGATCGGCCTGATGACCCGCTTCGGCATGGACGTGGTGCTGGCGCATCCGGAAGGCTATGAGGTCATGCCTGAGGTCGAGGAGGTCGCGAAGAAGAACGCGGCTGCCTCTGGCGGCTCCTTCACCCGTACGAACAGCATGGCTGAGGCCTTCAAGGACGCGGACATCGTGTATCCGAAGAGCTGGGCCCCCTTCGCCGCTATGGAGAAGAGGACGAACCTGTACGGCGAAGGCGACACTGAGGGCATCAAGGCTCTTGAGAAGGAGCTGCTTGCCCAGAACGCGGAGCACAAGGACTGGTGCTGCACTGAGGAGCTGATGGCCACCACGAAGGACGGCAAGGCTCTGTACCTGCACTGCCTGCCTGCGGACATCAACGACGTGAGCTGCAAGGACGGCGAGGTCGAGGCGAGCGTGTTCGACCGCTACCGCACCCCGCTCTACAAGGAAGCGAGCTACAAGCCCTACATCATCGCGGCGATGATCTTCCTCGCCAAGAGCAAGGACCCCGCCGCCGCCCTCAAGGCCCTCGAGGACCGCGCCCAGAAGCGCAAGTTCTGCTGAGCGACAGAACAATAAAGACCTGACACTCTGCCCCTGCCCCCTCTGACAAGTGGGGGCAGGGAGACCCGCTGAATCGGAGGAGCAACACATGGACGAAAAGAAACTCACCGGACGGGAGCTGCTGTTCACCACGCACGGCATACCTCCCATGGGCGCTTCGCTCTCCCTCGCCTTCCAGCACCTCGTGGCCATGATAGTCGGCTGCGTCACCCCCGCCATCATAGTTGCCAATGCGGCCGGCCTCGATATGAGCGACCGCGTTATACTCATTCAAGCCTCGCTTGTCGTTTCGGCGATCTCTACCTTTTTGCAGATATTCCCCATTGGCGGCAAAAAGGGAGGATTCCGTTTCGGCTCGGGGCTTCCTGTAATTATAGGCGTAAGCTTTGCCTATGTTCCCAGCATGCAGGCCATTGCCGGTGAGGGCGGACACCTCGGCGTTGCCAACATTGCGGGCGCGATGCTGGTAGGCGGCGCGGTCGCGCTCGTTGTCGGCCTCTTTCTCAAGAAGATACGCAAGTTCTTCCCGCCCATCATCACGGGCACTGTGGTCTTCACCATCGGCCTCTCGCTCTATCCCACGGCCATCAACTACATGGCCGGCGGCACCTCCAACACCTACGAGCTCATTGTCGAAACCAAGGGCCTTACCGAGGCGCTGGTCTATGGCTCCTGGCAAAACTGGGTGGTCGCGCTGCTGACCCTCGCCATGGTCGTGTTCCTGAGCAACTACACCAAGGGCATCACCAAGCTTGCCGCAACGCTTTTCGGCATAATCTTCGGATACATAGTTGCCCTCTGCTTCGGTATGGTGGACTTCTCCGGCCTTTCCAGCTCCAGCTGGTTTGAGGCCCCGCATCTTCTGCCCTTCGGCATCAACTTTGACTTTGCGGCCTGCGTTGCGCTTGGCCTGCTGTTCGCGGTGAATTCCGTGCAGGCAATAGGTGACTTCACCTCGACTACCATAGGCGGCATGGACCGTGAGCCTACCGACAACGAGCTGCAGGGCGGCATTCTCTGCTACGGCGCCACCAACATGCTCGGCAGCCTCTTTGGCGGCCTGCCCACGGCCACCTACTCCCAGAACGTCGGCATCGTCTCGACGAACAAGGTCATCAACCGCTTCGTTTTCGCGCTGGCGGCGGGCTTTATGCTGCTGGCCGGCCTCATCCCCAAGTTCTCCGGATTGCTGACCACCATCCCGCAGTGCGTCCTCGGCGGCGCGACGGTCTCCGTGTTCTCCACCATCGCCATGACCGGCATGAGGCTCATCACCTCCAAGGGTCTCAGCCCGCGCACCGTCACTGTCGTCGGCCTTTCCGTGGCCCTCGGCGTCGGCGTATGGCAGGCTGCTGACTCCATTGGTCAGTTCCCCGAGACCTTCACCATGATTTTCGGCAAGTCCCCCGTCGTCGTTGCCACCATCGTGGCCCTTATCCTGCACAACATCATCCCCAAGGACAAGGAATCCCTGGACTAAAACTGCTGTTAACCGCAAACAGGAAAGAAACCGGCCAAAAGGCCGGTTTCTTTCGTTTGGAGGGATATGACCCCAGCGTTATATATCAAAGGCTGTCGCCGAAGTCGGCGCGGAATTTTGCTACCAGCTTCTCCTGCCAGTCGCTGGTCGGGGCGAGGCGGCCGAAGAAGAAACGCAGAGAGCTCGGTTCCTCGACCCAGCGCAGGCCACCGACGAGTTCGCGGTTCTCGAAAAGCCACGCGATGCGGTCCACCGCGTAGAGCAGCTGGCTCATAGTGAACACGCGCCTCGGAACCGCCAGGCGCAGCAGCTCCACGTCCGCAATGGGTTCCGTGCCGTCCGGCTCACGCTGCTCGCTGAGCGTGCCGCGCTCCATGCCGCGGATACCGCCCGCGAGGTACACCGCCGCCGCCAGAGCGCCCGCCGGGTACTCGTGGTCGTCCACGTGCGGCAGAAACTCACGGGCGTTCAGGTGGCAGCCCAGGCCTCCTGCCGGCGTCACGACCGGCACGCCGCGCTTTTGCAGCTCTCTGCACATGAACTCGATGAAGATGGGCCCCTGGCTGATTACGTCCTCGTCCATCGTCTCCTCAAGGCCGACGGTGATGGCCTCCATCTCGCGCACGCTCATGCCGCCGTAGGTGAGGAAGCCCTCGAACATCGGCACCAGCTCGCGCATCTGCTCACAGAGCTTTTGCTCACGCATGGCGATGCCACCGCCGCGCGCGAAGCCGAACTTGCGCGCCGAGAAGTAGATGATGTCGAACTGATCTGCTACGGCGCGGGTTATCTCACGGATGCTCATATCTTTGCACGCCGCCTCGCGCGTCTTGATGAAGTGGAGGTTATCCTGCAGCAGACTTGCGTCCAACACCGTCATTATGCCGTGCTCGCGGCAGATCTCGCAGGTCTCGCGCATATTTTGCAGGCTCAGCGGCTGGCCGCCGATGAGGTTCGTGCCCGCCTCTACTCGCAGGAAGGGGATATGCTCCGCCCCAACCTCGGCGATGAGCTTTTTGAGCTTTTCGAGGTCGAAGTTGCCCTTGAAGGGGCAGTCGCTCGTAGTTGCAAGTCCCTCGTCGATGACCAGCTCCTCGACGCGGCCGCCCAGGCGGGTGATGTGCGCCTTGGTCGTGGTGAAGTGGAAGTTCATCGGCACCACGTCGCCGGGCTTAACGAAGGCCATGGCAAGGATGTTTTCGCAGGCACGGCCCTGATGTGCGGGCAGGAAAAACTTCGTTCCGAATATCTCGTGGACCTTATTCTCGAGCCGCGTGAAGGACGCGCTGCCCGCGTAGCTGTCGTCGCAGATGAGCATCGCTGCGGTCTGGCGGTCGCTCATCGCATTGACGCCGGAATCTGTGAGCATGTCGAGGAAGATGTCCTCGTTTTTGAGCAGGAAGGTGTTGTTGCCCGCTTCGGTGATAGCCGCCGCGCGGCGCTCGACGGGCTGGAGGTTGAGCTTCTGCACCATGCGTACCTTGTGCAGCTCGAGGGGGATGTCCATACCGGTGTGGAATTTGATGTTGGCCATTTTTTACTCTCCTTTTCTTGTATTGCGCCCGCCCTTTGGCGGCGACGGACGCCGGAAGAAGAGAAAAAAAATACACGCCCTTCCTCCAATACAGAGGACGAGCGCCAAATCCCGTGTTACCACCTCAATTTACCGCAGCCTCACGGTCTGCGGCCTCTTCGGGTACGCCCGCATGCGCAGGAAATATACCCTATCTCTGTAACGGGAGAAACCCGGCCCGGCCTACCGGCGAACGCTCGCTTTCGAGGGGCGGCTCTTGCGTGTATTCCCCGGCTCTCGCCTCGTGCCTTGCACCAACCGGCACTTCTCTGCAGGCTCAAAATCCGGGTACTCTGCGCAGTCACAGCCTTTGACTGTCTTTCAGTTGTGTGCATTATACCACTTCGCTTTAAATTGTCAATGTACCGATTTTACAATAAATTACTTTCAGCCAGCTGCATTATCGGCGTTATGCACAGTTTTTCTGCTGTTTCAGACTTGATGCCATAATTTTCTTCTTTGTGTGTGTTTGTGTAGAGCACACACGTACGTGCAGAAGAAAAGGCGGGATTTTGCACGGCTTTTGGCCCTTCGTGGGGGTTGTGCGCGAGGATTTCCTGTGGTAGAATATCGCTGCTATGAAAACAGACTTCGAAAAACGATATATTGCAGCGCGAAAAAGGATAATAGAGGCCGATTTCGCGAAGCTCAACCCCATGCAGAGGGAGGCCGTGCTAGCCACGGAAGGCCCTCTGCTGGTTCTTGCAGGGGCTGGAAGCGGCAAGACCACAGTGCTGATAAACAGGGTCGCAAATCTGCTCAAATACGGCCGCGCCTCGGATACGGACGAGGTGCCGGAGAGCGCAACGGAGGCGGACCTTGCAGTGCTGGAGGCCGGGCCCTCGGACGAGGCGCGCCGCCTCGCTGCATACGAGCCCGTAGAGCCCTGGCGCATCATCGCCATCACCTTTACCAACAAGGCCGCCGATGAGCTCAAGGCCAGGCTGGAAAAAATGCTGGGCGAGCGGGCAAACGACATCTGGGCCCGCACCTTCCACTCGGCCTGCGTCCGCATACTCCGCCGCGACGCCGACAAGCTGGGCTACCCGCGCGATTTCACAATCTACGACACCTCGGACCGCCTCTCCATCATGAAGAGCATCATCCGGGAGATGAATCTCGACGACAAGGTCTACCCGCCGAAATCGATCCTCGCGCGGCTGGATTCCGCGAGGGACGAGCTGCTCTCCCCTGAGGGCTTTTCCGCCAAGTACGGCTCCGCTTCGGACCCGAGGCTCCGGAAGATTGCCGAGATATACAAGGTCTACGCTGCCCGCCTCTTCTCCGCCGGGGCGATGGACTTTGACGACCTGCTCTACAACACTGTCCGGCTCTTCCAAGAGCACCCGGACGTGCTGGAACACTATCAGAGACAGTTCAAATACGTCCTCATCGACGAGTATCAGGATACGAACAACCTCCAGTACATGCTGGCCTCCATGCTGGCAGACGGCTGGGGCAACATTTGCGTTGTCGGTGACGACGACCAGAGCATATACAAGTTCCGCGGCGCAACGATTGAGAACATCCTCAGCTTTGAAAAGCAGTACAAGGGCTGCCGCACCATCCGGCTGGAGCAGAACTATCGCTCCACCGGTCACATCCTCTCCGCAGCCAACGCCGTCATCGCCAACAACACGGAGCGCAAGGGCAAGACCCTCTGGACCAACGCGGGCGACGGCGACAAGCTGCTGCTCTACACCGCGCGCAACGAGGATGACGAGGCCCAGTTCGTGGCCTCGAAGATACTCGCCCACCGCGGCGCTGGCGGCAACTTCCGCGACTGCGCCGTGCTCTACCGCATGAATGCTCAATCGAACCGTCTCGAGTTTGCCTTCAAGCGCAACGGCATACCCTACCGCATCGTCGGCGGCATGCGCTTCTTCGACCGCGCCGAGATCAAGGACGTGCTGGCCTATCTCTGCGTGCTGCTCGCACCCTCGGACGACCTGCGTCTCGCGCGCATCATAAACACCCCCGCACGAGGAATCGGCGCCAAGAGCATTGAACAGGCGCAGGAGATCGCAGCCCGCGAGGGCCGCAGCCTCTACGACGTGATCCGCCGCGCCAACGAGTACGAAGAGCTCAAGCGCTCTGCGGCGAAGCTCATTCAGTTCTGCGATATGCTCGGCTACCTGCGCGAGCTCTCGGAGACCCAGCCGGTTGACGTCCTCTACGACGCCGTGCTCGAGCAGACCGGTTACATACGCGCCCTTCAGGAGAAGGGCGGGGACGAGTCGCTGGCGCGCATAGAGAACGTCAACGAGCTCAAGACCAACATCCTCGGCTACATAAAGGAGACGGGCGACGCCTCGCTCGCCGGCTTCCTGGACGAGGTCGCGCTCTACACAGACATAGACAGCTATGACCGCGACGCGGACTGCGCCGTCATGATGACGATGCACAGCGCCAAGGGCCTGGAGTTCCCGGACGTGTTCATCGTCGGCATGGAGGAGGGCCTCTTCCCCGGCGCGCGCTGCATAGGCGAACCCGAGGAGATGGAAGAGGAGCGCCGGCTCTGCTACGTCGCGCTCACCCGCGCGAAGGAGCGGCTCTGCCTGACCTGCGCGCGTCAGAGGATGATCTTCGGCCGCACCTCCATGAACTTGCCCTCGCGCTTCACTGATGAGATACCCGCCGAGGACATGGAGCGCTCCGGCGTCAGCCGGGATCACGGCGGGCAGGACGAGTCCCACCAGCGTCAGCACGAGCGTCCTCGCCCGGGCGCGCTTGCCGCGCTCAGACAGCAGAAGCAGCGCGGAACCTTCCAGGCTCCTGCGGCGCACAAGGACACCCCCGCTTTCAAGCTGGGCGACCGCGTGGTGCACACCGCCTTCGGCCGCGGCGAGATAACCAAGGTAACTCCCATGGGCGGCGACGCGCTTATAGAGATAAGCTTTGAGGGCGCCGGCGTCAAAAAGCTGATGCTCCGCGCCGCGTCACAGCATATGAAAAAGGATACGTGAGATAAGCATATGGCAAATACCCAAAACAGCCGCCTCGGCAGGCTTTCGCTCCTCGGAGCCACGCTCATCTGGGGCTCCTCGTTCATAATTCTCAAGTCCACGCTGGATTCAGTGCCCACGCTCTGGGTCTTGGCGTTCCGTTTCACGGGCGCGGCGCTGCTCATGGCGCTGATCGGCATCAAGGAGCTGCGCAAGCTCGATTTGCAGTACCTCAAACGTGGTCTCGGCCTCGGAACGGCGCTCTTTGCAGCCTACACTCTCCAGACCTTCGGCCTCGAGTACACCACGCCGGGCAAAAATGCGTTTCTGACGGCGACTTACTGCGTTATCGTGCCTTTCATGTGGTGGTTTTTCACCAAGAAGCGCCCGGACGCCTACAACATTTCAGCGGCGCTCATCTGCATCTGCGGCATGGCCCTTGTCTCGCTGGACGGGAGCCTGACGCTGGGGCTGGGCGACGGGCTGACCATCTGCTGCGGCTTTTTCTACGCGCTGCACATTATCCTGACGGCCCGGGCCGTCGAGGGGCGCAGCCCTGTGCTGCTCTCCATGCT
>OLPA01003648.1_pt1 | contig 10272 bp, 7 predicted proteins | sample 1672811 | NCBI WGS metagenome assembly OLPA01 (sample SAMEA3136726, study PRJEB25190) | human gut metagenome | biome: human gut; feature: human-associated habitat; material: faeces | place: Austria | collected 2013
GCGAACGCCATTTCCATATCCAGCTGATAGAACTCGCCCGGGCTGCGGTCGCCGCTTCTTTTGCATACTCCTTGACTGCTTTTAACATTGGAGTCGGTCCACAGGCATAGATGATATCTGCCTTTAACTCATTGACACGGATCGCATCTAAAACGGTTCCTTTTGTTCCCATACTTCCATCTTCGGTTGCGAGATAGATTTCTCCTGCTTTTTCAAATTCCTCTGTTAAAAAAAGTTCGTCCCGATATCCTAACACAATCTGCTTTTCACATTCCAGTTCCTTTGCTAATTCTAACATTGGCGGAATTCCGATTCCCCCTCCTATCAGAATTGCTTTTTTGGATTTTTTCGGAAAACCGTTCCCTAACGGTCCTAAAATATCTAAAATCATTCCCGCTCTCATACCGGAAAACTCTTCTGTTCCCTTGCCTGCCACACGGTAGACAATTCTCAACGCCCCATCTTTTTTGTCTATTTCACAAATACTGATCGGTCTTGGCAGCATTCTGCTTCCGTCCTTACAATAGACTGAAATAAACTGTCCTGCTTTTGCATTTTTTGCAATCTCATCCGTCTTTATCCACATACTAAAAATTCCGTCTGCGATTTCCTCCTGACGAATAATGATTGCCTCTTCCCTGCTCTTTTCTGACATGTCCTTCTCCTTACTTTGCTCTCTCCAAAGCTGTACTGATGTCTTCCACCATATCGATCACGGCTGCTCTGGATGCTTCCGCGAAATGCTCGGCTCCGAATTTTGCATATTTTTCCTGCTTATATGCCGCAATGATACCTCTGGAAGAATTTACAATGGCTCCTAAACCATCCTCGTTAAAGAAGTGTACCAGATCTGCTCCTTTTCCTCCCTGTGCTCCATAGCCCGGTACTAAAATATAGCTCTTTGGCATTACTTTTCTTAAGACTTTTCCCATTTCTGGATAAGTTGCCCCCACAACTGCTCCGATGTAACTATAGGAATCTCCCATGTGGTCTGCACCCCACTCGGCAACTTTTTCCCCTACCCACTCATAGAGTGGTCTGCCGTCGATGATGCGGTCCTGGAATTCCCCACTGGATGGGTTTGATGTCTTAACAAGGATGAACAATCCCTTTTTTTCTTCCTTACATATATCCACAAACGGCTTGATCCCATCTGTTCCCAGATATGGGTTGACCGTTGCAAAATCTTCATTAAATGCCTGACAGATGGTATTTCCTACCTGCACTTTTCCCAGATGTCCGACTGCATAGGCTGCAGAGGTAGAACCGATATCTCCTCTCTTGACATCTCCGATTACGACCAGACCTTTTTCGTGACAGTAATCTACGGTTTTTTGGAATGCTTTCAGTCCTTCTACACCAAACTGCTCATACATGGCAATCTGCGGCTTTACTGCCGGGATCAGGTCATAGGTCGCATCTACGATCTCTTTATTGAACTGCCAGATCGCATCTGCTGCTCCTTCTAAAGTCTCTCCGTATTCTGCAAATGATTTCTTCTGTATATGTTCCGGCACATAGTTTAACATCGGATCTAATCCTACAACGATTGGTGCATTGGTTTTTTGAATGTTACTGATAAGTTTGTTGATCATGCTTTTTCTCCTGTCATTTCTTTTTCATATATCATCTTACCGCCACAAATGGTATACTCTACCTCACCGGTCACGGTACGTCCATCAAATGGTGTATTTCTTCCTTTGGATGCAAAATTATTTTTATCGATCTGATATGTTTTTTTCGGATTAAAGATTACAATATCCGCATCTTTTCCAACTTCTAAGCTGCCTCTGTCACTTCCAATGACTTTTGCCGGATTGTAACTCATCTTTTCCGCCATCTGCATTGGTGTCAGATATCCCTTTAATACCAGCTCACTATAAGTCAGCGCCGCAACGGTTTCGATGCCCACGATTCCAAACGGTGCTTTTTGCATACTCTGATTTTTATCCTGTTTTGTATGCGGAGCATGGTCTGTTGCAATGACATCCATGATATCTTCTTTTAATCCCTGTCTTAATGCCTCCACATCCGCTTTGGTACGAAGTGGCGGGTTCATTTTATAATTGGTATCATACGGTACCATATCCTCGGTAGACAATGTAAAATGGTGTGGGCAGACCTCTGCCGTCACAGGAAGTCCATCTGCCTTTGCCTGTTTTACCATGGTAACGCTGTCCTTTGTGGAACAGTGACAAAGATGCAGTCTTGCACCTGTCTCTTTTGCTAAAATAATATCTCTCGCAATAATCACGTCTTCTACGGAATTGGTGATCCCTGCAAGTCCCTGTTTTTTAGTGATCTCATCTGCGTTTACTACTCCGCCCTGAACTAAATGAATATCTTCGCAGTGTGCTAACACAGGAATCTTACACTCTGCTGCAATCTTCATTGCTTCTCTATATAAATCGGTACGCATGACCGATTTGCCGTCTTCACTGATCGCCGGGCTGCCTGCCTGAACCATGCCTTTGATATCCGCAAGTTCCTCTCCCTGCTGCCCTTTTGTGACTGCTCCAACCTGTAAGACTCTGGTCAGTCCCTCACTCTCTGCTTTTTTATGCACATATGACACCACGTCCGCATTATCTACGACCGGCTTTGTGTTTGGCATTGCTAAGATCGTCGTATAACCGCCCTTTGCCGCTGCCCGCACTCCGCTTGCAATCGTTTCCTTTTCTTCGTATCCCGGATCTCTTAAATGCACATGCAGATCAATAAATCCCGGCATGACATAACTGCCTGCCGCATCTATGACACGCTCTGCTTTACATTTTAATTTTTTTCCTCTTTTTGTAATCTTTCCATCTTCAATGAAGATGTCTATTTCCTCGTCTGTTTCCGTTGCAGGGTCTAAGACATGCCCATTTTTAATAAGAAGTGTCATTTCCTCTCCTCACTTTGCTTTACTAGTCTGTATGCTCACCGAACGTGCAAGCACGTTCTTCTCGCTTGCACTCATTGTATCATGTGACAGGATGTATCGCAACCGTGATTGTGGATTTCGCCGGTGCGAATTTTCTTTTAAAATCCACTCGAATGTTCTAAAACACATAGAAAAACAGCACCTCTCTATTTTTAGAAATGTACTGTTCTTCTGAAGATTCTGATCAAATCCTTTTATATCTTTCTCTTTTATTTCTTCGTTCCCTATCCTTACTCCATGTCCTTCAAAGCGCGTCCCATCGGGATTCTCCGTATGCGCTTCATCTGGATCATATATACGACCAGATAGCATACAATGCCGATCGCGATCATTGCAGGATAGACCCAAGGAGCAACATAGTAGGTCAGCCAGCCGTTAAATTGCTGCATCATCACATAGTAAATTGCCATCATTGTAAAGTGGCAGATTGGAATGACGAGTAGCAATGATATCACTAATACGACTCCTGTCGCACGGTTATAGAGACTGCCTGCCTCTTTGTCACTGTAGCCTAAGATCTTGATCATGGAAATGGACTGTTCATTTTTCTCCACGATCATTTTTGCTAACAGATAGATGACTAAAACATAGAGGAATACGGAAAATGCGCACATCAGCCACATCATGTCACCCATGGAATCCTCTAACTGGTCCGCAATGACGGTCAGGTCATCCTGTGTGATAATGGATGCAACCATGCTGCTGTCAATATCCTTTATTTTTTTATCCGTAAAATATCCGTTAAAATAATCCTCATCATAATCGAAGATACGGTTAAAATTCTCCATACTCATAAATACCGACAAGGTCGCCGGATAATCATATGTACCACTGACGGTAAAGGTGTAGGAATCATCCTCATATTTCTTTTCTAAGGTTACTTTTCCTCCCTCTTTCAGACCATATTTTTCTAAAAATCCATCGGAAAGAAGCACTTTATTTTTTCCGGAAGGGATCTTGGCATCCTTCAAATAGGTAGAATCCTCTTCCACACCATAGACCGTGATCTCTTCGCCCCGCTCTGTCTGTAAGGACATCACTGCATATTTTTCGGCACCCTTTGTCTCTGTCTGAACAGGTGCCTTTAAAATGTACTGATATTTTGCAATTTCTGAATTGATGACTTCTGTTTTAAAGTTCTGTAACAGTGGTGACATCATCATACCAAAGAACAGCAGAAAACTTGCAAAGAACACACCTAAAAACAGGGTCAGGTATGCTGAAATATTCTGGAACACGATACGCAGCCGGAAACGTGTAAAAAATTTAAACTCCGGCAGACGTATCACGCCTTTCTTTTTCTTTTTCCGCAGCTCATGACGTAAAAACTGCAACGGCGGCAGATGCATCATGGAAACTAAGATCAACAGCACAATCGCAAATACGATCAGGCATGGAACTACGGTTGTCAGCCAGAAGGCTTCCGTATTCCAGATCGTCTCGTAAGTCGGAAGTGAATAGCTGTGATAATAAATATCTACGACCACATCTTTCATACATGTATATCCTAAAATGTTTCCGATAATTGCTCAGCACGGTGTATCCCAGAATATTTCCGATCAGTGCCGCCACAAGGGTCACGATCACCGGCAATGTCATATAATGCCGGATCAGTTCACCCCGTGTGTAGCCGAGTGCCCGCAGGGTTCCTATGGTTGATGCTTCTTTTTCTATCGTACTGCGTGTCGTTACGGCAAAGACAAATGCCAGAACGACTATCACGATATAGAGCAGGGTAATGATCATGACCAGATCGCCGCCCATGTCCTCACCGGTAAAGGTGATCGCCTGATTATCACTTGCCTTGACAAAATCGGTCAGTAAGCCGGTCTCCTTTAAAATGTCTTTGACATCGTCTGACTTATCCGATGCTTTCTGCTCCGAATATCCGCGGTAATTCCAGCGGTATGCATAGCAATAATGCAGTTCATCATCAGAAAACCTCTCAAAGCCCTTTTTCGTTACCATGGCAACGGTAAACTTGTTAGCATCAAACATCATATCCGTATTGTTTTTAAACAATGCACTGTAGTTAGAAAATGCTGCCACTCCGCTGACCGTAAACTTTTTCCCGTCAACATCAAACTTGTCTCCGATGGCAATCCCATTGTTTTCCGCATAAAGCCTGTCTATGATGATCTCATCTTTATTCTCCGGGAATTTTCCATCCATGACGCAGATTTTATTGACATCGTCATTTTGGGTATAAATACGCACGGAATGTTCGTTTTTACGCTCTACATCTTTATAAAAGATTTCACTCAGCTTCAGATGTTCTTTTTTTAATTTACTCTTTAATTCCTTATCTGCTTTGACTGCAAGTGTAAAATGTCCGTCTTCTATTTTATATTTTTCAAAACTCTCATCATATGCCTTGGTCATACTGCTGTCAGCAACCTGAAATCCCGATACAAATCCAATCGTCAGTGTCAGGAACAAAAACAGTACCAGATATTTTCCGGCATCCTGCTTTAACTCCCGCAGATATCTTTTATGTAATGGATTTTTCATACAGCTCCCTCCTTACCAGTCTAAATCTACGGCAGGAATCTTCTGCTCATTCTTATCATTGTGGCGGATCTGTCCGTCGTGCAGCTTTATGACCTGATCTGCCATATGGCGGATCGCATCATTATGTGTGACTAAGATGACGGTATTTCCAAATTTCTGATTTACGGTCTCAATGAGTTTTAAAATCTCTTTCGAGGTCTTATAGTCCAAAGCTCCGGTTGGCTCATCACAGAGCAGTATGTCCGGATTTTTGATGATCGCCCTTCCGATAGCTGTTCTCTGCTGCTGTCCTCCGGAAAGCTGGTTTGGAATCTTGTCCTTATGTTCCCAGAGTCCGAGTGTTTTTAACATATCATCCAACGGCAGTGGATCATTGCTTAAGTACGCACCCGTTTCAATATTTTCTTTTACCGTCAGATTCGGAATCAGATTGTAGGACTGGAACACATATCCTAAGTGCTTTCTTCTGTACAGGGAAAGCTGCTTGTCATTCATGTTCTCTACGGTCTCGCCATCAATGATGATGCTGCCCTCATCGGCTGTTTCAATTCCTCCTATAATATTCAATAAGGTGGATTTTCCCGAACCGGATGGTCCAAGTAAAACACAGATATCTCCTTTTTCTACTCCGCAGCTGATCCCACGGAGCACCTCTGTCCGGTTGTCACCGCTGCCAAAGGATTTATGAATATTTTTTAACTCTAAATACATAACAATCTCCTTCTTATGATAGTTAGTTATTTCTAACCTTATTATAACGTTTCTTTTCGGAAATTTTAGTATTTTTTTCCTATTGAGAAACTTTCTCGTTAGCGTCTCGTTAATATTGGGTTAATACCACGGTATAGGGAAACTGATTGTACCTCAGTAGTTACAGAACGGCACCTGTCAGATACTTCAGGTTTCCTTGTGCTGAGCATTCCGATGAACCTCCTCCAAAGCAGGAACCGTGTTCGCCAGAGGGCTCCACGCTTCCGGGAGTTTCATCTCCATAGCACAAAAAGAAACCTTCCGTATCTGACAGGTGCCGGCTATATTTTCTTATGTTGAAATATATATTGCTTCAATACTTTATCGGCTTACTTTCCATCCCACTGCTTCTTTTCTTGCATTTAAGAAGTCATAGTACAGTCCCGGTTCTCCTGCAAGTTCTTCATGCGTTCCCTGCTGCACGATGTGACCATTGTCCAATACCAGTATCTGGTTGGCATGACGCACGGTTTTTAAACGGTGTGCGATCATGATAATGGTCTTATTCTGTGTCAGTGCATCGATTGCCTCCTGCAGTTCTTTCTCATTTTCCGGGTCTACGCTGGCGGTTGCCTCGTCTAATATGACGATCGGTGCATCTTTTAACAATGCTCTTGCAATGGAAATCCTCTGCCGTTCGCCGCCTGAAAGAGTTCCTCCTGCCTCTCCTACTACGGTATCATATCCATCCGGAAGTGCCATGATAAATTCGTGGCAGCAGGCACGTTTTGCGGCAGCTTCCACTTCCTCGCGGGTCGCATCCGGTCTGCCGAATTTGATGTTGTTTTCAATGGTGTCCTGAAACAGATACACGCGCTGGAATACCATGCTGATCTGATCCATCAATTCCGACAGAGGTACATTGCGAATATCCACGCCCCTTATCGTCACATTGCCGGATTTTACATCCCAAAGTCGCGCCAGCAAGTTTGCAATGGTGGACTTACCGCTACCGGACGGTCCAACCAGCGCTGTCATAGAATTTTTCTTCATGGCAAAACTGATATGATGCAGAACCTCTTTATCCTGATAAGCAAATGTAACATCGTTGAACAGGACTTCCGGCTGTCCCGGCTGTGCCTGAGCCGGAATATGCTGCTTGCCGTTGTCGGAAAGTTCCGGTTCATCCAATACCGCTTCAATACGATCAAGGGCAGCGTTCATAACGGTTAGTCTGGATGCTTCTCCATAGAGAGCCTTCAACGGGCCAAAAAGATCAAATACAAATAGCAGAACACCCAACACATAAGCCAAAGAAAGCGCACCGCTCTGTTCCAACACAATAGACAGGCCGAAAATTGCCGCAATACCAATACCGTAAAGGATATTCAGCCCCATTGTCCACGGGGTCATTTTTCGTTCAAAGTCAAGCGATGTATTTCTGGAACGCTTGAAATTGCCGGACAGTTCTTCGGATTTTTCTCCAAGCAGGTTATAGCTCTTAATAACACCAATGCCCTCCACAAAAGACAGCACCGCATCGGTCAGCCGTTCACTCTGCTCCTGACGGCCTGCTGCTTCTCGTAGGGAAACTTTGTTCATTCCCTTAGATACCAGCCATGCCAAAATAGTAACTATCGCAGCGATCAAGCCAAGCTGCCAATTCAGATAAAACATGAACGCCAGCAAAACCAGCGAGGACAGCAGATAGCTCATCATGTTTCCCAGCGTACTCATAGCGACTTCTTCAATGAACACCATGTCGGTACTGAGGACAGAACTGATCTTGCCAATATTGCCGGAAGTGAAATATCCCATCGGAAGTTTCCGCAGATGGCCGCCCAATTCGATACGCTTGTCAGCGAACATCAAATATCCCGCTGCACTTTGCAGGCTGTCACTAAGATAATGGACGAGCATCTGAACCAGCACAATAGCGGCAAGGCCAAGTCCCACATAAAGGCAAGTCTGCCCGGTAATGGTCTTGTTTGCAAATCCACTCAAAACCACAAAGGCCAGAAAAATCGGCATTTTGGACAGAATGGATTCCAGAAACGCACAAACAAATGCGCCCTGAATACGGCTCTTATAACGGCCGGAAAGTTTCAATATTCTTGAAAACAAAGCAAACATTTATTTCCCCTCCTTTGCAGTGTGTACTTTCCACTCGGCGCTGTCTTGTGCCGCTTTCCACAACTTTTGATATTCAGGGCAGGACTGGATCAGCTCTTGATGTCTGCCCGTTGCAACCAGTTTTCCGTGATCCATAACACAAATCTGATCTGCGTTCATAATGGCTGGTAATTTGTGTGCAATAACCACAAGGGTCTTACCTTTTACAAGCTCTGCAATGGCGGCCTCCATCTTTTCTTCGTTTTCAGGATCGGCATAGGCAGTTGCCTCGTCAAGCACCACAATAGGAGCATCCTTTAAGATTGCCCTTGCCAGAGAAATACGCTGGCGCTGACCGCCGGAGAGCATTTTTCCTGCATCACCAGCCATCGAATGAATACCCTGCGGAAGTTTCTCAAGGAACTCCATACACTGAGCTTTCTTTGCGGCCTCCACCACTTCTTCATCCGTTGCGTTCAGCCGACCAAGCCGAATGTTTTCGAGCAGAGAGGTATTGAACAGGTATTGATCCTGTGCCACATAGGAGATACGGCTGTTGAGTGCTTCAAGACTCATATCGCATAGTTTCTGCCCACCGATGGAAATACTGCCTTTCTGTGGGTCATAATAGTGAATCAGCAGTTTCGCTAATGTACTCTTGCCGGAGCCAGATTCACCAACAAGGGCTGTTTTCTGTCCAGCTTTTGCCGTAAAGGAAATGTCATGGAGAACTTCATCCTCAATTACAACAGGCTTTCCATCCGGGCCGGGCTGTGTGGTCTGATAAGCGAAAGAAACATGGTCATAAGTAATGGTGTCATCTTTCCCGTGGAACGCATCTTCTGTCTGCTGGAGCTCCGGCGCATCCAACACCTGCTCCAATGCAGAAATTTTATAGTTAAGCTGGGGCATGGTAGGCAGGAAACCGAGAGATTTCAGCAGCGGCATACCAATACTTAAAGAAAGACACAGTACCAAGATCAAATTAGGCAGAGTAGACCAGCCAGAGAGAACGAACCATGCGCCAACAGGCAAAGTCAGAATAATGGTGCATGGAAGCAGACTGCTGTAAATTGCCATCCACGGCCACGCCGCCTTGTACCACGCCAGAGTATAGTCCCGATAATCTGATACATCTTTGCGGAACCGCTCATAGGAATCTGCGTCCTTATTGAATACCTTGACAACTTCCATACCGTTAATGTACTCAATAATGGTATTGTTCATCTTTTGTCCGGCCATGTAGTAAGGCCCCATTTTCTTCATGCCAACGGAATACATCGTCATCATGGCAATCAGACTGATCGGAATGGATGCCAGCGACAGAAGCGCCAGTTTCCAATCCACAAAGAACATTGCCACATAAACCGCAATAGGGATCATCAGGTTTGCAATTCCCTCTGGCATGGAGTGAGCCAGCAAAACTTCCAGACTGTCTACATCATCCACGAACAGCTTTTTGACTGTGCCGGTGCCTTTATCCTGAATGACACCGAGGGGCAGCTTTTCAAACCGTTTTTGAAGTGCCGTCCGCAGACGGAGCAGCGTGTCGTAAGCGGCTTTGTGAGAAAGATTCAGCCCCCAGCCATAGAAAAGGGCTTGCAGCACCAGACACGCCAAGACAAGAACCACGCGCAAAATGATAAAGGATGCTTCAATAGATTCACCCATGACCAGCGGCGCGATCACCTGATAAGCCAGCACAAAGGGCAAGACACCCATCAGGACGCTGACCAGCACGATGGCCGTTGCTGCATAAAGCCCCTTCTTATGAGGCCCTGCATACTCAAATACTTTTTGAAACATAATTCCAACCTCCTATCAGGTAAAATATTTTTCGGACAGCGTTTTCAAAATTTCTGGTGAAAGCCTTTGATTTTGAATAGCCCCGTCATCATCCAACTGAACCACCTCCGTACAGGTACGGACAATAAACTCAAAATCGTGGGACACCACAAACACGATCACACCAGAGCTTGAAAGCTGTTCGATCAGTTTGCTGACACGCACCATAGAATCATAGTCCAAACCAC
>OLPA01003650.1_pt1 | contig 10265 bp, 8 predicted proteins | sample 1672811 | NCBI WGS metagenome assembly OLPA01 (sample SAMEA3136726, study PRJEB25190) | human gut metagenome | biome: human gut; feature: human-associated habitat; material: faeces | place: Austria | collected 2013
AGTGGGCTGTTCCACCAAGCGAGGACTGTCTGAGCGAATCAGGGTACCCGCCAGCCCCGCCCCAGGAGATTTCCAGCCAGGTTCCCGAGGAAGACCCGCATTCCGAGTTCGCGCACATCCGCCTGCTCATGGGCGCCGAGAGCTACTACCTCTACGACGATTCGGCCATGACCGACGCCTACGCTCGCTGGGCGTTCCTCGCCGCTGAGGATGACCCCGTGGCCACCTTCATCGAATGCGTGCGCGAGGAGTCGTCGGTCTACCCCCGCCCCATGGCGCGGGAGAACTTGGCCAACGACCCGTTTCGCATGAATGCCGAAGCGGTGGAGGCGGCCTTCGCTGAGGCCCGCGCGCAGGGTCGCGCCGACGACATCGAGCGCGTGGAAGCTTCCAACGGCGACGTCTACTTCTATTCCACGACGTATTTGACCCCTCGCCGCGCCCAGGCCCTTGCCGAGTGGGACGCCGTCGAGCGCATTCGCAACGTGTAAGACTTGCCTGCCCAAGCCTCGGCGGTTCAGCCTGTGAGCTGCGCTGTCGAAACCGTAGCTCGACCCGTATTTTTGTCGCGCTTTTCAGATGAGTTGGACATTTTTGTGGGTCGGGCTGCGGTGTTTTAGGCGACTAACTTTCCAAAAGAGCAAGAAATACCTGTTCAGGGCATCGGGCTTGCTGTTCGGGCGAAGACGACCCGCAGCCCGGGAGGCAAAAATGTCGTAGGCGCTCTTCTCTGATGGCAAAAACACGCCTCGTGCTACGGGTGCGTGCAAAAAGGAGCCCCCGCAACCGGTTTGCGGGGGCTCCTTTCACGAAGGGGGAGCTCCTTCGGAGCTCGCGTTAGAAGGGGTCGGCTATCAGGTGAGGTGATGCCGCTTGGGGGGGCGACCGAGGTCGCCCCCCATGGATCAGCCTTCAGCGCAGATTGGTTTCGCTCTGCGCATCTCCCTAGGCGTCGGGAAGCAGGCCGAGGGCGGCGAGGTCTTCCTTCACGTCGGGCATGTCGTAGTAGTCCAGGCACTCGGCCGTCGGGCAGCCCAGCTCGGGATCCCAGCCAAAGCATTCGTACATCATGGTGAGGGCCGTTTGGAAATCCTCTTTGTCCATCTTGTTGGTGCCTTCGGTGAACACTTCGATGTCCGGATCCATGGTGAAGGGCCACTCGGTAACGACGTCGTGCACGTTGCGGAAGTCATTGGTACCCATTTGCCCGTTGGCACCCACCATGCCGCGCGCGGTGTTGGCTCTCTGTAGCGTGGTGATTTTCGCACCCATCTTGTACAGGTCTTCCGTCGTCACGTCTTCGCCGGTGACGGCCTTCATGAATTTGGCCTCCAGATCCAGGTCGCCGCGATAGTCGCGAGCCTTCGTGGGGCTCATCGTCATGGGCCATACCCAGTTGCACAGCGTGAGCGAGTCGTGCAGCACGTCAGTGACGATGGACCACCAGGCGAAGTTCGCTTTATACTCATTCATGGGGGTGTAGTTCTTGTCCGGATCGATGGCGCTCGCGTCGCCCCACACTTCGGCCGCGATCTGCTGCTTAAGCTCGAAGGGCAAGCCGCAGCCCTGGAAGTTCACGGCAGAGTGGATCATGTCGTCGCGGTTGAAGACCATGTTATAGAGCAGGCCCACCTGTCCGAAGCACTCATGGGCATGGTGCACCGGCCAGCCGCGCACGTTGATGAGCGTGGAAGCGGGGGTGTTCCACCAGTCTGGATCGTTCCAACGCTCGGTCCAGACGATGGGGCCGTGGCCGATGTAGGCGATCTCCGAGTCGTTGGCGGCGATCTTCGCCAGAAGGGGCGGCACCATGGAGGGGTCGTTATTCTTGAAGCCCTCCCAATTGATTTCCGCGTACTCCTCAGGGGGCAGCACCTTCTGGAGCAGGCCCGTAGCATAGCAGTGGGCGATGTCGCGGTAGATCTGCCCGTAGTTGCACCACAGGCCCAAATCGTCCATGGTGGAGCCGAATACCTGATCCCAGATGAGGGCGTCTTCACTGCCGGCTTCAACGGAAGTGTTGTCGCCTAAAATCTTGATCATGTAGTTGGTGAACGGGAAGTTCGGCACGCAGGTGTTGCCCGTGATCTCGTAGCCGCCGTTGGCCGCCGAGGCCGGCACGCGCAAGTCGGAGTAGCAATGGATGGGGCAACTGTGGCAGCCGTCCATCTTGATGGTGTACTTCTCGGCCTCTGGGCCTTCGTCTTTGAAGGCCTTCATGCAGCGGTAGCCCACGGTGTTGATCTCGCCGGGCTTCGGCTCGCCGGTGTCGATCGGGCCGCCCTCGGCCAGCGCCCAGGTCAGTCCCTTCTGGGCCGTCCAGCGGCTGCCCTTGTCGAAGTACTCGGCCCACTCCTGCTGGGTGGAAGGTACGACGTGGTTGTTGTTGGAGCCGACGATCTCGCGCAGCATGTAGTCGGACAGGTCGGCCACCTCTTGCGGGTCGGCCACGTAGATGGGCTGGCTACCGCGCACGACGAGCGCCTTCAATTTCTTCGAGCCCATGACGGCGGCGGCTCCAGCGCCGGCGGAATGGTTGCGGGAATTGATGATGCAGGCGTAGGGCAGCAGGTTCTCGCCGGCAGGGCCGATGGTGGCCACGCAGAAGTCGGTGCCCTCCTTGCGCGAGAGCGCCTCGGTGGTGGCGCGGGTGCCCTGGCCCCACACTTGATCGGCGGGCTTGATCTCAATGTCGTCATCGTCGATCTTCAGGTAAACCGGTTCGTCGGAAGCGCCCTCGATGACGATGGCATCCCAGCCGGCCTTCTTGATGGCCGCACCGATCATGCCGCCGGTGTGGGCGTCAACAACTTGATGATCGGTGGTATAGGTGGAAAGAGAGGCGATGGTGGTGCGGCCCGCCAGGGGGACACCGGTGGCGGTCAGAGGGCCGACGGCGAACACGATCTTGTTCTCTGGGGAGAGCGGATCGGTGCCGGCGGGCACTTCGTCGTACATGATCTTGTTGGCTATTCCCATGCCGCCCAAATACTCTTTATAAGGGTCGGTGGGCGAGACAGAAACGGTTTTGTCGGTCAGGTTGACGCGGAGGATCTTACCGGTCCAGCCATAGGACTTGTTGGGATCCAATTTTGAATCAGCCATGATGAAGCTCCAAATCTCTTCGTGTACTCATGTTGCGTGGTACCAGTCGTCGATCTGGAGTAATCGTCGCGTAGAAGTATAAGGGAGGGCAATTTTTACCCCCTCCCCTCAATGAGGGGATCTTTTTCAACGGAAACATGACGGCTCCTCTACGGCCGGGTGAGGAGAAATCAAACGTTCGGTAATCCCCCTCAAAGAGGGTACACAGCTTCTTCATTCATGACTATGATGCCCTCTGTTGCGTGGCGTCGCGATCTTGAGTTCTCTCTGAGACAAGCATGAAGTTACAAGGGGGAGTTCAAATGTCTGACACCCAGAAAAATGAAACCGTGGCCACCGAGCAGCCGCCCGCGGCCCCGGTGTCCGCTACCGAGCCCGGCTCTGCGCCGGCCTCCGAGAAGAAGCAGCCCTTCTTTACCCGTCGCACCGTGCTCGCCATGACCGGTTGCGGCGTTGCCGGCCTGGTGGTCGGCGGCGTGCTCGCCTCCTGGGGCGTGACCACCGCCTCCATTGCCTCGGGTCGCATCGAGCTGCGTACCACTCCTACGAAAATGATCGTCACCGACCGCGCTCGCTGCTCCGGCTGCCAGCGCTGCGAGATGATGTGCACCCTGAAGAATGACGGCGCCGCCCAGCAGTCCATCGCGCGTGTGCGCGTGTGGGACAACTACAACTTCGGCTCCGGCGTCGATACCAACGACGGCATCTTCGGCAACTGCCAGTTCACGGTAGCCTCCTGCAAGCAGTGCGCCGATCCGCAATGCGCCAAGTACTGCCCCGTCCATGCCATTCACTCCGACGAGGAAACCGGCGCTCGCGTTGTCGACGAGGACGTGTGCATCGGCTGCGGCATGTGCTCTGCCGCCTGCCCGTGGAACATGCCCCACATCAACGCCCAGACCGGCACATCGACCAAGTGCATCTCCTGCGGTCGCTGCGCCGAGCAGTGCCCCAACGGCGCCATCAAGTTCATCGATTGGGAGGATATTGCCCAGAAGGCCATCGACGAGGGCGTGGTTTCCACGGCCACCATCGTCGAGGCTTAAACGATAGAGAGAAGGACCATTATGTCAGGACACGCTTTAACACGGCGCAGCTTTTTAGTTGGAAGCGCCGGGGTGGCTGCCGTGGCCGCCGGCGCGGGCCTTGTGAGCTTGTCGGTTCGCGGCGAAGCCGATGCTGATGCCGAGACGGATAAGCGAACCGAAGTGGTGCACTCGCTGTGCAATTCCTGCTCGAGCAAGTGCGGTTATTACGCCTACGTCGTAGACGGCGAGCTCACGAAGCTCATTGGGGACGAGGCCCATCCGAACGCGCAGGGCAAGTTGTGCGCGCGCGGGTACGGCTATTCCCAGATCGCCTATTCGCCCGATCGGCTCACCGACCCGATGAAGAAGAACGAAAACGGCGAATTCGAAGTAATAGGATGGGATCAGGCGCTCAGCGAGATCGGCCAGAAGGTGAACGATATCATCGCGCAGTACGGCCCCGAGGCGCTTGCCATGGTGCAGGATCCGCGCCCGTCGGGCAAGTACTACACGAAGCGCTTCATGAACGCGCTCGGCAGCCCCAACGTGTACACGCACGGCGCCGCCTGCAACCTCTCCAAGGAGTCCGGGTTCACGCAGGCCATCGGCGCCGCCAACTTCGAATCGGATGTGGCCAACTCGAAAATGACGATGTTCATCGGCCGCAGCTATGCCGACGCCATCCGGCCCAGCTCGGTGGCCGCGCTGCAGCAGGCGCACGAGAACGGCGCGCACATCGTGCTGGTGGATCCGCGCCTGAACAACAGCATCGCTTTCGCTGACGAGTGGGTGCCCATCAACCCTGGCACCGACCTGGCGCTCATCTTGGCCATGTCCAACGTGCTTATTAATCGCGATCTCTACGATGCCGAGTACGTGGCGGCCAACAGTGTCGGATTCGACGAGTGGGCGAGCGCCATTGCGGGCTACACGCCGGAATGGGCCGAGGGCATCACGGGCATTCCCGCTGCCGATATCGAGCGGCTGGCGCTCGAGTTCGCCGAGGCGGCCCCTGCGGCCTCCAGCGCGCGCACAGCCTGCGCAAGCGCCGGGCGGGCGGGCTCGCTGACGGCTTGTAGCACGTTGCCCATCGCGGGGGCCAGGGCGGCCAGATCGCGCCGGAGCAGCGCGTCCTGCGCGGCAGCGTTGTCGGGGTGGCGCAGCCTGGCGGGGTTCAGCCGGTCAAAGGCCGAAAACACCTCACGGGTGCTCAGGCCTTCGCAGGGCTGCACAAGCACCAGCCACACCTGCGGCGCGGGCGTGAGGGGCTGGATGCGCTCGCCGATGCCGCCCACGCGCGCCAGCCCGCCGGTGAGGAGGAAGGGAACATCCGCACCCAATTCCAGGCCCAAAGACAACAGCTCCGCACGCGAAAGGCCCAGCCCCCACAGGGTGTTGAGCCCCTTGAGCGCCGCGGCGCAGTCGGCGCTGCCGCCGCCCATGCCCGCGCCCGAGGGAATGCGTTTTTGCAGCAGAATACGGGCGCCCCGGCGCACGCCGCAGCGCTCGCGCAAAAGCAGGGCCGCCCGGTAGACCAGGTTGGACGCGTCATAGCGCACCCCGGCGGAGGAAAGGCCGTCGCCCGCCTCGGGCCGGGCCGCGCTCTCTGCGCCGCCGGGCACGGCCTCCAGCGTGAGGTCCTCCGCCTCTTCCATCCACAAAAGGTCGCACAGGGATACGGTCTGCATCAGCATATCCATCAGGTGGTATCCGTCCGGGCGTGTGCCCAGAATATCCAGCGTCCAGTTGATCTTGGCATACGCCGCCAGACAAAGCATTGCAACCCACCCTTTCGTTATGGTATAGTTACAGTATACCATTTTTCTCGCAAACCGTTAAGGGGGGCGGTATCCCATGCCGGCGATTCCGGTGCTGATTACCATTCGTTCCAGCGCGCACCGCGAGCAGACCGCGGGGGATGAAACCATCTCCATGCTCACCTCCGGGCGGCTGGAGCTGGAGGAAACCCGTGCCGTGATCCGCTATGAGGAGACGCTGGATGAAAGCCTGCCCGCCCAGCAGGTGGTCATGACCATCGACGATGGGGGAGCGACCATGAGCCGCGGCGGCGAATACGCCACGGACATGGTGTTCCGCATGGGCTGCCGCTATGAGGGCACGTACCGCACCCCCTATGGCGACATGGAGCTGGCCGTGTACTGCACGCGCCTGCGCTATGATCTGGGCGAGGACGGGGGAGAGGTGCAGCTGAGCTATCAGCTGGATTTGAACGGCTCCTTCGCTGCCATGCACGATTTGGAAATGCGGCTCATCCGCCAGGGCGATGATTGATCTGGCGGCCGCGCAGCGCGCGATCTATGAGGCGATCCGGGGCGCGGCGTGCGCGCCCTGCTTCGTGCGCCTGTGCATGGATCATGACGCTTTGTGGGTGAGCGACCTGCCGCGCCGGACGGAGCGTCTGAATCCGGCCCTCTCGGCGCTGGAATCGTTGGGTCTGCGCTGCGAAACGGACCCGGCCACGGGCCTGTGGCGGCTGGACTGGACGGCGGAGGGCTGGCGCGAACGGCTGGACCAACTGCCGGACCGGCCGCCTGCTTTGCCGTACAATGAAGCGCTGCATCCCGCCTATGCGCTGTGCCGCCTGCTGCTGTTCCACCCTGCGCCGGTTGAGCGCCAGCCCATGGCGCAGGTGCGCGAGGTGGCGAAGCTGGCGGTGGGTGCGCCGGGTGTGCTTTTGGCTGCCGTGCCGGCGCTCGCCGGTGATGCCGCGCGATGCCTTCGCATGGGTACGCCTCTGGCGGAAGGCGCGGGGCGGGTGCTGGCGGACTGGATCGCGCGCATGGATGAGAATTGCAAACAGGAGGGATAGCATGATTCTGAAATACTACGGGCATTCTTTTTTTACCTTGACGCTGGAAAACGGCTCGGTCATCGCCTTTGACCCTTACGGCACGTTCTACGAATATCCCCGGCGCCAGCTTAGGGCGGACGTATGCCTGATCTCCCACCACCATTTCGACCATGACGGGCTTACGTGCCTGGAGCCGGGCGCGGAGGTGATCGACGCGCCGGGCGCGCATGAGCTGGCTTGCGGCGTGTCCATTCTGGGCGTGCCCACCTTCCACGACGGGCAGGGCGGGGCGCAGAGGGGCAAAAACACCTTTTTCATCGTTGAGGCGGAGGGACTGCGTGTGGGCCATGCGGGCGATCTGGGCCATTTGCCCACGCGCGCGCAGGCCGCGCAGATCGGCCGGCTGGAAACGGCAAGGGAACGCATCGGCGCGTTCGCGCAGGGGCGGCTCGACGACATTCCCGAACTGACGGAAGAAAAGCTCCCCTATTTGAAGCGGGCGGACGGCACACTGGCGAACCTGAACATCTGGAGCGCCTGCGTATCGCCCACAAACGTCAGTTGGAGTTTTTAAGGATGAGGTGAACGGCCATGCAGAAGCAGAATAGGACGCTGCGCAGGAGCGTGGAGCGGAAGGTGCCCGGCTATGTGCGGGTCATCGTCGCCCTGCTCTACGCCGCGACGCTGCTCTTTACGATCCTGGGCGCGATGTTCGGGATTCTCTTCATGCCGCTGGCGCTGGGGTCGCTCTTCGGCGGGTGGTATCTGATGGGCGAGGCGCGCGTGATCTATGAATACCGGCTGGACGGCCGGACGCTGACCGTCATGCGCACCAGCGGCATGCGCTCGCGGCAGAAGGAGATCGAGTTTTTCACCCTCCAGCTGGACAACCTCATCGCGGTCGCCGCCGAGGGCACACAGCCCATGCGGGACGCGGAGGCGCTGACCCTGCGCGGCGAACGCAGGCGCGTCTGCTACGACGTATCCGCACAGGATCCCGATCGGGCGTGCGCGTTCCTCTACGCCAAGGGGAGCGGCGCGGACAGCGGGCGCTTCGTTCGGGTGTGCTTCCTGCCGTATCCGGATTTTGTGGGCGCGATACGGGCGCTTTGCCCCGGAAAGGTGATGATGACGGATGGCGAAATATGAAAACGAGACGCAGAGCATGATCGAGAATCCGCCGAATCTGCAATGCCGAAATTATCCGCCCGCCACCGATTCCATGATTATCTCCCTGACGGATATCCCGTGGTACCCGCCGTACACGCCGGACGGCAGCCATTACCACAACTGCCTTGAAATCGGGCTGTGCGTCGCCGGGGAGGGCATGGCGGAAATGAGCGGGGGAAGCTGGCGCTTTTCGGCGGGTGCGCTGCTGATGGCGCCCAAGGGCGTTTACCACGCCCAGCACAACGCGGGCACCCCGTTCACCCACTGGCGCTATATCGCCGTGGACAGCGATCGCATGCTGGCGCAGTCGCCGCACTGGTGCTCCAAGGCCATCCGCGCCGCGCTGCAAACGACGTGGCACAGCGGCGTCTATCTGCCCCCCGGCGACGAGGACGGCGCGCGCGCCGCGTCGATCATCCACACGATGTTCGATTTGAAGCGGAGCGGCGGAAACGTCCTGCCGGAGCTGGAAGCCTATCTGCTCCTGCTGCTGACGGGGCTGGCAAATCTGCGCGACCGCGCGGCCAAGACGAACGTGATGGCGGGGCTGGATACGCCGCTCGTGCCGCCCGCGCTGGAACCGGCGCTGCTGTATGTCTCCCAGCACTACGCGGAAGAGATTCTGGTCGAGCAGATGGCGCGCAGCTGCATGATGAGCGAAAGCCATTTCCGGCGAATGTTCACCGCGCTGGTCGGCGTCGCGCCGCTGGAATACATCAACCGCTACCGCATCCACCGCTCGCTGAACCTCCTGCGCTCGACCAGCGAGCCGATTCAGAACATCGCCGCGCGGACGGGCTTCCCTTCCATCACGACGTTCAACCGGAATTTTCAGCGCTGCGTCGGGCAGAGTCCCTCCGCGTGGCGAAAAAATGCCCAAAAAGCGCACGAGTGGGCGTGCGGAGAAAAGCAGCCGGATGGCCGCTTTGCGAGGAAATAGTCATTTTTGAACATATTGCAGTCGAAATTGAATAGTATTGTGCCGAGAAGTATGGTAAAATGTATACAAGAAATCGGCGCAGGAAAGTAAAATGCCGTGCAGAATCAACAAAAAACTTTTGTCGATTTACGGCATTTTGTTTTTGCCGAGGGAACGAAAAGACGACCAAGAAAGAGGAGGACTGGATTTTTATGAAAAAGCTCGTTACCTTGATGCTGGCGCTCGCCATGATCATCAGCGCGGTCGGCGTGCTGGCTGAAGCGGATGGAAAGATCACCATCTGGACGTGGGACCCGACCTTCAACATCAAGGCGATGCAGATTGCGAAGGAGATGTATCTGAAGGATCATCCCGACGCCGTGATCGACATTCAGGAAAAGCTCTCCGAGGATATCGAAACCGCGGTCATCGCCTCCAACGGCGATACCAGCACCCTGCCGGACATCCTGCTCGTTCAGGATAACTCCTTCCAGAAGTTCGTCACCAACTATCCGGAAGTGTACGCCGATCTGACCGGCAAGTACGATTACGAGGGCTTTGCTGAGGGCAAGCTCGCGTATTCCATCGTGGACGGCAAGAACCACGGCATCCCGTTTGACGCCGGCACCGCCGTCGCCGCTTACCGCACCGATTACCTCGAGGCCGCCGGCTACACCGCCGCCGACCTGAAGGACATCACGTGGGAGCGCTTCATCGAGATCGGCCGCGACGTGAAGACCAAGACCGGCCGCCCGATGCTCTCCGGTCAGGCGGGCGCGGTGGATACCGTTCTCATCATGCTCCAGAGCTGCGGCGCGTCCATGTTCAACGAGGATGGCTCCGTCAACCTGAAGGACAACGAACAGCTCAAGGAAGTCATCGACTTCTACGCCACCATGGTCAAGGAAGGCATCTTCATCGAGGTCAACACGTGGGACGAGTACATCGGCACGCTCTCCAACCAGACCGTCGTGGGCACCATTCAGGGCTGCTGGATTCTCTCTACCATTATGAGCCTGCAGGATCAGAAGGGTCTGTGGGCGATGACCAACCTGCCCAAGCTCGTCAAGGCCGAGGGCGCGACCAACTACTCCAGCAACGGCGGCTCCAGCTGGGCGATCATCAACGACAAGGACATCGACCTTGCGCTTGACTTCATGCAGATGTACCGCAACGTCGAATTCTACACCGAGATTCTGCCGGCGACCTCCGCCATCGCGACCCACACCCC
>OLPA01003653.1_pt1 | contig 10258 bp, 10 predicted proteins | sample 1672811 | NCBI WGS metagenome assembly OLPA01 (sample SAMEA3136726, study PRJEB25190) | human gut metagenome | biome: human gut; feature: human-associated habitat; material: faeces | place: Austria | collected 2013
GCCGCACCTCGCTCGCCGTATCGGCACTTAGAATTATGCGGTATTGCCCTAAATATTTGACAACAGACGCAGAATGGGCGGCTTCTTTGCAAAGCTCACCATGTACAACTTCTGTCAAATGATTGCCCTGCCCGCAGAATCTTTGGTGGGTAATTCTGCGGGTTGGTTTTTGTTTCTTTTTGGCGCTAATTAAGCGGCATTGGCCGAAGCTGCGCTTTTTTGTTGCCTTATGCTTCTTACACACTCAGCCGGTCGATCTCCGCCAGCTCCTCGGCGGTAAAGCCGGTATTTTCCACGGCCTTGATGTTGTCCAAGATCTGGCTCGGGCGGGAGGCGCCGATCAGCACGCTGGTGATCTCCTCTTTTGCCAGCAGCCAGGCCAGCGCCATCTCGGCCAACGTCTGGCCGCGGGCAGCGGCCAGGTCGTTCAGCTTGGCAATGCGGCCCAGCAGTTCGGGCGTCAGGTCGCTTTCCTTTAAAAAGCGGCCGTCGGTATGCACGCGGCTGTCAGCCGGGATACCATGCAGGTAGCGGTCGGTCAGGCGGCCCTGGGCCAGCGGGCTGAAGGTGATGATGCCCTTGCCCAGCTTGGCGGCAGTCTCTTTCAGGCCGTTTTTCTCCACCGTGCGGTCCAGGATGGAGTAGCGATTCTGGTTGATGACAAACGGTACATGCAGCTTGTCCAGAATGGCGGCGGCCTTTTCCAGCGTGGGGCCGTCATAATTGGACAGGCCTGCATACAGTGCCTTGCCGCTGCGCACGGCCTGGGCCAGTGCGCCCATCGTCTCCTCCAACGGGGTCTTGGGGTCCATGCGGTGGTGGTAGAAAATGTCCACGTAGTCCAGCCCCATGCGGCGCAGGCTTTGATCCAGGCTGGCCAGCAGGTACTTGCGGCTGCCCCAATCACCGTAGGGGCCGTCCCACATCGTGTATCCCGCCTTGGTGGAGATGATCAGCTCGTCGCGGTAGGGCATCAGGTCGTCCCGCAAAATTTTGCCAAAGTTGGTCTCGGCCGCGCCCGGTTCCGGGCCGTAGTTGTTGGCCAGGTCAAAGTGGGTGATACCGTGGTCAAAGGCGGTACGGCAGAGCGCCCGCATGTTCTCGTAGGGCGCAGTATCGCCAAAATTGTGCCACAACCCCAGCGAGACGGCAGGCAGCAGCAGTCCGCTGCTGCCGCAGCGGCGGTAGGGCAGGACAGTGTAACGGCTTTGGTCAGCTTGATACATGGTAGAGGACCTCCCTAAATCAATTTATGGTATGCCACTATTCAATCTCTTTTGCGGCGTCATTGCCATGGATTTTTTCATCATGGCCTAACCCCTGCACCCAATCGATGAGCAGGCTGGAGACCGTTACCGTCACCAGCGAAAACGCAATGCGCCGCGCCGGGATGTAAGAGAGCGATGCGCCCAGCACGACCAGATCGGTAAACAGGTACGACCGCGCCAGCTTCCACCCGGTCAGTTGGTGGATGACCAGCGCCAGGGCATCGTCGCCGCCGCTGGAACCGCCCTGCCGCACGATGATCCCCACGCCGATGCCCACAAACACGCCGCCCAGCAGCGCCGCTGCCAGCGGCCAGGGCGTCAGGTCGGGCAGCATGGGCGGGAAACTCTCCCACAGGCGGTAGAACCCGGCCAGACTCACGCTGGCCACGGCGGCGGTCAGGATGAAATCCAGCCCCAGGAACTTGAACGCCAGCGCATAACAAACAAAATCCAGCAGCGGCGAGGCGATGGATGCCGGGATGCCCAGCCAGTGGTTCATCAGCAGCACCAGGCCGATGACGCCGCCCTCGGTAATGGCGGCGCGCTGGTGGATGTTGTGGATGCCGAAGGACAAAATGGCCGTGCCCAGCACCAGCCAGAACAGCCGTTTCAGCGTGAAAGCGGAAACAATTTTTTTGAATGACTGCATAGTCACCTCACATACAAAGTGCCACCAGTATAACATAGCAGCCTAAAAAAGTCAAAAAGCGGTCAAAAATTTATCAGGCTGCCCCCAAAACCCTTGTAAACGAAGGACTTTTGCGGTATACTGTTGCACGGCGGACCGCCCGGCCCGTACATTTGCGCTGTACTCCCGAGATGTAGGAGACGGCAGCAGGAGGAAAATTGAATATGAAAAACCGTACCAACGTCCGTTGGCTGACCCAGCTTGCACTGCTGGCGGCCATTTTGCTGGTGATGAACTACACCCCGCTGGGCTATCTGCAGCTCGGGCCGCTGTCGGCTTCGCTGCTGACAGTACCGGTGGCCATCGGTGCTATGACGATGGGCCCCCTGGCCGGTGCCATCCTGGGTGGAATTTTTGGTGCCACCAGCTTTATCCAGATGGTCGAGGGCAAAAGCGCCATGGGCGCTGCGCTGTTCAGCGTCAACCCCTTCGGCGCCTTCGTGGTCAGCTTTGTGGCCCGCGTGCTGGAAGGCCTGTGCGCTGCGCTGATCTTCAACGCCCTGCGCAAGGCCATGCCGAAAAAGGAAAAGCTCTGCTGCGTCATTGGTGCCATCTGCACCCCGGTGCTGAACACTGTGTTCTTCATGGGCTTCCTGGTACTGTTCTTTTATAACTGCGATTACGTGCAGAACCTGGCCCAGACCCTGGGCGCTACCAACGCCTTTATGTTCATCGTGCTGCTGGTGGGCGTGCAGGCCGTCATCGAGTGGCTGATCTGCGGCGTGGTGGCCAGCGCCGTCACCCTGCCGGTGCGCAAGTATCTGAAACTGAACTAAGAACCTATCCCAAGGCATCCCCCAAAAACGGGGGGTGCCTTTTTTGCACGCAATTTGCCAAACTGGTCCTATAAAAAAGATGTAGTTTGGCACTTTGATGGTGCCAGTAAAAGGCGTATGATGTGCCTATACCACAAAACGAGAGGGGATATAGGAAAATGAACGGATACAACCTGATCAAAAAGAAGCCTGTACTGTGGCTGACGATGGTAGCGGTGCTGATGGCCATGAATGTGGTACTCAGCTCCTTCAGCATCCCGGTGCCGGGCGGACATCTCTACCTGAACGACATCGTCATCTGCACGGCGGCCATCCTGCTGGACCCGCTGGGCGCGTTTATCGTGGGCGGTGTCGGCGCGTTCCTGGGGGATTTCTTCTTCTACCCTGCCCCGATGTTCGTCTCACTGGCGTCCCATGGTCTGGAGGCTGTCGTTGTTTCGCTATGCGCCCACAACCTGTTCAAAGAGAAAAAGGCCCTGGGCGCGGGCATCGGCGTGGTGCTGGGGGCTATTATCATGGTCATTGGCTACACGCTGGGCCGTGCCTTTGTCTACAGCACACCGGAGTACGCCATCATCAAGCTGCCGTTTGAAATTTTGCAGGCTGGCATCGGCGCTGTGATGGGCATGGTCCTCTGCTTCTCCCGCAACCTCGCCCAGCGCTTTGAAAAGATCTGCGCGTAACTTTAATTTGGCTCGCCGTAAAGAAGATATAAGGAAAATATAAAACGGCCCTGCCGGTGGTTTTCCACTTGGCAGGGCCGTTTTGTTGATAACTTATTTATTTTTATTGAAAGTTTCTTTGCTTCTTTCTTTTCAAAGAAAGAAGATCAGCTTATTTCCCGGCCAGTAAAATCGCCAGCACAGCCTTCTCTACGTAGATACGGTTCTCGGCTTCGTCGAAAATTTCGTTGGCGTGGGCTTCCAGAACTTCGGCGGTGATCTCCTCGCCGCGGTGGGCGGGCAGCGGATGCTGGATCATGCAGTCCGGCTTGGCCAGCGCCATGCGGGCGGCATCCAGCGTAAACCCGTGGAAATCCCTGCGGCGCTGCTCCACCTCGCGCTCCATGCCCATACTGACCCACACATCGGTGAACAGCACATCGGCATCGCGGGCGGCCTCGTCCGGGTCAGTGACCAGCTTGAACTTATCACCGTAGGTTTTCGCCAGCATCAGCACATCGGCGGCGGGGCGGTAGTGGGGCGGGCAAGCCACCGTCACCGTCATGCCCACGGCCAGGCAACCCACGATCATGCTGTTGGCCATGTTGTAGCCATCACCGATGAACCCGGCGCGCAGCCCGGCCAGCCTGCCCTTGCGTTCCCGCACGGTCATCAGGTCGGTCAAGACTTGCAGCGGGTGGGCGTAATCCGTCATGCCGGAGATCACCGGCACGCCGCTGTACTGGGCCATGGCGTCCAGCGTGGTCTGCTTGTAGGTGCGGCAGACGATGGCATCATAGTACCGGCCCAGGGCGCGGGCGGTGTCCTGCACAGGCTCGCCGCGGGCGGTCTGCAGGTCGTTGGCGCTCAGGTAGGTGCCCAGGCCGCCCATCTGGTAGATACCCACCTCTAAACTGGTGCGGGTGCGGGTGGAATTTTTGGCAAAGATCAGCGCCACCGCCTTGCCCTGCAGGTCCTTGGGGTCGACGCCCTGTTTGTGCAGGCGCTTGTACTCGTCGGCTACATCCAGAATGTGCAGGATCTCTTTGGGGGTCAGGGCGCTCAATTTCAACAGATGTTTCATCAGAACTTCTCCAGAACAGTACGCAGGGTGTCCAGCGCGGTGTCAACATCGGTCTCGGTCAAAATCAGCGGCGGCAGCAGGCGCAGGCGGGTCTTGGCCGTCAACACCAGCAGGCCCTCTTTCTCGCAGGCGGCGCGGACATCGGCGGCCTTGATGCCGTCCTCAAAGGCGATGCCCACCATCAGGCCCAGGCCGCTGACCTCGGTAACATGGGGCAGGGTCTTGAGGCCTGTGCGCAGGCGGGCGGCCTGGGTCAGCACGTTATCCATAAAGGCTTCGTCCATGGCATCCAGCACGGCCAGTGCACCGGCGCAGACCACCGGGTTGCCACCGAAAGTGGAACCGTGGGTGCCGGGGCCCATATGCTCGGCAACCTTGGCGGTCATCAGCACGGCGCCGATGGGCAGGCCGCCGCCCAGGCCCTTAGCCAGTGTGACGATGTCCGGGTGCAGGTCAAAATGCTCACAGGCCAGGAACTTACCGGTGCGGCCTACGCCGGTCTGTACCTCGTCCACGATGAGCACCAGGTCGCGCTTTTTGCAGAACTCGGCCACCTTGGCCACGTAGTCGGCATCCAGCGCCACCACACCGCCTTCTCCCTGGACCAACTCCAGCATGACGGCGCAGACGGTGTCGTCGGCAGCATCCCGCAGGGCGGAAAAATCACCGGCGGGCACATAGTCAAAGTTGCCGGGGAACGGTCCGAAATACTGGTGGAACACATCCTGGCCGGTGGCGGTCAGGGTGGCCAGCGTGCGGCCGTGGAAAGAGTTTACCAGCGTGATGACCTTGTTGCGGGCAGCACCATAAGTATCAGTAGAATATTTGCGGGCGGCCTTGATGGCGCCCTCGTTGGCCTCGGCACCGGAGTTGCCAAAGAAAACGGCATCCATGCCGGTGCGGCGGCATAGCTTTTTAGCCAGCCTGCCGCAGGGGGCCGTGTAGTACAGGTTGGAGGTGTGCTGCAGGGTGGCAGCCTGGCCGCAGACGGCCTGCACCCAGGCAGGGTGACAGTAGCCCAGCGAGTTGACGCCGATGCCGGAGGTGAAATCCAGATAGAGCTTGCCCTCGGGGTCGGCGGCGGTCATGCCGTGGCCCTCGGCCAGCACGACCCGGCTGCGGGCGTAGGTGTGCAGAACGTACTTGTTATCGCGTTTGATGACTTTTTCGGTTTGCATGGCGTACCCTCCTTAATGGTTGCCGCGGCGGTAGAACATGGTACCGGCGCCGCGGTCACTGAACATTTCCAGCAGGATGGAATGGGGCACACGGCCGTCGATGATAACGGCCTCGTGTACGCCTTGATAGATGGCGTCGGCCATACCTTCGATCTTGGGCAGCATGCCGCCGGCAATGACACCGGCCGCCTTGTAGCCCTCGATCTCGGAGACTTCGACCTCGGGGATCAGGGTGGATTCATCGTTCTTGTCATAGAGCAGACCGACAATATCCGTCATGCTGACGAGTTTTTCGGCATGCAGGGCAATGGCAATCTCCGCCGCAGCCGTGTCGGCGTTGATGTTGTAGGGGATGCCGTTGTCGTCCATGCCGACAGTGGCAATGACCGGGATGAAGCTGTCGGCCAGCAGATGCTCGATCAGCGTGGTATCCACCTTTTCGATCTCGCCCACATAGCCCAGGTCCACATCGGACTTGCGGCTGCAGGTGATGGTGTGGCCGTCCATGCCGCACAGGCCGACACCGCGGCCTTTCAGCAGAGCGACGAGGTCCTTGTTGACCTGGCCCGCCAGCACCTGCTGTACGATGCCCATGGTCTCCTCATCGGTGTAGCGCAGGCCGCCCACAAACTTGGACTCCTTGCCCACGCGGGCCAGCATCTTGTTGATGGCCGGGCCGCCGCCGTGGACCAGCACCACCCGCACGCCCAACAGGGTCAGGGTGACCAGGTCGTTCATGACGGCCAGTTTCAACTCATCGTTGACCATAGCGTTGCCGCCGTACTTGATGACAAGCGTTTTGCCGTGGTATTTTTGGATATAGGGCGTAGCTTCGCTGAAAAGCAGCGCCATCTCTTCATTTTTCATTGCACATTCTCCCCCGTCCCCGGCCTGTATCAGGTGCGGTAGTCGCCGTTGATCTTTACGTAATCGTAGGTCAGGTCGCAGCCCCAGGCCTTAGCGGTAAAGTCGCCGCTGCCCAGGTCGACCAGGATCTGGATCTCGTCCTCTTTCAGCACTTTGGCGGCCTCGTCCTCGCTGTAGGGGTGGTAAGCGGCGTTCTCGCAGACAAAGACCTCACCGGCCTTGCTCTTGAGGCGAACGGCCGTCTTGCTAATGTCGAAGTCGCCGGGGGTGTAGCCGATGGCACAGAGCACACGGCCCCAGTTGGCATCCTCGCCAAACATGGCGGCCTTGAACAGGGCGGAGTGGATGACGCTCTTGGAGACAGCGCGGGCGGTCAGCAGATCGGGCGCGCCGGTCACAATGCACTCCAGCAGCTTGGTAGCGCCTTCGCCGTCACCGGCCAGTTCACGGCTGAGTTGCTCGGCTACCTGGGTCAGGGCTGCAACAAAGGTGTCATAGTCAGCGGTGCCGGGCTGGACCTCGGCGCCGGACAGGCCGCTGGCCAGCAGCAGCACGGTGTCGTTGGTGGAGGTGTCGCCGTCCACAGAGATCTGGTTGAAGGTGGCGGGCACCACGCTGGACAGGGCAGCCTGCAGCACAGCGGGCTCGACCTTGGCGTCGGTGGTGATGAAGAGCAGCATGGTGGCCATGTTGGGGTGGATCATGCCAGAGCCCTTGGCGATGGCGCCCATGCGGCAGGTCTTGCCGCCGATGGTGAATTCGATGGACACCTCTTTAGAATGGGTGTCGGTGGTCATAATGGCGGTGGCAGCGTCGTGGCTGCCAGCCTCGGTGGCGGCCAGCTTGGCGGCGGCCTCAGGGATGCCCTTGGCAAACGGCTCAATGCTCATGGCCTGGCCGATGACGCCGGTGGAGGAGGGCAGCACGTCGTCGGCACTGATGCCCAGCTCCTTGGCGACGATTTCGCAGGTCTCCTTGGCCAACTCAATGCCGTTGGGGGCGCAGGTATTAGCGTTGCCGCTGTTGACCACGATAGCCTGGGCGTAGCCGTCCTTGAGATGATCGCGATCCACCGTGATGGGCGCACCGTAGACCTTGTTGGTGGTGTAGCAGCCGGCACCGGCGCAGCGGACATCCGCCTTGATAAGTGCCAGGTCCAGCTTGGAATGGTTATGCCGGATGCCGCAATGCACACCGGCGGCGGAGAAACCGGCGGGTGCACAGATGCCGCCGGGGATCATCTTGAAGTTTTCCATAATTGTCTCCCTCTAATTCTCTAATTACCCTTTTCGTTTACCCTATTCTTTTTACAGTGCCAGACCGGCGGTCTCGTCCAGGCCCAGCATCAGGTTCATACATTGCACAGCCGCGCCCGAGGAGCCTTTGCCCAGGTTGTCGAACAGGCTGATGAGCTCCATCTGGGTGCCGTCGGGGTTCGCTAGGCAGAAGATCTCCAGCCGGTCCAGCCCGGCCAGCTTATTGGCAGCCAGGAAGCCGCCGTCGGTACCCTCGTTCAGCGGATGGACCGAGATCATCTTTTGCCCTGCGTAATAGTCGGCCAGGGCATCGGCCACCTGCTGGGCGGTCAGGCCCAGAGCGGGCAGATCCAGCGGGATCATCGTCTCCATACCGGCGTAGTAGTCGGCCACCACCGGCACAAAAGTGGGCGGCGTGGTCAGGCCGGTAATTGCTGCCATCTCCGGCAGGTGCTTGTGGTGCAGTGCCAGCCCGTAGGAGCGGGGCGCGTCCAGCGCGGGATCGGTGCGTTCGGCCTCATACTGGGCGATCATCTTTTTGCCGCCGCCAGAGTAGCCGGTCAGGCTGGTGCAGTGCAGCAGCGCGGTCTTGGGCACCAGGCCCAGTTCCACCAGCGGGGCCACCGGGGCAATAAAGCCGGTGGCGTGGCAGCCGGGCACGGCTACGCGGGTGGCGGTTTTCAGCGCCTTGCGGGTGTCGTGCAGTTCCGGCAGACCATAGGTCCAGCCGGGAGCCGTGCGGTGTGCGGTGGAGGTATCCAGCACGCGGACATCGGGCCGCAGCAGCGGCACCACCTCGCGGGCGGCATCGTCCGGCAGGCATAGGAAAGAGAGGTCACTCTCATTGATCACCGCTGCGCGGGTGTGGACATCCTTGCGGTCGGCCTCGGAAATATGCAGAATCGTGAACTCCGACCGTTCGGCCAAGCGGTCCGCAATGCGCAGCCCAGTTGTACCGGAACTGCCATCAACAAAGATTTTATACTTTCCCATTTTTACACCCCAAAAGTGAACGTCTCAGCCCAGCTTTGCCTTTACCAATTCGATCTGCTTCAGCACGCTGGCCTTGGTGGGGCCGCCGTAGCTGGTGCGGCCCTCGCAACAGGTAGTCAGGTCAATGGCGGTATACACATCCTCCGCAAACAGGTCGCTGTACTGCTTGAATTCGTCCAGCGTTAGTTCCTCCAGCGTCTTGCCCTCGCGGATGCAGGCGGCTACCATCGTACCGGTGCACTTGTAGGCATCGCGGAAGGGCATACCTTTCTTAGTCAGATAGTCGGCGCAGTCGGTAGCGTTGATAAAGCCCTTAGCAGCGGCGCGGCGCATATTGGCGGGCAGCGGGGTCATGGTGGCCAGCATGGGGGTCACGGTGCGCAGGCACAACTCCAGCGTGTCCACCGCGTCAAAAATGGCCTCTTTATCCTCCTGCATATCCTTATCGTAGGCCAGGGGGATGCCCTTCATCATGACCAGCAGCGTGTTCAGGTCGCCGTAGACGCGGCCGGTCTTACCGCGGATCAGCTCGGTGACGTCGGGGTTCTTCTTCTGGGGCATGATGGACGAGCCGGTGGTAAAGGCGTCGTCCAGCTCAATGAACTTGAACTCCCAGCTGCACCACAAAATAATTTCCTCGCTCAAGCGGGAAAGGTGCATCATGCAGGTCGCCATGGCACTGCACAGCTCAATGCAGAAGTCGCGGTCCGACACGCCGTCGATGGAGTTGCCGCACGGCGCGGCAAAGCCGAGCTGTTCGGCGGTGTAGAAGCGGTCCAGCGGGTAGGTCGTGCCAGCCAGTGCGCCGCTGCCCAGCGGGCATTCGGCGTCCATGCGGCGGGTCGCGTCCTGCAATCTCCCCAAGTCGCGCAGCAGCATCCAGGCGTAGGCCATCAGCTGGTGGCCGAAGGTCACGGGCTGGGCACGCTGCAGGTGGGTGTAGCCGGGCATGACGTACCCTGCGCCCTTCTCGGCCTGGTCGCAAAGCACGTTGATAAGTTCTTTTATCTGGCCCTGAATATGCTCACTGGCGGCGCGCAGGTTCAGGCGGATGTCCAGCGCAACCTGATCGTTGCGGCTGCGCCCGGTGTGCAGCCGCTTGCCGGCGTCACCGACGCGGGCGGTCAGCGTCTGCTCGACGAAGGTGTGGACGTCCTCGGCGTTGGGGTCGATTTCCAGTGCGCCGCTGTGCAAATCGTCCAAAATCGAGTGCAGACCCTTGTGAATATCGTCCACATCCTGCCGGGAGATGATGCCCTGTCTGCCCAGCATGGCCGAGTGGACAAGGCTGCCCTGAATATCCTGCTCGATCATCCGCGCGTCGAAGCGGATGGAGGAGTTAAAATCGTTTACGCGGCTGTCAACGGCCTTGCTGGCCCGGCCCTGCCAAAGTTGGGGCATAAGTTTTACCTCCGTTTTATCTGTTGTTCCAAAGGCTTCCCCCTCGGGGGAAGCTGCCGCCCGCAGGCGGCTGATGAGGGCAAAG
>OLPA01003658.1_pt1 | contig 10248 bp, 8 predicted proteins | sample 1672811 | NCBI WGS metagenome assembly OLPA01 (sample SAMEA3136726, study PRJEB25190) | human gut metagenome | biome: human gut; feature: human-associated habitat; material: faeces | place: Austria | collected 2013
TGGGTGTTGACCGAAGAGGAGTTTATGGAAGGTATCTCGTGGGTAAGGAATTTAAAGATTCGTTCGGGATATGGCCTTTCCGGTAATCAAGACGCGATCGATTCTTACAATTCTTTGCGATTGATGAAGCCTAATGGGGTTGTTTCCGTAAATGGTGCGCCCACCGTTACCTTGGGTACGATCCGTAATGCGAATCCGGACTTGAAATGGGAGGTAAAACGTACGTTCAATGCCGGTATCGATGCCGGGTTTTTCGACAATCGTTTTATTCTTGCCGTAGATTATTATAATTCCAAGACGGATGATATGTTGTATTTATACGATGTAAGCGTTCCGCCTTTCGCTTATAATAAAATGTTGGCGAATCTGGGGTCGATGCGGAATAGTGGCGTGGAATTGGGTATTGGCGTCACGCCCTTGCGTACGAAAGATATGGAATTGAATATAAACGTAAACGTAACTTTCCAACGGAATAAATTGCTCTCCTTGAGCGGTTACTATAAAGGGGAATATATGTCCGCCCCGGAATATACTAGCATCTCGGATTTAAATGGGGCTGGTTTCCATGGAGGGTATAATCATATCGTTTATCAAATGGTCGGACAGCCTTTGGGTGTTTTTTATTTACCGAAATGTACAGGTTTGGTTTCCGATGGGAACGGCGGCTATAAGTATGAGATTGAGGACTTGAATGGAAACGGGGTGAGTTTGGAGGATGGTGAGGATCGTTATATTGCGGGACAAGCCATGCCGAAAACGCTTTTAGGCTCGAACATCAGTTTCCGGTATAAACAATTCGATCTATCAGTACAGATTAACGGAGCCTTTGGGCATAAGATTTATAATGGAACATCGCTAACTTATATGAATATGGATATATTCCCGGATTATAACGTGTTGCGAGAAGCCCCATCCCGGAATATCCAAGATCAGACGGCTACGGATTATTGGTTGGAGAAAGGGGATTATATCAATTTTGATTATTTGACGTTGGGTTGGAACGTGTCTCTGGGTAATTTAAGGAAATATGTAAGAAACGTACGGCTTTCGGTTTCCGTAAATAATTTGGCGACAATTACAGGTTATTCGGGATTGACTCCGATGATAAATAGCTCTATCGTAAATAATACGTTAGGTATAGACGATAAGCGATCTTATCCGGTGGTTCGTTCCTATACGATGGGGTTGAGTTTTAATTTTTAAAAAGGTGTTCGTATGAGAAAGCTTTCTATTTTATCCTATATATTTGCGGGTTTGATGTTATCGTCGTGCGATGGCTATCTGAAAGAGGACCCTCGTGATCAGCTTTATCCGGAGGATGCGTACGATACCCCTCAGAATGTCTATCTGAATACGGTTGCTTCCTTATATAATTATATCGGCGGTTATAGCGATAGCCAAGGATTGCAGGGAACGTACCGGGGTGTCTACGACTTGAATACCTTTACGACTGACGAGGCCATGCTCCCGACTCGTGGCGGCGACTGGTATGACGGCGGTTTCTGGCAAGGTCTCTTCTTGCATAAGTGGGGAACGAATAGTGACGCTATCCAAGCTACTTGGGAATATCTGTATAAAGTAATCGTATTAAGCAATCAATCTTTAGAGATATTAGGCGAGTTGCGGCAAAAAACGGATTATAACGATTTAGATCGGTATGAGGCGGAGGTTCGTGCTTTTCGTGCGATGTATTATTATTATTTAGTCGATATGTTTGGCCGTGTCCCTCTTATCGTTTCTTCTTCCATTCCGGTGAAAGACGTGCGGCAGAGTGACCGGAAAGAGGTCTTTGATTTTGTTGTAAAAGAATTACAAGAATCCCTTTTGTTATTGAGTACGGCGCATAGTAATTCGCCCGGCGATTATTATGGAAGAATTACGAGACCGGTTGTTTATTTCTTATTGGCGAAGTTGGCCTTAAACGCAGAAGTGTTTACGGATAACGACTGGACGGATGGTCTGCGTCCGAATGGACGGGAAATCTATTTTAGGGTAGGCGAGAGGAAGTTGAACGCTTGGCAAACGGTTGTGGCGTACTGTGATTCAATAACAGACTTAAACTATAGCTTATCTCTGAACTATGCGGATAATTTTTCTGTATTTAATGAATCGTCCGGAGAGAATATCTTCACGATTCCGATGGATAAGAACTTATATACGAACCAAATGCAATATCTTTTCCGCTCCCGTCACTATAATCATGCCAAAGCATATGGATTGGGGGGAGAGAACGGCTCTTGCGCTACGATAGAGGCCCTTCGGGTATTTGCGTATGGGACGGACTCGGTCGATACCCGATTTTATGAGAATTATTACGCCGATACGATGTTTGACCTCAATGGTGATACGATTCGGTTAGATAATGGGACTCCTTTGGTGTATTTACCTCTAGAGGTTAGGTTGGATTTGTCTAGGTTGCCTGCCGAGAAAACGGCGGGTGCCCGCATGAAGAAATACGAGATCGATAAGATGGGGACGAAAGATGGAAAGCTATCGGATAATGATATCGTATTATTCCGTTATGCGGATGTCTTGTTAATGAGATCGGAAGCGAAAGTTCGTAATGGAGAGAATGGGGATGAAGAGTTGAATGCCGTTCGTTTCCGTGTGGGAATGTTACCTCGTAAGGCGACATTAGAAAATATTTTGGCTGAGCGTCAACTGGAATTGGCTTGGGAAGGCTGGAGGAGGCAGGATTTGGTGCGTTTTGGAAAGTTTACCCGCCCTTATACGGATCGCCCTCAATTGCCCCATGAATCGAATGGCTATACCACTGTTTTCCCCATTCCCGATAAAGTCCGTTCCTTGAATCCGAACTTGACACAAAATCCGGGGTATTAACTTGAATTTTGGGTGAAAACTAATTCTTTGTTTTCACCCAAAGAGCATATCTTATTCTACATACAATACTAAACCTTTCAGATATTCCCCTTCCGGATGGTAGATATTCACCGGATGGTCTGCGGGTTGGGTTAATTGATGTAAGATTCGGACACTACGGCCGGATTGGGCGGCAGCGCTAAATACGGCTAAACGGAAATTCTCTTTACTAACTACTTGAGAACAAGAGAAAGTAAACAAGATTCCTCCCGGCTTGATCTTCTCGAAAGCGATCGCATTTAATTTGCGATACCCTTGTAAGGCATTACGTAGTACATTCTTATGTTTAGCGAACGCAGGAGGGTCCAATATGATTAAATCATAATTACTTCCCATTTTTTCCAAATACTTAAACGCATCTTCCGCATATGCCTCATGACGGGGATCTCCCGGGAAATTCAACTCGACATTCTTTTTCGTCAAAGAAATCGCTTTCGCCGAACTGTCTACGGAATGAACCACCTTAGCGCCTCCTCTCATCGCATAGAAAGAGAAACCGCCCGTATAACAGAACATATTCAATACGGAGCGATCCTTTGCGTAATGCTCCAACAAAGAGCGATTCTCCCGTTGATCCACGAAGAAACCTGTCTTTTGGCCTTTCTGCCAGTCTACACAGAATTTCAGTCCGTTTTCTATAGCGATATCTTCCACTTCGCCTCCGAATAAGTAACCATCTTCGCTACCTAAATTCGCTTTATAAGGTAAAGTCGCTTCAGATTTATAGTAGATGTTTTGTAAAGTATCGCCCAATACCGCTTTCAAAGCCTCTGCGATCTGATGACGGGCATAATGCATTCCTACCGAATGTGCTTGCATAACCGCCGTATGCGCATACATATCGATCACCAATCCCGGTAAATTATCGCCTTCGCCGTGAATCAGGCGGAACGTATTATTATTTTCTACCCCAGCCAGCCGCAAGGTCTTTCTGAGTTCGTAAGCAATACGGATACGTTCGATCCAAAAAGCATCGTCGATGGGGATTGGGGTGAAAGATAACACACGTACGGCGATACTGCCGATTTGGTAATGGCCGATCGCCAAAAAACGCTGGTTCGCTCCGTATACCTCTACCAAGTCACCCTCTTCCGGGTCGCCTTCAACAGATTGGATCGCTCCGGAAAATACCCATGGATGGAAACGCAATAGCGATTCTTCTTTCTTAGGCTTGAGAAAAACTTTACAATACTTCATTTATGCTTGATTCAATAAATTATATATTCTTAGGCAAGCCCAAGCATCGAGGGCCGCATATTTCTTTTGTGAGTCTGTCAATACATCTGCCTCCCAATTCGTGAGGCGTTGTCCTTTTGATATTTTTTTTTGGAAAAGTATCGCATATATCTTTTGCAGGCTGGCATCCTCAATGCCGAACTGGCCTACGTAATTCTGTAAATCAAGGAAATTGGCGGGTTCTATATCCGAACGCTTCCGTATCGCCCCGAAATCATCCCGTAAAGATAACCCGATCTTTAAGGTCGAACTGCTTTTCAGGAATTTCTCCAGAGATTCCGGTATACCGATATGATTCAAGCGGAACAAGAAACAAGTATCATCCGTTGATATCTGCATCAATGAGATCTTGTAACGCTGTCCTTTCTTAAAGCTGGGACGGGTCTCCGTATCAAAACCGACGATCGGAAAACGCAGCAAGTACTCTACGGCCTTGTCTGCCTCCTCTTTACTAAGGATCGTAATGATACGTCCCTTGAATTCCTCTACGGTAAGTTTCGCTATTTCCTCTTTAGCAATTGTATGTATAAATTGTTGTATCATTCTTCCTCTTCATTCTTTTCCAAATCCTCATCACCACTGTAACGCACAGCGTGCAACGCTTTCAAGGCATTCAATAATTGCTGTCCCCAGTATTCTTGGAAGTTCGTGCGGCACAAAGCGATAGCCTCTTGCATAACTTCCTCGTTTCCTTGACGGAATAAAGATACGAAATTTCCTGTATCTTGATAGACATCTGCCAAATTCTCGGAAATAAACGCTGCGATAGGAGTATCGCTATACCGCATATCCGCATGAAATGTTTCCAGATAGGAATCTCGTTCGCCAAGCAAACCGGCTATCCGTGAACGAACCGACTCGTACATGTCTTCTGAAACGGAAAGCTCAAGCTCGGTTTCCTCTTCAGATTCCACTTCGGGCAACAGGCTGGCCTTTAAATATAAAAGAGGCAAAAGTTTTGTCGCCTTATCTACGAAGTCGAAAAGCCCGGTATTTCCGGCGGCCTCAACAAAGGTACAATATTCCAGTGCTACCGTAACAAATTCTAGCGTGTTGCGCTCGTATATCGGATTTTCTTCTTTTTCCATGTGCCTGTTCGTCTAATCATTCTTGATAACAATTCGCAAAAATACAACAAAAATCCGTTTTTTTCGTGATAAAGCCCCGAATATTCTTTTTGCTCTTGAGTTCAAAACATCGTTTATGTTAATTTGCTTTTTTTGTGATAAAAACGAACGTATTATTTATGTAAACAGAAAAATGATCTTATATGTTACGTAAAATTAGATTAACACTCGCTGTCATTATCTTTACTATGACCACTCTTTTGTTCCTTGACTTTACGGGGGTAACGCATTGCTGGTTGGGATGGATAGCAAAAATGCAATTCCTGCCGGCCTTATTGGCGGTGAATGTTGGGGTTGTATCGGTATTATTGGTATTAACCTTACTCTTTGGACGTGTCTATTGTTCGGTTATTTGTCCGTTAGGCGTATTTCAAGATGTTGTTTCTTGGATAGCCGGAAAACGCAAAAAGAATCGTTTCTCTTATTCCCCGGCAGTCTCATGGTTACGTTATGGAATGTTAGGAATTTTTATTATCGCTTTTTTAGCGGGTATCGGTTCTCTGGTGGCTCTATTAGATCCGTATGGAGCCTATGGACGAATAGCCTCGAATCTTTTTGCTCCTTTATATCAATGGGGAAATAATCTCTTGGCTTATTGGGCGGAGCGTGCGGATAGTTATGTCTTTTATTCTGTAGATATGTGGATAAAAAGTGTGGCTACGTTTGGGGTAGCGCTCGTTACGTTTGTGGTTCTTTTCCTATTGGCTTGGCGTAATGGACGTACGTATTGTAATACGATCTGTCCGGTGGGTACGGTCTTGGGATTTGTCGCCCGTTTTTCTTTTTTAAGACCGGTGATCGATGTAGAGAAATGCAACGGATGTGGCTTATGTGCCCGTAATTGCAAGGCTGCCTGTATAGATTCGAAAAATCATTCGATTGATTATAGTCGTTGCGTTACTTGCTTGGACTGCATCGATAAATGTAAAAGAGGAGCTTTGACATATGTGCCTCGTAAACGAAAAACAGAATCGGAGAGAGAGGCTGATCGACCTGAAGAAAACACCCGCCGTAATTTCTTAACCTTTACGGGATTGCTGGCGACATCGGTATTGAAAGCCCAGTCGGGGGTAAATGCGGATGGAGGGTTGGCGGATATTGCGGATAAGTTAACCCCGGATCGTATGACCCCGATAGTTCCGCCCGGGGCTTTGAGTTTACGAAACTTCACCGGACATTGTACGGCTTGTCAACTCTGTGTCTCGGTATGTTCGAATCAAGTTTTGCGTCCTTCTACAGATCTAAAGAAGTTTATGCAACCGGAAATGTCGTATGAGCGAGGATATTGTCGTCCGGAATGTACGAAATGCTCCGAGGTTTGTCCGACCGGTGCGATCCAATTGATTACGAAAGCGGACAAATCCGCCACGCAGATTGGACATGCGGTATGGATCAAGGAAAATTGTGTGGTGAATACCGATGAGGTAAATTGTGGCAACTGTGAGCGGCATTGTCCGACGAAAGCTATTCAGATGGTGGCGAAAGACCCCAATGATCCTAAATCATTGAAAGTACCGGTTATCGATACGGAACTTTGTATCGGTTGTGGCGCATGTGAATATTATTGTCCGTCTCGTCCGTTAAGCGCAATCTATGTTGAGGGACATGAGAGACATCGTACGGTTTAATAATCTCAAAAAATGTATGGTAATGAGTAATAATAATATAGATCGCAGGAATTTCTTAAAAGTATTGAGCACCGGTACGGCCGCTGCCTCGACAGGGCTTTTATATGGATGTGGTGGAGATCCTAAGCGGCAAGGTGTGTCGCAGACCGGAAGCTATTTGGGTGAAGTCCCGACAGATAAGATGACATACCGGACGAATCCGCATACGGGCGATAAGGTCTCCTTGTTAGGATATGGATGTATGCGCTGGCCGTTGCGTCAGAAAGCGGATGGATCGGGGGAAGAGATCGATCAAGAAGCGGTGAATGCATTGGTGGATTATGCGATTGCTCATGGCGTGAACTACTTTGATGTGGCACCGGTTTACGTGCGCGGTCTTTCCGAACAGGCAACAGGGCTAGCTCTTAGTCGCCATTCCCGGGATAAATATTTTATCGCCACGAAGCTTTCAACCCATCGTCCTGTACCGGAATGGCGTACTCTTGAGGGCTCCAAGGGCTTGTTCGAACAGTCGCTAAAGAATCTGCGAGTGGATTATATCGATTATTATCTGATTCATGGCGTAGGTCTGGGGGGCATGGACGATTTGAGGAAGCGCCTTTACGATAACGGTGTCTTGGATTTCTTGTTAAAGGAGCGGAAAGCCGGTCGTATCCGCAATTTGGGCTGGTCGTTTCATGGAGACGTCAAGGTCTTCGATTATTTGTTATTCTTGGATATCCCTTGGGACTTCGTTCAGATCCAGTTGAATTACGTGGATTGGAAAAATGCTTCTGGTTGGAACGTGAATGCGGAGTATTTGTATGGGGAATTGGAGAAGCGTAATATTCCCGTCGTTATCATGGAGCCTCTTTTAGGCGGGCGTTTATCTCGGCTGAATGCCCTTTCGTTGGCTAAATTGAAACAGATGCGTCCGGATGACAGCCCGGCCTCGTGGGCTTTTCGGTATGCGGGCTCTCCAAAAGGAGTACTGACCGTGCTGAGTGGTATGGTGTATATGGAGCATTTACAAGAGAACATCCGAACCTTCTCGCCTTTGGAACCGATTACGGAACAAGAAAATAAGGCTTTGGAAGAGGTGACGGAGAGGATGCTACATTCGGATTTCGTACCTTGTACGGAATGTCAGTATTGTATGCCTTGTCCGTATGGCTTGGATATTCCGGGAACGTTCGCTCATTATAACCGTTGCGTGAATGACGAGCTGGTTGCGAAGAGTTCACAGGATGCGAATTATCGGGAGGCTCGCCGGGCGTTCTTAGTCGGTTATGATCGTAAGGTTCCTAAACTTCGTCAAGCCGGACACTGTATAGGATGCGATAAATGCGTACCGAAATGTCCGCAAGGCATTAAGATACCGGAGCAAATGCGAAAGATCGATCAATACGTGGAGCAATTGAAGCAAGAGACTTTATAGTCTTATTTAAAATACCTGCTTTATTCGTGATAAATCCCCGATTATTCTTTTTAGTCGGGGATTGTTCTCTATTATTACCTGTTTTACTATTTTTGTCGAAATAATAGAAGGAATGTTAATGATAGACTAATGTTGGATATACTAATAGGATAAAAAACCGATCGAGTTATGAGTTCATGTGGAAAGAATGAGAACCCTCAAGAGATGAATCGCCGTAAATTCTTGAAGGTATTTGGGGGTGGGGCTGTCGCCTCTTCGGCGGCGCTTTACGGTTGCGCTCCCAAGAATGAGCCGGGGGCGGCTGTGGCGTTAGGTGAGGTTCCTACCGATAAAATGACCTATCGCCAACATCCTACGAATGGCGATAAGGTTTCTATTTTAGGATATGGTTGTATGCGTTGGCCCTTGAAACAAGGATCGGACGGTAAAGACCAGATTGATCAAGAAGCCGTGAATCGTTTAGTGGATTATGCGATAGAGCATGGGGTGAATTACTTTGATACTTCTCCTGTTTATGTACAAGGTATGTCCGAGAAAGCGACCGGTATCGCATTGGCACGCCATCCTAGGAACTCCTATTATTTGGCCACTAAACTGTCAAACTTCCAGAACTATACGAGAGAAAACTCGTTGGCGATGTATCGGCAGTCGTTCCGTGATTTGCAAACCGATTATCTGGATTATTATTTGCTTCACTCTATCGGTGGGGGGAATGGTATCGAGCTTTTCAATGACCGCTATATAAATAATGGAATGCTTGATTTCTTGGTGAAAGAACGGGAAGCGGGACGTATCCGTAACCTAGGTTGGTCTTTTCATGGGGATGTAAAAGTGTTTGATTATGTGTTGGATATGGGCGTGAAATGGGATTTCGTTCAGATACAGCTGAATTATCTGGACTGGAAACATGCCTCGGGGCGTAACGTAAACGCTGATTATCTGTATGGCGAATTAGAGAAGCGAGGTGTTCCGGCGATTATCATGGAACCGCTATTAGGAGGTCGCTTATCGAATGTTCCGGATCATATCGTTGCTCGTTTGAAACAGCAACGGCCTGAGAATAGCGTGGCTTCATGGGCTTTTCGTTTCGCCGGCTCTCCGGATGGGGTCTTGACGGTGCTAAGCGGCATGACTTATATGGAGCATTTGCAAGATAATATCCGTACCTATTCCCCGCTTATCCCGGTAACGGACGAGGAGAAAGACTTTTTGGAAGAGACGGCCCAGCTTATGATGAAATATCCGACAATACCTTGCAATGATTGCAAATATTGTATGCCTTGTCCATATGCGTTGGATATTCCGGGTATTCTCTTACATTATAATAAATGTGTGAACGAAGGAAATGTTCGGAAAGGCGCACAAGACGAAAATTACGCGAAAGCTCGTCGTGCCTTCTTGGACTGAATTACTTGCACTAGATTTAGTAGAAAGGGGGGTAGTTACAAATCAAATTGTGCTAGAAGTTGGTTATGATGTGGACAATTTAAAAAATCAAGCAATTAGCAGTTTGTATAACGGAGAAATAGCAACTGATAAATACGGAAGAAAAGTACCAAAACATGCACATGGAACAATAAATATAGATCATCAAACAGCTTCTAGTAAAGTTCTTACGGGATACATAATAAAATTATATGAGCAAATTGTGAATAAACAACTTTTAGTAAGAAGAATAAATATTACTGTTAATAATGTTGTAAATGAAAATATGGTAAAAACTAGTGACTATGAGCAAATTAACTTATTTGTGGATTACGCAGAAGTTAACGAGAAACGAAAAAAGGAAGAAGCGGAAAAAGAAATACAAAAAGCAATGATTGATATAAAAAGCAAATATGGAAAAAATGCTATTTTAAAAGGTATGAACTTGCAAAAGGAAGGCACAACTATTGAAAGAAATAGGCAAATAGGAGGTCATAAAGAATAAAAGGTGTTAGAAAAAAGTGATAAATATAAC
>OLPA01003674.1_pt1 | contig 10227 bp, 9 predicted proteins | sample 1672811 | NCBI WGS metagenome assembly OLPA01 (sample SAMEA3136726, study PRJEB25190) | human gut metagenome | biome: human gut; feature: human-associated habitat; material: faeces | place: Austria | collected 2013
CTGCTGCTGGCGGCCTGTATGCTGCTGCCGGCGCTGACCGCCTGCGGCGGCGATAAGCCGCCGGAAAACAGCACGCCGCAGGTCAGCGGTCAGGACCAGCCGCAGACACCGAAGGACGACTGCTTTTCCACCTCCGTCGACGGACGGGTGGAGGACGCAGAGGGTCTGGTAACGGAGGAGCAGAAGCAGCTGATGACCCGGCTGATGACCGGCTGGTACACCGACATCGCCCTGTTTGACGAGCCGCAGCTGGGCGGGCTGTTCGCCGATGAAAAGGACGCCGCCATGCACGAGGCGTCCATCCGCACCCTGACCGCCATCCGGCAGCAGGCACTGACCGACCTGCGGATGCGGGACGTAAGCTATGTGCTGACCGTCACCAAGGCGGAGCCATCCGCCGAGGAGGACGCCGTGGAGGGACAGGTACATATCGAGGCCAACGAAACCACGGTGATGCACTTTGCCGCCACACCCGATGTGGACAGCAAAATGTACGATGTGCCCCACATCTTTGAGCTGGTGCCTTCGGATGACGGCGGCTGGCTCATCAAGCATCACGAGGCAGACGACAACCCCTATTTCAGCCTGACCTATGAGGATGGCGCAGCCGTGGACGGACGGCTCCAGCAGCTGCTGCGGGCCATTGAACGGCGGCAGCTCCAGCGGCAGGAGACAGTGCAGGTGACGCTGACATGCGACCATCCCTATGACCGCGCGGCGGCAGAGCAGTACATGCGGCAGTATGACCACCAGCGGAACGACCGGTGGTACGCCTATGACGACGTGGGCGGCAACTGCATGAACTTCGGCTCGCAGGTGCTGCTGGTCGGCGGCATCCCCATGGACGAGGAGGGCGGCAGCAAGTGGTTCTGGCGTGGCCAGAATGACCTTGACCTGTCGTGGATCAACGTGGGCCGGTTTTACAGCTACGCCCGCGAGAACCGGGGCTATGGCCTTGTGGCGGACACCGAAGCCAATTATTACACCGGCGGGGTGGGCGATATCCTGATCCTCGGCCCCGACGGCGGCCATAACCACACCACCGTCATTTCCGGCATCGTCCGGAACGAGTTGGGCGAGACGGTGGACTATCTCCTGTGCTCCAACACCACCAACTACACGGACTTCCCGGCAGGCGCGTACTATTACACCAGCCACCGGCTCATCAAAATTTACGGCTGGAATGATATGCCGGTGGAGTAAACGTAAAAAAGCTTCGCAGGCTCCATCGAAGCAAGCATGTCTGGACGCAAATTTTACAACCAAAAACCGGGCCCATCGGGCCCGGTTTTTCTGTTTTACGCCGCGTCGTCCGGCGCCAGATCATCACTGGATACCGGTTCTGTTTGCAGACTGCTGTATTCGATGCTGTAAATCGGCTGGGCGATTCCGCCGGCCGCCGCGTAGCAGCGCACCGTCACCACGTCGCCCACGTTCAGCAGGATCAGCTCCGGCGTATCCACGGCCTTTCCGGTGTACCACGCGCCGTCGATACACAGATAGTACACGGTGTTGCCGTCCATAACGGCGCTGCGGATATCGGTGATGGTTCCGGTATGGGCCTCAGTCAGCGCCAGTTGGTCCTCCGGCAGAGCGCTGTCCTCCGGCTGGATGAGCTTGGCGTTCAGCAGCATCTGGCGATAGTTGGTCTCGCACTCCGCCACGGTGGCGCCGGTGGCCACGATCTGATACTGGCTGACGTTGACCATAGCGTACATCTTCACCAGTCCCGCCGCGTCCTTCAGCGCCATGAAATAGGTGGGCTGCTCCGCCACGTTCAGCAGCAGCGGGAAGGTTGCGGTATACTTCATCTGCTGCACCTGTCCCTGCGCGCTGTCCATGGCGGAATACTCCTCCGCACCGGCCACGGCATAGAACCGGGTCTCCTTGGTGCGCTGGTTGGACAGAATGAAGCCCACATTGGACTCGTCGGACACCACGGAGGTCACGCCGGTATACATATACACATCGTCGCCGATGGCGATGTAGTTATAGCCCTCGGTGGTGACGGTCACCTCGCGCTGGCCGAACAAGGAGTTCCAGAAGCCGTTGATATAGGTGCCGTGATAATCGTACTGCTGGATGATAAGCTCAGCGGTGTAGACGTGATCCACCCACGAGGGGATATCCGCCACATCGTAGTACACCGTCTCGCCGGTAACGGCGTTCACCAGCGCCGCGCCGGTGATATCCGTGCCGCCGAACAGGCCGATGGTGCGGTCGATCCGCGGGCAGACCCACCACGGACGACCCTCCTCGTCGATCTCGAAGGCAGGCTCGTCAAAAATGAAGGTGGGATAGTGGAAGCGGAGATAGCGGTAGAGATTGCGGCTGAAATGCTCGGCGGGCGTATAGCGGATGCCCTCCTCCAGCCGCACCACCTCCACATTCTGGGTCACCATGTCGATGATAAGGTAGGCGGGCAGACCGGCCTTGCGGTTATTGAGCCACTTGATGATGTCGCCGTATTGCAGGGTAGTGACACGGACAGGGCGACCCTTGTAGTTGATCTGGGTATAATTGTCGGCCACCTCGAACTGGGACACCATGTCCGCCAGCTCGCCCAGCTTGCGGTTGCCCAGCTTGGCGGCGCTGTCTCTGTCCAGCATGGGGATCTGGTCAAAGGATATCTCCTCCACCTCGGCGGCGAAATCGCCGGTCTCCACCGTCAGCAGGTCACGGTAGCTGTCGGCCCGGAACACCTGCCAGCCCAGAATACCGCCGATCAGCGCCGTGGCCACCAGCGCGGCGGCCAGCAGCAGCGGGATCAGGCACTGCTTTTTCAGGAATTTGAAGTAGCCCTTTGCGCCGTCGCCCTGAAAGCCGGAGGTCAGGATGGCGCACAGGCCATACACGCCGCAGACCAGCAGGATAAACGCATAGAACTCCGGGGCTTTCAGGCTGATGGGCGGCAGGGCGACGTAAAAATACACCGCCGCGAACAAGAGCGTCACCGCCAGATTCAGCACCGTGCGGCCAAAGGGCGTACCGATGGCCTTGCGGGGCTTGGGGGTATGGCCCTCCCGGTGGAAGGGGTTCTGGCCCTTGAAGCCTTGAAAATTGGGATCGTTCCAGTTAGTGTTCATAGGTGCTCCTTTCGGTGTGTGGATACGGTGTTGGCGGGGCGTCGGGGACGCCGGCCTGCGGTATTATGCGCCGCGGGTAGATGCGGCGTTCTCCTTCCGCAGCTTCCGCGCCAGATAGACCGTCAGCGCCAGCAGACCGGATTCCAGCAGGCCCCATACCGGCCAGCCGCCGGATGACGCAGCCTGCATGGCGCGGTTATAATCGGCCAAGGTGATGATGTCCTGCGTATCGGTGCGCAGGGCCACCGCCCGTCCCGTGCCGCTTTCCGCAAAGGTTTTGGCCCAAGGCGACTGCATACGGAAATGGATCGTCTGTCCCTCTTGCAGGGACTGCATGACCTCCGGGGACAGGCTCTCACTGACGGCGCCGGGGATGGACAGCGTACCGTCCGGACCGGCAACGCGGATCGACCATGTGCCGGTTTCACAAAGAACCTCCGCCACAGTGGCTGTCATCTCCTGCGTATTGCTCTCTGTCAGGTGGCAGTTCTTCCAGACCATCACCATGTTTCCGGCAGCGCCCAGCATGATGACAATCATCAGGCATAAGACGATTTTTGTTTTCATAAGCGGCACCTTTCTGGGAGATTTCGCGCCCCGGCGCGAGGTACTTTTGCCCACTTTTCCAGTCGGGGCGTTAAGAAAACATGCCGGTGGCATGTTTTTAGCCTCCGATCTCGGCGGCTATGCCGCCGTAGCATCCATCTGGTTTTGCACCGCACGACAAAAGTGGGTCGCCGAAGGCCGCCCTCGCGCCCGCAGGCGCGAAACTTCTCTGTTCATCTTCTCTTATTATACCCTACCACCTCCCCTCTTGTACAGCAATTTCAGGTTGCGATTTTGTTTTTCTGTCATTTTTTGCCGCAACTTCAGGTTGCATGCGGCGTTCACAAATTGTTTACACAAAAAGTCAAGGAAAGTCAAATTTGCCTATTGACATTATGGGCAGTCAGGTGTATCATACGTTCAAAGGTCAAAGAAAGGCAAAGTCAAACAAAGGGGGGACGAGAAAATGGGTATCTCGGATGTGATCGCCAGCTTTATCCAGTCGGCACTGGATGAAACGGACGGCGTGGTGGAGCTGCAGCGCAGCGATCTGGCACAGCGCTTCAATTGTGTGCCCAGTCAGATCAATTATGTGATGTCCACCCGTTTCTCTCCGGAGCACGGCTACATTGTAGAGTCGCGCCGGGGCGGCAACGGATACATCCGCATCACGCGGGTGCGCGCGGACCGCAAGACGCTGCTGATGCATGTCATCAACTCCATCGGCGATGAGCTGGATGCCGCCAGCGCCCGGGCCATTGTGCAGAATCTGGTGGAGGGCGATGCCATCTCCGCCGAGGCAGGTCAGTCTCTGCTGGCCGGCACGGGCGACCGTGCGCTGCGCCGTGTGGACCGGGCCTACCGTGACATGCTGCGTGCCGATATTTTCAAACAGGTTTTGATCCATTTGGTTTGATTTTCCAAAAGGAGGTTATGATTTATGAAATGTGAACGCTGTGGCCAGAGAGAAGCCACTTTCTATTACCAGAGCAATATCAACGGCAAGGTGACACAGGTGCATCTGTGTCCTGAATGTGCGGCAGAGCTGGGCTATACCAGAGGAATGAGCAATAGCTTCCGTTCCTTCCGCCGCAGCTTCTTCGATCCCTTCTCGCTGCTGGAGGATTTCGGCATGCTGTCCAACCGCATGACCGAGTTCCCCGCACCGCTGGAGGAGGCGGCTCGCGCCGCCGCAGGCATCGAGGATACCCCCGACACCCCTGTCGGACTGGTGGGCCGTGACGAGGAGGTACGGCTCCAGAAGGAGCGCCAGCGCAACGCGCTGGAAAACCAGCTGAAGGCCGCCGTAGACGATGAGAACTACGAGGAAGCGGCCCGTCTGCGGGATGAGCTGAAAAAGCTCTCCGCGTAAGACGCAAGAAACGAGTAAAGGATGTGACCATTTATGAATGAGAATAAATTTACACCCCGTGCAGAAGAATCCCTGCGTCTGGCGCAGGAAGCGGCTCAGGATCTGGGCCATGGCTATGTAGGCTGCGAGCATCTGCTGCTGGGCCTGCTGCGTGAAGAGGAGGGCATCGCCCACCGGGTGCTGTCCGAGTACGGTCTCACCGACGAGATGATCACCGGTATCCTCCAGCACAGCGTGGGACAGGGCACCTCCGGCGACGCGCCCAGTCAGGGTCTGACGCCCCGTGCCAAGAGCGTCATTGAGCTGGCGGTGGGCGAATCCCACCGGATGGGCGCCGGATATATCGGCACCGAGCATCTGCTGATGGGTCTGCTGCGTGAGGGCAGCAATATGGCCGTGCGCATCCTGCGCACCGTGGGCGTGGATCCCCGGAAGATGTACGCCAGCGTGCAGCAGAAGCTCAGTGAGAGCTCGCCCCACACCGTTACCAGCGGTGCGAACACCGCCAATAAGGAGAACAAGAAGACCGGTAAGACGCTGGAGGAGTTCACCCGCGACCTGACCGAGGCCGCCCGTCAGGGCAAGCTTGACCCTGTTATCGGCCGTGACAAGGAGATCCAGCGTGTGATCCAGATCCTGTCCCGCCGTACCAAGAACAACCCCGTGCTGATCGGTGAGCCCGGTGTGGGCAAGACCGCTATTGCCGAAGGACTGGCCCAGCGGATCGCCGCCGCCGACGTGCCGGAGGAGCTGCTGAACAAGAAGCTGCTGAGCCTTGACCTCAGCGGCATGGTGGCCGGCACCAAGTACCGCGGCGAGTTCGAGGAGCGCATCAAGAACGCGCTGGACGAGGTGAAGAAGGACGGCAACGTGATCCTGTTCATCGACGAGCTGCACACCATCGTGGGCGCCGGCTCCACCGGCGACAGCTCCATGGACGCCGGCAACATGCTCAAGCCCGCCCTCGCGCGCGGCGAGCAGGTGTACGTGGTGTGCCCGCTCGTGGGGGCGAGCACCGAGGAGCGCGATGCGTTGGCCGGCAAGCGCGCGGCGCGCGAGGGCGACGAGGACGAGTACGCCTACGCCGCCATCAGCATCGAGGACGACGCGGACCTGGACGGCGGCAACGTGGCGGCCGCCGAGCGCGAGGCCGCCTTCCTGCAGCAGAAGACGTTCGTGGACTGGAAGGTGGAGCTTCTGCACGGGCGGCTGCCCGCCGCCGAGAAGCAGGATGTCATGGCCCGCTTCCGCGCGGGCGAGACGCAGGTCCTCGTGGCCACCACCGTCATCGAGGTGGGCGTCGACGTGTCGAACGCCACGGTCATGATCGTGGAGGACGCCGACCGCTTCGGCCTGTCGCAGCTGCACCAGCTGCGCGGCCGCGTGGGGCGCGGGAGCAAGCCCGGCGAGGTGTACCTGGTGAGCGCGTCGCGCACGGACGCGGCGCTGCGCCGCCTGGCGGCGATGGAGACCACCGACGACGGCTACGAGCTGCTCGCGCTGTCGTTCGACGGCACCGTGCCGGCGTTCACGTCGCGCGCCAAGGCGCAGAGGATCGAGCGCGAAGAGCTGACGATCTACTACGACTTCCAGTGCCCCTACGTGCCCGGGCATATCGCCACGGTGCAGCGGTACTGCGAGGAGAACGGGGTTCTGCTGACGTTGATCCAGGTTGATTCCCTGCAGGCGGCGAAGGACCTGCCCTGCGTGTTCAACAACTGGGCCGTGTTCTACAAAGGCAAGTTCGAGACCGTGAACCTGCTGGATACCGCATATTTGAAGCGGATACTCAAGAAGTAGGCGAAACTCCGGCGAAGGAGGTGCGGAATGGGTTTTCTCGAAAGCTTCAACCGTGGACTGAGCGGGGATGACGGTTACGAGTTCGCGGGCAGGCAGGTGGCGTGCGCGCACTGCGGCGGCACCGCGTTCGACGAGCGGTCGGCGCAGCTCAACACAATGGGCCTCACGTTCCTCGACCTCGATTGGGCGAACAGAAGCGCCACGGTCCTCGTCTGCCAGAACTGCGGCCACCTCGAGTGGTTCTTGTGATACGAACCGCGATATTCATCAAATATAATTTGGGGAGCGCAGCGCTTGGCATCTGCGGCGCACGGGTTCGCTTGGGGCGTCAAAAAAGCGGAGGATTCATTAATTCTCCGCTTTCATCTGGGGAAATAATACCACAAAACGGGTGAAAAGTCGAGTCGTGCATGTGCGCGGGGTTCGCGGTATAACCCTGTGCGAGGTGATGCGCATGGGTTTCGATCTGACGATTCCGCCGCAGCTGCAACGGGCCGCTGCGCGGGAGGACCTGGCCGTCTGCAACGAGACGACGGCGAAGCACGGCCTGCGGCTGACCGAGCCGCAGATGATGGAGCTGGTCGAGCGCCGCGGCGAGGCGCTGCGCGCGACGGGGCGCGTGGAGTTCGGGCGCGGGGTGGTGCGCGAGCTGGTGCGCGGGTTCTGCGACTCGCCATACCTCTCGCAGGAGAACTACGCCGAGGTCATCGCGGACGTGCAGGACGTGTTCTACCGTCGCAAGGAGGACGCCGAGGCAGCAGGCGAGCCGATGGCCGACGACGACCTGGTGGAAGCACTGCGCCACGCGTTCGATGGTGAGGCGGCGGGATCGGTGGAGCTGCTGGTCGATGTTCCGGTCGCAACGCTGCGGGCGCTCGCGACGCATGGTCGGGCGGGAGCGTACGACGAGAAGACGCAGAGCGAGGCACTCGAGGAGGAGGTCGCCCATGACGGAGCCGAGGAACGCGTGCGGGACGAGTTCAGCCGCGTGCTGGACGACGAGCGGTGGGAGCGCCCCGGCAACGAGTACGCCGACGGCTTCTACGACGGCTATCACGAGCTCTACCGCGTCGGGTTCGACTCCAACAGCCGCATCGGGGGATCGTCCCTCGGCTGACGGGACGGTGGGCGACGAGGCGCGCCAGGTTGTCGGCGCGCGCGACGCAGGCGCCACGCGCGAGGCCGGAGAGCGCACGCAGGGCCTTGGTCCCATGGCGGCGGCAGGCGGCGAACCTGCCCATGCTGCGTCTTCTGTCGAATACGTGCAGCTGGCGCTCTGGCAGGTGCTCGCGAAGCAGGTCGCGCTCTACACGATGGGCGAGAGCAGCTCGCTGCCCGAATACGACGCCCATCGGCTGCTTGCCTCCGCATGCTTCGTGCTGGGCGTTGATCCCGATGACCCGCGCCCCGACGCAGCCCTCGTCCAGGCGCTTGCGACCGAGGGCCCGGAAGCCGTGTTCGAGCGAGCCGTCGCGCAGGTCGAGCGAGAGGCCGCGCGCACCGAGGTGCTCTGGAAGGACGTATGCCTTTCCGCGCCGCTGCTCGAGAGCATCGCACTCAAGGATACGCTGGAGAGCCTGCGCGGGTTCCCCTCGCGCTACGTGCCGCGGTTCTTCGCGCACGAGGTGCCGGCCGACATCGACTACCCGTTGGCTCAGCCAGTGCCGGAATCGCTGCAGGGCGTTGCTTACGTGAACGCCTACCTGGAGCGGCTGCTGATAGAAAACCGCTTCCTGCAGCGGTTCGACGTCGGGAGATGCCGGCGCCTGCTGCGCGCGGTGCATCCGCAGTGCGGAGAGCTGATACTCAACCTGTTCGAGCCGGTCGCCGCGAACGCCGTGGGCTGTGCGCTGGCAGGCTGCGATGTGCGCGGCCTGCAGCTGGACGAGGCGGGCTACGCGCGCATCGCCGACGGGCTTGCAGGGTGCGCCCCGCGCGTCTTGGCAAGGAAGCTGGGGGAGGCGGCGGACGCGGCCTGCGACGACCTTGCCGTTGACGACGGGCCCATGCGCGCCTCCGTGCGCCGACTGGGCGAGCAGCTGGCGCCGCGCGTGGCCACGGCCCTGCGCTGCCGCAGCTTGGAAGGCGTGTTCGTTCGCTGGGTCTAGGCGCCTGTGCTGAGCTCCGTGGCCTGCGGCTGCGATGGTGCTCGCGAGCCGGGCCAGAGCACGGAGACGCCCTGCGCGAGGCGCCGCGCGGCGATCTCGGTGAGGGGCTTCAGCGCGGCGAGCAGCGTGGCGCGGGCGCCGGGGTCCATGTTCTTGGCGGCCTCCGGTACGAGGGCGAGCGCCTTCGTACCGCCGCAGAGCAGGTCGGAGGCGTCCCGCGCGCCGGAGGCCTCCACGGCTTGGAAGAACGCGTCCACCACCACGGCCGCCTCCTCGTCGCTGAACTGCGCCAGCCATTCGGTGAGCACGGCGTCGGCGAGCTGCGCGCCGTCGGTGAGCCCCTCGAGGTAGAGGAAGTCATCGCCGGCCACCTCCCACGAGAACACGCTGTGCTGGTCGATGCCCTTGGCGGTGCTCCGCACCACGCGCGGCGGCACGTGCGACTCCATGAGCAGGCCCACGACCGAGTCCTGCGGCACGGTGCGGTGGATGCGGCCCTCGAGCGGCGCCCAATCGGCGGGTGCGAACGTGCCTGCCTTGAAGCCGGGCCCGTCGTGGCTGTACACAAGCTCGATGCGCCGCTTTACGGCGGGCGGCGCCTTGAGCGCCGCGTATATAGCCAGGTTGCCGCCCTTCGAGTGGCCGCCCACGTACACGCGCTTCGGTGCGCGCGGCGCGACGGCCTGCAGGTAGCGTGCAGCCTGCTCCTGTGCGGGGACGGGGGCGGTGTAGGCCATGTTGAAGTTCTCGCGCCAGCCGGTGAACGACGTGTCCGTGCCGCGGAAGCCCACGTAGGCGAAGTCCTTCCGATGGACGAACGTCATGGCGGCGAACTGCGTCTGGCGGTCGGTGTCGAACAGGCTCAGGTAATCGCGGACGCGCATGTCGCGGAAGCGCGGGCTTGCGGCCAGCGCCAGCAGGTTCTCCTTCACCCTATGGGGGTCTAGGCCGGTGAACATGGAGGGGTACAGCTCGGCGCGCAGGGCGTCGGCGAAGCGCACGGCCGAGCGCGCGGGCGACAGCAGGTTCTCCACGATGGTGCCCAGGTCGAGGAACGACGAGCGCTCGCGGAGCGCCGGCACCACCCCCTCGGCGCGCACCATGCAGAACTGGGAAAGCGCCGCCGAATCGACCGGGTTGAACGGCTTTTCCTCGAATGAGGCGAACTCCGTGCCGAGATAGTCGAGAATGTTCATGCAGCAGCGCTCCTAGCATCCGATACCGCCTGCGTCGCCTCTCATCATACCGCGTCTCGGGCGCTGCCGGCCTTCAATCTGCCGACCTTCAACCTCTCGGCGTTTCGTCGTCGATCATG
>OLPA01003676.1_pt1 | contig 10225 bp, 10 predicted proteins | sample 1672811 | NCBI WGS metagenome assembly OLPA01 (sample SAMEA3136726, study PRJEB25190) | human gut metagenome | biome: human gut; feature: human-associated habitat; material: faeces | place: Austria | collected 2013
CATAGGGACATTCACCACTTCACGCCGTGTCAGATTGAAGTTATCATCCACGATTTCGATTGCACGCGGCTTTGTCGGATCACGACGGATATATCCGTTTTTCTCAAGTGTCTCCAGGTGGGAATGGACGGATGATGTGGACTTTAAATGGACCGCTTCACAAATGTCACGGACTGTTGGCGGATATCCTTTGTTTAAGATTTCTTTTTTTATATATTCCAGAATTTCTCTCTGTTTATCTGAGATTTTTCCATATGCCATAATGCGTTACCTCCGGGCGTATTTCTTTATGATCTTAGTTTATCATACTACAACATAGAACGCAAACGTATATTCCGAAAATTTGTTCGTATCTTGTTCTTGACATTCGAACAGATGTTTTGTATAATAGCATTATCGAACAGGTGTTCCGAACATGGTTTCGGACATTTAGCTAGTACTGTGTAAAGCAGAGAATGTATGGGAGGACACACACATGAGTACATATTCCGTAATTTACAATACAAATCCGTATCAGAAAGCGCAGGCCACCGGTTTCCACATCCTCCAGCGTATGAATCCATTGCACAATATTTCCAGTCCCGTTCTCACCGGCCAGAATCCTCATTCCGTACAGATAACTTGCTTTCTCACATAACTGTCTCAGTAAAATTGCCATATTCATCGCTCCTACTCAAAAAACAAGAAGCCATAACCGGATTACGGTCATGGCTTCTTTGCGTCTGTCTTTCGTTATTCAAGCCCGTATTCCCCTGAATACTGACTTTTGATACATCGTAACGGTATTTTGCAAAAAAGGCAAGTACATTTTTTATAAATTTTATTGTGCTCCGGCACAAAGTTAGTCTCCAAATCGATAATTAACATAATCCACGATCAGTTTGACACAATTATCAATCCCTACTTTATAGCTGTTCAGCACCAGATCATAATTCATCGGATCCCGCCACTCACCGCCGTAAGTGTAGTGGTTATAATATTCACTGCGGTACTTATTCGTCTTTTTATACATCTGTAAGGCACGCTGCTCCGATACATTTGTCCGTTCCATAATGGTATGAATGCAGGCATTTTGTGGTGCTTCGATAAAAACATTGATAACATTTCCGTAAGGTCTCAACACAAAATCTGCACATTTTCCGATCACGATAAAGGATTCGCTTCTTGCCATCGTCTGAAGGATATCCGCCTGAATATTAAACAGGTTATTGTCAGATGTAAAATCTTTTTCTCTTGCTTCCAGCACTGTGGAGAATGGCATGGATGCAAGTTTTTTTGCCAGAAATCCACCATTCAGACGTTCATCCATATCGACAAACAATTTTTCATCAATGCCGCTTTTTTCGGAAGCCATCGCCAGAATCTGTCGCTCATAGCATGGAATCCCAAGTTCTTTTGACAACGCCAGTCCGATCGTTTTTCCACCTGCTCCAAAGTTTCTGGCAATGGTAATCACATAATTTGTTCGCATCTTCTCACCTCGCTCACACTTTTTCACCCTGACTTTAGTCTTCTTTGTCACATTTCAGAACGGCATTTAATAATACGGAAGCACCCATCGTACACTGTTTTGTGGAAGTAAACTCCGGTTCGCAATGAGAATGTCCATCTTTGGAAGGAACAAATACCATGGTTGTCGGAAGCATGTAAGAAGCAAACTGTGCATCATGTCCGGCACCGGAGTTGATCTTCTGATTAGAATATCCAAGTTCATTTACAGCATCCTGTACATAACCAACCAATGTCTTGTCGTAGTATACAGTATCACGGGTCCATGCTACTTCGTAATCCACCTTGCATTTTGCCACTTCTTTCGGCATATTTTCAATAATGCTGACTACCTGAGCGATGACCTTCGGATCTTCATGTCTTGCATCCAGCGAGAAATCCACATAATCAGGAATAACAGTATGTACATTCGGATGGCATACAATCTCACCTGTTGTATATACAAGTTCCGGATCCAGTTTATCCAGCTCTTCATGCAGATATTCCAGCACTTTGGCTGCTGCAAACAACGCATCTTTTCTGTATTTCATCGGAGTTGTTCCTGCATGATCTGCCTGACCGTAAGTGCGGATACGATAGTTTACCATACCAAGGACACAGGTTACGACACCGATATCATTTCCTGCTGCTTCCAGGATCGGTCCCTGCTCGATATGAAGTTCAAACATCGCTTTGTATTCCTCCGGATTCAGACGGTTTTTGATATCACCTTTGTAACCGGATGCGTTTAATGCCATTTCAAATGTCTTTGTCGGATCCAGTACAGATTTCGATGCCATCATATCTTCAAATCTAAAGTTTTTCGCAATATCTTCCGGCAGATATTTGTTACAGATAATTCCGGATGCCATCATTGCCGGTGGATAAAGGGAACCTTCCTCATTTGTCCAGATCATGGCTGTAATATCATGCTTGTGCGGAATATTTTCTGCTGCAATCGTCTCCAGCACCTCCATCGCTCCCATAACACCAAGAATTCCATCATAGTTTCCACCATTTTTTACGGAATCACAATGAGATGCCATGACAATATTTTTCAAAAACGGATCAGAACCTTTTAATGTGGCATACACACAGGCCACATCATCTGTCTTAATCTCGGCACCAATGGCCTCCATCCGTCTGATAAATTCACCTCTTGCCTGCAATGCTTCCGGAGAAAGGGAATATCTGGTGATTCCGCCATGACCCGCATCTCCAAATTTACTCATTGTGCTGATTTTATCCTGCATTCTCGCTTCACTACATTCATACATGACTGGTTCCTCCTTATTTCCTATGCATTTACCTCATGCTTTTTGTTTTTACGTTACCTGTATTTTTACACTAACCGCATTTTCAGACTGCCTCTTTTTCTGCTTCTGCATCAACTGCTTTCATTTTTCTCACTTTGGAAAATACTTTTCCCGGTGTGATCGCTCCTGCCGGACAGATGGTCAGGCACAAATGGCAGCCGACACATTTCTTTCCATTTAAAACCGGATGACGGTTGCCATCAATGGTGATTGCCTGGTGTCCTCCATCATAACAGGAAATGTAGCACCGTCCGCATCCCACGCACAGTTCCCGGTTAAATTTGGGAAAACTGATGCCGGATCGGTCCAGCTCATCGGTTCCTACAATATGTGACAACGCCTTTCCCTGCATCTCTGCAACGGAATGATATCCTTTTTCCGTCAGATACCGGGACAAACCGTCGATCATGTCTTCAATGATCCGATAGCCATACTGCATAACCGCCGTTGTCACCTGCACGGTGGAACATCCCATGGCAATAAATTCTGCTGCATCACGCCATGTCTCAATGCCACCCATACCGCTGATCTCCGGTCGGTCCATCAATGGTGATACCGCCATATCATGGATAAAACGAAGGGCGATCGGTTTTACCGCCTTTCCGGAATAACCGCCGACGGCTGTTTTTCCCGCAACAGATGGCGCGGATGAAAAATCATCCAGATTTACGTTCATGATACTTTTTATTGTATTGATAGCGGCCAGACCTTCTGCTCCGGCTTCCATGGCCGCTGCCGCCGGAATTTCCATATTTGTGATATTCGGTGTCATCTTTGCCAGCACAGGAAGCTTTGTGCCCCGTTTTACGGCTTTCACATATTTTGCTACCAGTTCCGGATGCGTTCCGACATCGCTGCCAAGCCCTTCTTCCGTCATATTCGGACAGGAAAAGTTGCATTCAACGACATCCGCTCCCGCCTCCTCCATCAATGCTCCAAGCTTTGTCCATTCCTCCTCATCACGTCCCATGATAGATGCCACAATGACTTTTGACGGATAATTTTCTTTTAATTTTTTCAGATATCCCATATTTTCTTCCAGGGTATGATCAGATATCTGCTCGATATTTTTGAATCCCACATAGGGGGTATTTTCTTTTCGCATATCTGCAAACCGCGGGGACACTTCTTCCGGAACAAATAATCCAATTGTCTTAAAAGCAACACCGGCCCACCCCATATCAAAGGCTTTTGCCACCATCTCATAATCGCTTCCGACAACAGAAGAAGAAAGCAAAAACGGATTTTCACATCTTACGCCGCAAATAATAGTCGTCAGATCCACTTCCGGTTTCGCTGCCACGCCGATTCTTCGAATCTGTTCCAGCACTTCCGGAATTTCCACGGCACTGTCTAATTTTTTTCTGCGGCAGGCACTCATACATACGGGGTTGCTGCAATCCATGCAGGAAACATTTCCCACTTTTTCAGCTGCTCCCATATGATTCTCAAACCGGAAGGAACGAATGATCTCGCTGACCGGAAGATGTGAGGTGCACGCATAGCTGCAGGGAGCATTTTCACATAGCAGACACCGGCTGGTCTGTGTCTCCAGAAATAATTCCCGATTAAACATGTTGCTCCTCCTTTCTGAATTTCTGATTTTAAAGTTTTTAAATTGTGTGCAAGGCTGGCGATTCAGAACCATACGCAGGCACGATGGATTTTCTACATTTCTCTGGGCACTCGTTTCACGTATTGTCCCATACCTGGTGTTCCGGTGAACTCACCGTTATCGTATACAAGGTTTCCTCTGAGGTATGTCTGTACCGGATAGCCATGCAATTTTTTGCCTTCCCAGATGGTATGGTCACAATCGGAATGCATATTGGATACAGAAATCGTGAAATCTTTGTCTTTATCATAAATAACAATATCTGCATCTTTTCCGATGCTGAGAGAACCTTTATCTGTGCATCCGAAAATCTTTGCCGGATTGGCAGAACAAAGTTCTACAACTTTTTCAAATGTGATTTTTCCGGAATTTGCTGCATCCAGCATGTATGGATACATATTTTCCACACCGGCACATCCGTTTGGAATCTTCGTAAAATCGTCTTTGCCCCAATCTTTTTCATAAGACTGGAACGGGCAGTGATCCGTTGCGATCGTATCGATAAATCCGTCCTTGATTGCTTCCCATAAGGCATCCAGACTTTCCTGCCCTTTCATCGGCGGTGAGCATACAAAGTTTCTTCCATCTTCTCTCTTGTATACATCACAGGTAAATTCCAGATACTGTGGACAAGTCTCTACGTAAACCGGTGCGCCTTCCTCTTTTGCCCGGATACAGGCTTCCAGTCCTTCTTTATCCGCCATATGCACGATATAGATCGGTGCATCCAGATGTTTTGCCCAATGAACCGCTCTCTGATCGGCTTCTGCCTCCACATATTCCGGGCGGCTCAAATAATGATACCAGGCACTTGTTTTTCCTTCTTTCAGGAAGTTTTCTATATTCAAATCAATCAGATCCGGATTTTCCGCATGGACATTGATCATAGCTCCCAGTTCTTTTGCCCGAAGCAACAATCTTGCCAGTGTCGCATCATCTACCATCATACCTTCTTTTCTGTATACAAGGAAGCATTTAAAACTTGTGATGCCTTCCGCTACGGCTTTCTCCATCTCATCTAAAATTTCACCATCATTTAAATTTGTGATACAACAATGCATGGCATAGTCCACACAGACTTCTTTCTCCAGCACTTCCCGCTTGGAATTGACCAGACCAAGAATGGTTTCTCCCGCATGCTGCACCGGATAGTCAAAAATTGTTGTTACACCGCCGCAGGCTGCAGCTCTCGTTCCTGCCAGATAACTGTCCGCGGAAACAGTTCCGCCAAAAGGCATTGCCATGTGGGTATGTGCATCAATGGCACCTGGAAGCACCAGCTTTCCAGTGGCATCCACAATCTCTTTCGCATCTGTATCTAAATCTTTTCCGATGGCTGTAATTTTGCCATCCTTTACTGCCAGATCAGCAACAAAACTTTCTGTGGCAGTTACAATTGTTCCATTCTTAATCAGTAAATCCATCAAAATCCATGCGCCTTCTTTCAACATCTTTTTTGCTGCCACCGCAGCAGACATGGATTCCAGGAGAAATCTCCATGCCTGTGTTGCGGCTCACAGCAAGCTATTTTATTTAGAGTAGTTATCTAATTTGTATACAAGTACAAGTCCGGATCTCTGGAAGATCTGAGAAACTTCTACCAGATCCATTCCACCTGCATCTGCGGAGATCAGATTTGTAAACCATGTCACACCAAAGTCTACGGTTCCGTTATTTACGGCTGTTGTCTCACTGATATCACCACCACCGGAAACGATGTTGACTTTCAGGCCAACTTCATCGTAATAACCTTTGTCCAGTGCTACGTAATATCCCATAAACTGTGCATCCGGGAGCCATTTTAACTGAATGGATACGTCGGATTTCTCCGGAGTACCAAGGTCACTTCCATCAGATGCTGTCACTGCTTCCCAGAAAGATGTGTCACGAACATCATCCAATGTAAAGTTCTGCAGTTTTTCTGCTGCTGCTGAGTCATCTAACTGTACATACTGTTTTGCCAGATCCAGTGTCTGCTGCATAGCATCCGGATCCATATAACCATAATCGCTGACGGTCTCGCCTTTTGTATTCGTTGTTACCAGTTTGGCAACCTCGTCTGCCATGTAAGCCTGGTGATCAGCAGATACCGAAGAACCATATTCGTAACAGATTTCTGCTGCCTCATCCGGATGTTCTACTGCGTAAGCCCAACCTTTTAATGATGCATAAAGGAATGCTTTTACGGTGTTTGGATTCTGTGCCGCAAACTCTTTGGTACAGAAAATATTGTCCTCAAGCATTGCCACGCCTTCATCGTTCATATCGATCGTTCCTACCGTATTGCCATAATCATAACCACCGTCATAATCATTTTTTACAAGTCCAAGTTCATTAAATGTCATTGCGGATGCAAGTTTGATAGAATCATCATCAAAACCATCCATTGTAAAATCCTGACTCAGATAATCTGTCGGCTCGCCGTATTTTGTCAGTAATGCCTGAATCTCATATTCATTTCCAAGTCCCCAGTTTCCAACGGTTCCTGCTTCTGCGGCAGATTTGATAATATCCTCATTGCTCATCACTTCTCCCGTGCTTTCTGCGGATGCAGAACTGTCTGATTTGGATGAGCTGCCCTTCTGGTCAGAATTGCCACAGCCTGCAAATAAGGATACGGCCAATGCTGTCACACCAATTACAGATATTAGTTTTCTCATTCTTTTCTTCATCACTTTTTCCTCCTCAACTGAAGTCTTGCTTCACTCACTCTGAAAAAGGATTCTTTCTTCCTGTCAAAGTGAATGGATTTTTATAAAAATGGAACCAGGTTCCATAATTACCTTTTTCGCTATAAATCTTCTTTATGTGATTTTTCTCTCATAAACCACATTGCATTAATGATATTTTTTCATTACGATTGCTTCTACGATCATCAGGATCGCGTAAAATACAATTCCAATACCACAAGCTACTACGATGTATGCCCATGCGGTGGAATACTGTGCCTGTACAATATTTTCACGGATCTCACGTCCTACACCGACGATATATTCTGCAAAATACTCACTTACAATGGCACTGATCACGGCATTCGGAGTACTTACTTTCAATGCGGTAAATATGTAGGGCACGCTGTTAGGCATCTGCAGTTTGAAAAACACCTGTCGTTTTGTCGCTGCATAAGAGGCCATCATATCTTTTGCAAATGGTTTTAACTCATTTAATCCACGATATGCATTAATACTCATCGATGCGATACTGACGATCATGACCACCAGTATTTTTGCCACCATGCTTCGGACTTCCGGCTGGTTGCTGACGTCTTTGGTCCAGTTTGTCATAACCGGTGCCAGGGCCACGATGGGAATCGCATTAAATGCAGATACGATCGGAAGTCCTGCGCCGCCCCACTTCGGAGCTATCGTTGCCAGAACTGCCACCAGATAACCAAGAACAGAACCGACGATCAGTCCGATGGCGGATACCATCACGGTGGACTTGATATTTACCAGCATTGCGGACCAGTTATCATGAATGATGGCCACGATTCGTGTCGGAAGCGGAAGGGTAAATACATCCGTCCGCAAAATTGCATGTATTACCTGTGACTGCCACAGGATAAAAATCAGGAGTGCCAGAAGAACCGGTAAAATGATTCCAAGTGCTTTCTGTGCCTGTGCACTCTCTTTCATACGAACAATCAGACTTTTCTTTCTCGTGATCATTTTCCATTCCCCTTTCCTTTAATTTTTCGGTCAATCCGTTTCAATGGTGAAATTGCCAGCTCCAGCCAGCCCATGATCTTTGCACTTAATACACCGATTACGGCACTGACAAGAACGATATCCCAGAATACATATATGGACATCGCGTGTTTTAAGGACTGTGACAACATACAGCCAAGTCCGCCATCACCCTGCAGCGTATCTACCAGGATGGATGCTGTGATTGCCATCGGTGCTGCGATTTTCAATCCGGTGAAAAAATACGGGATACAGGATGGAATCAGTACTTTTTTGTAAATTGTTCTGCGGTTCGCCGCGTAAGAATACATCAATTCGTATTTTTCCTGCTGTACCGATTTCAAACCAGCCAGTGTATTGGCCGCCACCGGATAAAAAGTAAGGATCGCTGCGATAACGATCCGGCTGACGCCGATGCTTCCTGTCAGAGAAAGGATGATCGGTGCCATGCCCAAAATCGGGATCAACTGAATCAACATCAGATACGGAAATGCAAGTTTTTCTACAATTCCGGAAAGCTTCATCAGAAGCGCCAGACCAAATCCGGCTGCCATTCCGATGAGGAATCCGACTGCTGCACGAAGCAGTGTCTGTACGGATGCGAGTGCCACAACCTGAAGCGCTGTCTGTGTACCAGTCACCTTTTTTGTTGAGATTAAGGAATACAAGATCTGGTAAATGTGCGGAAGAATATTTTCCGGTGTACGCTTTGTTGTGGCTACGACACAGGCCATGAACTCCCATATGGCTACAATACAGAGGATCCATACCAGTGTCGGCATCCATTTTTTATCTGTTAATTTAGGGTGAGTTTTCGTTTTCATAAGCTGCCTCCCTCGAAGCTGTTTCTTACTTTTGATACCAGTTCTGCAAAATGCATCGTATCACGGTCTTCCAGTCGTCTCGGTCGGTCAATATCCACATCAATGACTGCGGATAAACGTCCCGGATGCGGAGACAGTACACAGATCCGGTCGGATAAAAGTACTGCTTCCTGAATGTTATGTGTGACAAAAATAATTGTTTTATTTGTCTTGGACCAGATATCAAGCAGATCCATATGTAATTTTTCTTTTGTGAATTCATCCAGTGCGGAGAACGGTTCATCCATCAGCAGAAGCTCCGGCTCCATACCAAGTGCTCTTGCAATTCCGACTCTCTGCTGCATACCACCGGATAACTGTTTCGGATAATGATCTGCAAATTTGGAAAGTCCTACGAGATCCAGCATTTCCTGTGATCTTGCCGGAAGTTTTTTCGGATCATAATCCATGATTTCCAACGGTAGTTCGATATTTTTCCGAACTGTTCGCCAATCCAGCAATACCGGACTCTGGAATACAATTCCAAATTTCTGCTGCAGCCGAACCTCCCTCGGTGTCATGCCATTGATTCTGACAGTTCCGGTGGTCGGCTCCTGCAGATCTGCAATAATGCGGAGCAATGTGGTTTTTCCACATCCGGACGGACCAAGCAGGGAAATAAATTCACCTTTTTTAATGTCAAGGTTCACATCCTTTAATGCCTGCACGTCGTTGCCCTGATTATCTTTGAAAGTCATACCGACGTGGTTGATCTTAATTTGAATATCATCATTCATTAATGCTTTATTTTTCATTTCCTGCATAGGTGTTACCTCCGTTTTCTAAAAATATAAGATTACGAAAGTGTGCTAAAAACATTTTTCACAATCACAACTTGAATAACACATCTTTCTTGTCTGCGCCGAGCACCATTGCGAAGTAATTACTTCCTCTGGTGCGAGTGTGCATTGTTTTGCCCGAAAGGCATTTTTCTGTATCAGAAGCTTCTATAATTTCTGATACAGAAAAAGCGGCAGAGAAGTTTTGTTGTGACTTCTTTGCCGCTTTAAAGTTTCCTTTGAAAAGGTTGTTTCTTAATTTATGGTTGATTATACGTATTTGCTAAAACGATTTCAATTTCTCTTTGCACAATCTTTTTTGTGCTGGTGCACACGGACAAAAAAGATTATTTCGCAAACCATGAATACGTACACAAAAAACGACAGGTCAAACTTTCGTAAGACCTGTCGTTTTTTATCGGTTACTTTTACTTCTGTTCTGCCTCCAGAAGTCTCGCTGTCAATGTTGTGCTGTCTT
>OLPA01003677.1_pt1 | contig 10224 bp, 9 predicted proteins | sample 1672811 | NCBI WGS metagenome assembly OLPA01 (sample SAMEA3136726, study PRJEB25190) | human gut metagenome | biome: human gut; feature: human-associated habitat; material: faeces | place: Austria | collected 2013
AAGATCTGCCTCCGTATATTCCTGCTCGTCCGAATTATTTTCTGCAAGCTGAATCTTCTGCTGTATTTCCAGATACCGTTTTCTCCGTCCCTGTACAGATGCCAACAGATATGCAGAAAAGTAGTTTTTCGTTTTTGAACCTTTATAGGTATGTTCTTCGTTCATCTTCTTACCTCCGAAATTTGAAAATTTTCATAGTTTCCAAATTTCAGAGGCGGGGATCTGCAGCCTGCAATGACACAATTCAACAATTTTCGACAAAACAAAAGGTCGAGCCAGCGAATTGCCGGTCCGACCAAATGTATCGTCCATGTAGGATAATGCAGATAATTCTTTTTCTTTAACGCATATTCTGCGTATAGAACATCCTGATATTCTTCTCTCTGACAAGAACTTTTTTTAATGAACTACCTGTATTTCCACATCTTTTCTTTTGTTTCACACGACTTATTTCTCCGAAGTTTCTTCCTCATCACCTCTGTTGTATGCGTTATATTGCGTGATACTATGTACCTTAACACATTTTCCTTGTAGGAAAACTACGGTAAAATATGCTTTAAGTGAGGTGATACGGATGCTAAAGGATACCGTCAAGAAAAGACTCGGTTACATGGTAAAGAACGAACGTGAACACCTTAGATTATCCCAGTCAGCCCTGGCTGAACAGGCAGGTGTTTCCATCCGGACCATCTCAGATATTGAAACTTGTAACGGCAATCCGGAACTTGCAACGTTGATTCCTCTTGCCCAATATCTGAAGATTTCCCTGGATGCGATTATTCACGAAGCTCCACTAGAAACAGACCATACTACATATCAAATTCTGGAAGAACTGCAAAACTGCTCAGAAGAGGATCGTCTGATTGCTCTTCGTACTTTACGGGAATTACTTGCAGCACTTAAAGAAAAAGACCAAATCAATAAACCACATTTCTGACAATACCTCAGTTTTTAGTGTAGCAGTACAATCTGTGATAAACCTGTGCAGAACCTGTGCTAATCCTGTGGCTTATAATATTTTGTAAAATCGAGTAGGAGGGAGTGATTAGCTCCCGTCCTCTCACACCACCGTGCGTACCGTTCGGTACACGGCGGTTTCAATAGTTGACGTGCAGAGACTGATACGCTGTGGCTAAATCATAATAGCCCCATTTTATCAGTCTTTCTTTCGTTAATGCTCTTTGTACCACTCCGCTTCCCGCCATCCGCCAATAGGCTTTCCGGCTGTATGCCCCTTCACATGCAACCCACTCTGGCATTCCCAGACCTATTAGTTTTCTTTTCCGGGTCTTTGGCAGTTTCCACTGTTTCCAGATGCACATCCGTATCCGGCGGTACAGCCATCCATTCAGACTTTCGATGTTGCTCTTCATCTCCGCTATTCCGTAATAATTTAACCATCCTCGCATGTATACTTTTATCTTTTCCATCGTTCGGATGATACTCCCACACCTGCTCCGGGAAGTAAGCTGACGCAGTTTTTCCTTGGCTTTCTTCCATGACTTTCCATGTATACGGATGTAAATTCCTTTTCCGTTCTTCCCATAACAGAAACCAAGGAACTTAAAATTTCGGATCGCAAACACACTGACTGTCCGGCTCTTTTCCCGATTCACTTTCAGCTTTAATGTTTCTTCCAGATGTTTCGTGCTGCTCTCCAGCAGACGTTGTGCCGCCCGTTCACTCTTCGCCAGCAGTACGATATCATCTGCATAGCGGATACATGGTACACCACGTCTGTGAAATTCCCAGTCGAACTCATCCAGATACACATTTGCTAACAGCGGGGACAGATTCCCTCCCTGCGGAGAGCCTTCCTTTGTCTCTCTTACAACTCCGTTTTCCATCACTCCGCTTTTCAGGTATCGCTTTACCATCTGTATGACCCTCTCGTCTTTTACCTGTTCTCTCAACAGGTTCAGAAGGATTGTATGGTTCAGCGTATCGAAGTACTTTGACAGATCAAGGACAACTGCTCTTGTATAGCCTTGCTCCATGTACCCTTTTATCCTGAGGATAGCGTCTTTCGCCCCTCGCCCCGGACGATAGCCAAAGCTGTCATCCGAAAACAGCGGCTCATAGATTGGCATGAGCTGTTGAAGCATTGCCTGTTGGATGATACGATCGATGACAGTTGGGATGCCAAGTTTTCGTATCCCTCCGTCCGGCTTCGGAATCTCCACCCGTCTCACAGGAGACGGGGTATATTTCCCCCTTCGGATTCTCTCTGTTAGTTCACGGTTGTGTTCCTTTAGCCATGGCAGTGCCGCTTCGATGGTCATTCCATCGATTCCCGGCGCGCCTTTGTTTGCTTTCACTCTTTTGTAAGCTCTGTTCATGTTATCTCTGTCCAGTATCTTACCTAAGATGTCCGGCTCTGCACTGTCCCTTTCCTTCCATATCCGGTTGAATGAGCGGTGCGCTCTCACATACCCTTTGCGTTCCGCGCTATCTCTTTGTGAGCAGCTTTCTCTGTTTTCTGTACCCATCTGCCCATTCCTCCTTTCCCTGTCGTACTAAGGACTCCTATTGATTCAGCCCTTCGCCGAAAAAACTTCCGGCTACTATGGCCTCTGCTGACTTCTGTACGCTCAACATTACCTCTCGATAATGGTTACTCTTTTCAGAGCATTCCGCACAGACCTCCCTGGGTACCACACGTTTCTTTCTCTCCATCTATCTGCCGCATTTACCATGCATGATTCCGTGTAGCTATCGGGCTTCATCTTGTTTAGCAGACTTACCCTCATGCATAGCCTCTTATGCGATTTCTGTTCGTCAGACCGGAGATTTGCCCGTGGGTTAGTAGGTTCCCCACATCCGACTTCCTTCAGATTTGCAGTCACCTGCAACACCCTTGCCTTCGGCTATATCCTTCCCGCTACCGGGCGGATTTGGGACTTGCACCCTTAAGAAACGTGCGCCGCCAGGCACACTTCAAAAAGAAGCAGTCGTGTGAGAAACTGCTTCTTTTCTATACTATCTTCTGCGGAAAGCACTCATTGCGTTCCTTACATTTTCTACCACCCTTGGATCGATGGTGTCCTTAGTTTCTTCTGGAAAGGTCATTGTTATTTCCGGTTCTTTTTCGCTCTTTTCCATACTATTCAACTGCATTGCTTTATGCACTTCCTGTCTGACAGTTTCCTGAATGATTGCCTGCAATACCTCATTACTGAAAGTGTTGCTTTCCTGTATACCATCCACATGTGCAACAATCGCTTCTGCAATCAGATCCGCTTTATCTTTCACCGAATTTAACAATTCTACGGCACGTATATGAGAAGCCTTCGTTTTATCAAACCCCAAAGTGAACTTAAATGGATTCTTCTTTTCCACACAATCACTCCTCTGCTGTCATCATCTGGTAAAGCTTGTCATACCCTTTCGCATTGGCACAAATATCTTCAATAAACATATACTTGCCTAACCGATCTGATTTCTCGATCAGTTTTTTCAATAACGCTGCTCCACCACCGATAAATACGGTATAGGTAGACCTTGTGTCAATACCGCGCTCCCGGATGCTACTCAAAAGATCGGTTACAAAATCCTGAGCAATCCCCTCTGTCATTTTTACAACCGCCGACTCATAAAACTCCGTATTTCCCTTCAGAATACTGTCAACATCACATTCCTCCAGTAGAATATCGTACTCACTATTCACACCGGAAATCACCTGATTATACATGGTAATAACGCCACGCTCCAGAGAATCGCACGATTCCATATCCGGCATTCCTTTTCGCATCAGCAGATAATCCGTTGTGAATCCGCCGATATCAATACCAATGGACTTGGGAATATCCTGCAGCTGATCAATGACAGTCATCATTGCTGCATAATCTTGTGGAAAAGCCATCACATCATGGATTGCTACATGGTATGTACCGCCTTCCGTTATAATTTCGTGAACTTTATTTTCCCCTTTAAAGTAACACTCATACTTCTCACACAAATCCGCAAAATGTTTTGGCGGTAATCCGATTGGCAAATTGATCTGTAATACGTCTTCCGGAGCAATCTGCGGATATTTCTTCAACTCTTTGACGATAGCAAACAGGGTAAGTATAAAAAAGCGTTCATCTTCTGTCTTATCCCTCTGGTAAGGAATCCGCCTGTTACTGAGCAGATAATATTTTCCTTCATAAAAAATATATTCCTCTCCCCTGGCAGGTTTCTTATCCTGTGTAATCAGTGCGGTAGTAAAAACCTGGTTGCAGGTCTTCATATTCTTGTTTCCATGGTCAACTGCAATTCGTAACTTTCTTATCATAAAAGCATCTCTCCTTTATTCTTAATACTTATTCTGTACGTATAGATTCCGTATAACGCAACTTATTACAAAAAATATCCCGCCTGCAGTTCATACCACAGACAGGATACTCTTTTCTTTCTTACACAAACTTTATAAAAACGCTGCTTCTTTTTGCATTATCTTCTGAAACAATTCCTGATACCGCTTATTACCCGCAGGAACCAAAGGACCACGATAAGATGTTTCAGACCAAAGCATCAGTTCTTCCGCTTCAGAATAAAATGGTCGGTTCGGTGTCGTAATATCGCCATACTGCACTTGCGGAATACTTGGTTTCAGAAAAAGTTCCGCATCTTTTTGCGTAAACACTTTTGATATACCTTCCATTTTTTCCGCAAAAAAAGCCTCTACCACTTGTGGTAAGAAGCCCCTTTCTAAATAATATTGCGCTCTTCCTTGTATTTTTTTTACAAGTTCAAACCGTAGCTTTCGTTCTTTTTCACTGCACGTTTCATCCAAAAGAATATCTGCCAGCACATTTATGTATTCATAATCTAACATCTTTATTATTCCTCCATACTAATTTTTTGATCCAGTCTTCCATGTACCAGATACCGATAGTCTTTCCGCGTATTTACACAGGTAGATAACGTAATTACCCTGTCCTTTTCTGATACCGATATTCCCGTATCATATTCTGAACTTGCCTGTATCACTCCTAAAAAATCCTGATAGTCTTTCACATCCGGAAAAGAATATGTGTACGCTGCATTATTTACCGGAGCTGCATAACAAGAAAAAATGTGATATTCATATACATAGTCCGGCACATAAACATAAAACTTCGGATATACATCGTAAACTCCTGGATCCTGATATTTTTCCAAGGTTCCGAACATGCTCCCGTCCCGCATATTATGTCCATAGATGATGGTATTCCTATCCGTAAAATCCTCCTGATTATGATAATCCATAAATATACTGCCGCTTTTATTCGTTTCTCCATTGATCATGTGATGAAGATAGTAGGCATTGTCCGTTCCTTTTGCCACCGGATAACTGATGTCAAGCGCCGGAATCTGTATCCAGGCAATGACTTCCGGGTTGATGCTTTGCAGACTCTCAAAGTCCACCTGAAGAAATGTAAACGCTGAATTTTCCTCAGAAGACTTCTCCACTTCCGGCTCTTTGGTGCTTTCAGGCTCCCGGATATATTCTTCAAGTTCTTCGTAGACCTGTTCTCCTTCTCGGTAACTCATGCAGATACGTACAATCGCACCTACGGAACCAAAGAACAGGATTCCGGCTAATATCATACACATCATATAGATTTTATTTCGTTTCATGTAAATTCTCCTTTTCCAGCCGGAGCAAAAGCCCCGACTGTCCTCTTATAATTTCTTTTTTGAATAGTAATAATCATCAATTCCTTTGATCTGTCCATTCCATTCTCCGGAGTCGTCCATATCCCAGACCATACGGCTCATAGAAATGGATAGTTCCTGACAAATCTCATACACCTTCTTACATCCATTTTGGATAATCTGTCGTTTCTGCAGTTTATGCTGGCAGTAACCGTTTCTGCCCTTTTGCCTGCAGCTTTCACACTTGCTGTAATTCCCATCACAAAGGACTTTCATTTTCTTATCCATATCGTAGGCTTCAAACAGATGCTGAAGATTTCGCTGTCTAAATGCCTCCAGCACCGGTTTTGCATTACGATACTGGTTTACCCCTGCCACACAGACAAAGGTATCTCCGGACAGAAAATGTGCAATGGTTCCCTTTAATGCTCCCTCAGTCAGATAGACCTCAGAAGCGTTCAAATCTCCAATCACATGTACCGGACTTCCGGAGGATACACCATTTTTGAATTTTACACTGGATAGCCAGATATATTTTCTACCCTCGACCACATGATCTAACCGGATTTGAAAGCCTTGGATTTTTCCCTGCATTGACAGAATTGGAATCAGGATACCGGAGTTCTTTGGAGAAAAATTGATGGTCCATTCTCCGTTTTCTCCTTCGTAAAATCCTGGGACACCCTTGACTATCAGCCCTTCATCCTGCAGTTTCCTTACCAGACTTCTAATTCCAAACAATGGCACACTTCGGTACCTCTGTCCTTCGATCTGCTCTAAAGTAAGTCCTCGTTTTAACAAATCTTCCTTATGCTGTTCATTTAAAATCATAAGCGAAAGCATCCGGGAATAAGTCCGGTCTATCGTTTCAGCATCCGCAAGTTCCGCAAGAATAATCTCTGGTTCTATTTCTTTTTGTTCTGCCACGATATAATCCGTCCGATATTCTCCTTTTCCAAGCGCTTCACGTATTTGTCGGTTTGCCTCTGAAGTATTCACACCATAAAGCCTTCCGTACAGATCCAACATACCGCCGGATACATCACATCGATTACACCGGAATACATTTTTTCGCAGGTTGACATTCATCTTTCCTTTTGTTTCCCCACAAAAAGGGCAGTTCACATCCAGAGAGACAGAATTCTTATGTCTTACCTGTAGTTTTAACAAGTTGACTACATCAGAAATATCGTAATCAAACCCTGTCATATCATACATTCTCTGTCTCCTCCTTTCTCCCACAGCCTATTAAGACTGTGGGAAGCATAATTAACCAGCCATCGGCAATGCTCGCTGAAGAATCACCCTTGCTGCAGCTATCATCAGATGGTCTTTTCCACTGTACTCATTGGCATACCATCCTAAACTGGACGGACTCTCCATTGCAACTTGTCCCATAGTCTTATTCTTCAATCTCCCACAGGTAACCGTCACACTGAGTGCCTGTTCATAGGTCATACGGTTGACCAATTCTTCCGCCGGAAGATTAGGATCTAATGCCTGGTTTTGTAACGTTGGAATACCATTCATGCCACCGATAGTATTTCCATTTGCCTGAGCGTTCTGATAAAACTGTTCCATCATCGGTGTTGATCCTTGTATTGGCGGTGCTGCTGAAGGATCCGGAGCTGTCGTATAGGCACCTGCCTGTCCGGTTCCCATATTCTGTGCCACATTTGCTGCCATCCCATTGTTTGGTGTCTGTCCGGAATTTACCGGCATCTGCATGGTTCCATTCGGCTGCGAAGTTTCCAGATTCGGTGGCACTGGAATACCTGCGTCCACTTGCAAGGGATCATTTTCTTCCCCCACATCGGCAAACTGTACACCATATCCGGCATCTGCTAATGCACGTCCGGTAGCTGCTGTCTCTGCAAGTTCCAGAAATTTATCACCAAACTTCGGATCCGCAGTGCGAAACCGCTGTGCGTAGGAATTTCCCACACAATCTTCCTTCTGGTCACATTTATCCAGATAGACTCTTGCCTCCACAACTGCCATATTCTCTGTCAGACTAATGATGTTACTGATAATTTTCCCTGTCGGATTTAAAAGCCGGAACCAAAGTTTCCGGTATTTCACATCCAGATATAACTGTTCCGCCTCTCCCTCATTGGAAATTCTCCGGGCAAGTTCCAGCGGATTGAACCCTTCTACCTTGTTTAATGCTGCTACTGCCTTTGATTTGTTATATAATAATTCGGTCATTGCCTACTCCTTTCTTTTTACCGGCAGTAATTATCTCTCTATATAATAATTATCTGCCGATTCTCAATCTTGGTCATTTTTAGAAAAATTTTTTAAACTGCCAGTCGTAATTGCTCCATTTTCGGCTGACACTGTGTCGGTTTCTGATATGTATCACAATAATATCGGATTCGTTCTGCCAGTATGGTATTCCTCGTGCCGGTACTTTCCTGTTTGATGGCTACCATAATCGCCTTTTTCTCTCCTACAAGATAAACCTTCTGTTTGGCTCTGGTGATTCCAGTATACAGGATATTTCGTTTCAGCATCTTGTAAAATGCCCACACCCAGGGAATGATCACTACCTGGCACTCATTTCCCTGACTCTTATGGATGGTGATTGCATTTGCGTGTTCCACCATATCCATCTGGTCTGCTTCATATAACACGCTGCGTCCGTCCGGAAATACGATTCTGGCAAGTGGGTTCCCATCTTCGTCTTCAGATATTTCGGTAAGAATCCCCATATCCCCATTACTGACAACTTCCGTATTCTTATTTTGGAGAACTTTGTCCCCTTCCCGGAAGATATGGTCATGGATATGGAGTTCCTTTTTCCCAGAGATGGGCGGATTCACCAAATCCTGTATGGTTCTATTGAGTTCTATTACCCCTGCGGCACTTCGCACCTTATAAGGTGACAAAATCTGCACCTGATCCATACCATGTACTGCAAGTTCTTTTACATACAATTCCTTAACAATTTGAGCTGCCTCTTCTGCACCTTTGCAGGCAATCATCTGGAAGTCTTCCCCTTCTATCAAGTCAGTACGTCCTTGCTGCATCAATTTTGCATTAAGAGCAATGCTGCTGTTTTTCCCCTGTCGGTATACTAAATCTAAAGTTGTTACCGGGATCTTCCCACACAGAATCAACTGACGGAACACTTCTCCGGCTCCAACAGAAGGAAGCTGATGGATGTCTCCTACCAGAAGCACTCTGGCACTTGGTTTTACCTTGCTGAAAAATTCATAAGCGAGGTGCATATCCACCATGGAAAACTCATCCACGTTTACAAATTCTGCGGATAATTCCTCCAGCATCGGTTCATATTCATCATCGCCATAAAGCCCTAATGCCATGTGCATCGTGCTGGACTCTTCATGCCCTGTACTTTCTGCCATTCTTCTTGCAGCTCGTCCTGTAGGTGCCATGAGTTGTACTTCCGTTTTGTATTTCTCGTTATGGATATACAAAATAACTTTTAAAACCGTTGTCTTGCCGGTTCCCGGACCTCCGGTAATAATGCTGATGGGACTTCTAAACACCATACGGACCGCCTCTTTCTGACAGTCCGATAACGTAATGCCCAGAACCTTCTGTGCCTCTTCCAGTTCTTTTTCTATGGATTCAGCCGGAATCTGTTTCATCAGTCTCTTTGCAATCATCATAGCTGTCCTTCGTTCTTCCTCATACTGTGTTACCCGGTAAATCCGGTCATCATCTACAACAATACTATGCTGTACCGCTAACCGATACAAAACACCATTTATTTCCGACTCTGTAATCTGATCAAGTGTCTGGTCTTCATTGAGAAGATTTAAGACGCTTTTGATCAGTGCATCCTGTTTCAAATACAGATGTCCGTTCTGACGCATTTCTTCGTTCAGCACATAACTGATACAGCCGGAAATCCGCATGGGATCATTGGGCGATGCTCCGCATTGTCTTGCAATCGCATCCACTGTAAGAAAGCCAAAGCCTTTGACATGAAACAGGGCATACGGCTGTTTGCGGATAATCTCCATCGAACGGTCCTGATATTGTTTCAGGATCATATTTACCTTCTTGGGTGTCACATGAAAAGGAGCTAAAAAGGTCATCAATTCCCGGAATACCTGGTTCTTCCCAAAGGATTCCATGATGCCATCCAGCTTTTTCTTTGAAATCCCCCGTACCTTCAGTAACTTCTCCGGTGTCTTTTCCATAATTTCCAACGTATTCAATCCAAACTGATCGACAATACGTTCTGCCATTTTCGGTCCAACACCTTTTACAGAACCGCAGGAGAGGTATCCTAAGATACCCTCCCTGGTTCTTGGTACAACTTCCAAAAAGCTTTCCACCTTATATTGAAGTCCATGAGTACTGGATTCCCAGTTTCCCTCCATCTCCACTTCAATTTCATCCGAAAGCGGAAGATCATAACCGATAGCAGTAAACGCAATGACTTTCTTTGCAGACCAGAATTTGTCTCTGGCAGACAAAGGAACGCTGGTATCCTGGGTAGAAAAAACAGCTATGGTATACCCATTCTCCTCATTTTGAAAAATCTTACGTATGTATCTGCACCTCATCGTTTATTTCCCTCCAATTTTCTATCTTTATCAATTCACCGGGATACTTGATTCCGTC